>FLNY01004878.1_pt1 | contig 17823 bp, 8 predicted proteins | sample 1140381 | NCBI WGS metagenome assembly FLNY01 (sample SAMEA3878172, study PRJEB12797) | bioreactor metagenome | biome: Moose rumen | place: Sweden | collected 2011-10
GTTAAAGGCTCAGTCTGATTCTGAAAACGCAGAAAATGCCGAAAATCCCCCTAAAAAAACTTTGACGGCAGAGCAAAAAAAGGTGAATGACACAATCGAAGCCTATGAGTCGCTTATGAAATATTCCCTTGCCGCAAAATGGAATGTAGACCCCTTTTATCTCGAAAAAACTCGCTGGCACATAGGTCTTTACTACACTAAATCTCCGGTCCAGCTCCTTCATTGTGATGCTGAGGAAATAACTGCAAGCATGTGTGCGGAAATTTTTTCAGGGGTTGCCTCGACATCAGTTGCTGTTGAAAATCGTGCCGTTTCCGGATACGGCGAGGCTTACCGCCTGGCTCGAAAAAACAACCTTGATTATTTCGTGATTTTAAATCTTGACGAGACTGAACGGGAGGTTACTCTTGGTGCGACGGTTTATTCTGCCCGAACAGGAACTGAGACTGCTAAATTTTCTTCATTCAGGACAGGAAACGACAAATTTGCTTCCGTTCTCCGTGCTTTCCGAAAGGACTTGCTTGGAATTTTGCCTGTCCGTGGAAAAATCTTACAGAAAAGCGTGAACGAAATCTTAGTTGATTTGGGAACTGTTGAGGGAATGAAAAAGGATGTCGTGCTTGATGTCATTAAGGCCGGAAAAATCGTCACCAACGACAAGGGGCTGGGTGTAACTTACGAGGACAAAAATCATCTTGGAACTATAAAAATCACAAGGGCTGGCGAAGAAATTTCTCAGGGAACTCTTTCTCAGAGCGGCTTTTATGACCGCGTGAATGTGGGGGATGAACTTCTTGTAAAATCTCGTCCAAGGGAAGAGGGCGAGGAAGATTCTCAGATTGCCGACTCAACGCCCGCTGCCGGCGAGAACGGTCAGCGAATCCTGCCTGAAAATAAAGACGACGAAAAGCAAAAGAAGCTTGACGCTCAGGAACTTGGCTTAATAAAAACTCCTCAGATAATTCAGCTTATTAGGGGTTTGAAAAACTAAATTGAAAAAGCTCATTTCTTACATAAAAATTTCACTAAACTGGATTTTTTTTGTCTCACGGCGCTTTGCCAAGGTTGACAGGAAAGGCTCTTCTCTCGTAACGACGATTTTAGCGACTCTCGGAATTTGCTTTGGAGTTATGACCCTAATCACTGTTATCAGCGTTATGAACGGCTTTCAGCACAGCTTCATCGATGTGATTATGGAAATTTCGTCTTATCATGTGAGGGTGACTACAGAAGAGCCTGCTTTTGAGGAGCATTGTAAAAATAATTCATTGGTCCGCTCTGTGACCCCCTTTTATGAAGCACAGTCGCTTATGACAGGTCCCGCCGGAAAAGAGTCTGCCAGTATGATAAAGGCAGTTCCTGAGGATGTTCGTGAGAAGGACGAAGGTTTTAAAAAATATGTGAATATGGTTTCAGGAAGCTTTGACCTTTCTGATGATTGCATAGTCCTTGGCACAGAGCTTTCCCGCAGAATAGGCGCGAGAATCGGAAGCAGGGTGAATCTGTATGCCCTTTCCGGAGGAAATGATGTCGATTTGTTTTCAAGCGACAGGGTTTTTACGGTGACGGGAATCTTTCACACAGGCTATGGAGATATAAATTCTTCATTCGCTTTCATAAATCTTTCTGGCGGAAAAAAATATTTCGGAAAAGACTCCCGGCTCGTTTATGGCGTAAAGCTCTTTGATGAAAATGACTGCGACAAATTCATATCAAAAATAAAAAAAGAATTTCAAAGCCTTGAATGTGAAAGCTGGAAAAGCTACAACCGCTCCTTTTTCGGAGCTTTGCAGGTCGAAAAAAATATGCTTATGTTCCTTGTCTTTTTGATTTTCCTTGTAGTTGCCATAAATATTTTTAACGGAATGAGGCGGATGGTTTACGAGCGGCGTGAAGAAATTTCTGTTCTGAGCGCTTTTGGCGCGAGGGGCTTTGAAATAAAGTCAATTTTCGTTATGCAGGGCTTTATGACGGGTTTTTTTGGTGCCGTCCCGGGGATGTTTTTGGGAATTTTGATTACCCTGAATATGGACTCGGTTTTTATGCTTCTTTCAAAGGCTTCCTACTATGCAAGTCTTCTTGCCGTGATGCTTACGAATCCTGGCAATGTTGATTATGTAATGGAAAACCCTATGTTTTTATTGTATGCGAGCATTCCGCCGAGAATTTTTTGGGGGGAGGTAGCAATGATAACTCTTTTCGGAATTTTTTCCTCGCTGATAGCGGCCTTCTTCGCCAGCAGGACTGTCCTGAAGCTGACAATCGCCCAGATTATGAGAGATGAATAGAAAATTAAGGGGAGCCCTAAAAATTGCCCTTTCGACTTTGCCGGGAAATTTGTTATGAAAAAATTAAATATTTTGCTTTTAAAAATTTTTCTCCTGTCACTTCTTTTTTTTGCATTTTCCCTTGTTTTTTCGACGGAAGGAAGGTCAAAACAGAAGGCAGATGAGTCGGCGCTTTTAAATCCGGGACATAAAAACGAGGTCGGTTTTATTGAAATTTCAAAAGCCTCAGAAAACGAGGCTATTTCCTTAAAAAAACAGGGGGACTTCTGGCTTCTCATAAAAAAAACTGGCGGCGGTCAAAATCAAACCTGCACTTATGCTGAAGCAAAAATCGTGAATTCCCTGCTTGAAAATGCGGCGAAAATTCGAAAAATTTATAAAATCTCTGGTAATCAAAAGGATTTTGAGCGGCTAAAGCTGAGTCAGAATAATTCCGTGAGTATAAATTTTCAAAAAAATGACGGGGAAGCCTTTTCAAGGCTTTATTTCGGGGAGGAAAATTCCTTAAAAAACCGAATTTATTTTCGTTCAGGGCTTTCAGAAAATGCCTTTGAAACTGAAAATAATTTCTCACAATACTTAAACTGCGACATAAATTACTGGGCGGCTGGTGAGATTTTTCCCGAAATCAAAAATCCCGTAAATGCTTCAAAAGAGATTTTGTCCCTCCGTCACGGTAAAATCCTGGAGAATGGCGAAGATATTGTCGCTGAGGGGCGAGCTGTATGGACTCTGATTGTTCAGGACGGAAATGGCAGAAGCGTAAAACTTGATTTTTTTGAAAAAACAGGGCTTCTTGAATCCGGGGAAGCTGAAAAATCTTACTTTTACAAAAAAACTATAAGTCCTTCAGAAATAGATAGCGGAGAAAATATTTTTGCCTTTTATTCGGAGAACGCCGTTTATGAAATTTCAGAGTGGACTTATGAGAGGTTAAAAAATGCAGCCGAAAATTTTCAGCCTTATTGACAAGGCGATTTATGATTACGATATGATTCCTGACGGTGCGAAAATCTTGGTTGGTGCGAGCGGGGGAAAGGACTCGACCCTCCTAATCGAGTATTTTGCCAACCGAATGAAGAGGCGGAACGAAAATTTTTCTTTTACGGCGCTTCACATTAAAACCGACTTTGCCGACGAATTTTCTCCGAAGCTAAAGGCTCTTTTTGAGGGCTGGGGAGTGAAGCTCGAGGTTTTAGAGGTGAACACTTTGGAGCGGGTGAAGCCTGGCAGAAAAATGAACTGCTTTTGGTGCTCAATGCAACGGCGGAAGGAGCTGAACGAGTATGCCGCAAGAAATAATTTTACTCATGTCGCCCTTGGTCATCATCTTGACGACGCTCTTGAAACTCTTTTGATGAACGCGCTTAACAAAGGAACCCTTGAAACAATGCCGCCGAGTATGAAATACGAAAAATTCCCGGTTACGATAATCCGCCCGCTCTATTATGTTCCTGTAAGCGAGATAATCGAGCATGCTGTGAGTGAAGGCTGGAAAAGCCAGACCTGCACCTGCACTTATCAGGACAATTCCGGCAGAAAAGAGGTTCGGAAACGGCTCGAAGTTTTGACTGAAGGCGACAATAAGCAGAAAAAACGGCTTTTACTGGCGCTGAAAAATATCAGAACTGATTATCTTCCGTAAATTTTCCGGGGGCGGGGCTTTTAGGACTTTCGGAAGCTCAAAAGGATTATTTTCTGGAAAGTGAAGCTCGCTTGCGTGCAGAAAAAAATCCTGCCCGTATTTTTTTGAGTCGAGCTTTTTACCGCCATAGGCCGTGTCTCCAAGAAGGGGAAAGCCGTGGAATGCCGCCTGGGAGCGAATTTGATGCGTTCTGCCTGTTTTTATTAGAATGCGGGCGAGAGTAATTTTACTGCCTTCAAAAATTCCGTAGGAAAGAGGAAAAACCTCTGTATGGGCGATTTTCCCGTTTTCAGAGGCGACTTGCACCGTATGAAAAGAACTGCGAGCGAATTGACGGGAATCGCTTCTCTTTTCGATAAAATCTTCCCAAAGCTGATTTTCTTTAAGATGCCCCTGTAAAATTGCAAGATAGATTTTTTGAATCCTGTGATTTTTGATTGCCTCGCTAAACCATTTTGCCCCCTCAAGATTCTGCGAAAAAGCTATGATTCCCGTGGTTTTTCTGTCTAAGCGGTGAAGCGGGCCGGTTCTAAAGGAAAGGGAAGAGTTTTTGTGATAGCTTTCGTATTCACCTTGCACCAGCTCTGAAAGTGAGTTCCCTTTTGAAGAAGAGGATGGCTGGACGCTTATGTCATAGGGCTTGTTAAGAAAAAGAAGCTGCTTGGTTTTTAGAATTATTAAAGAGTCTTCCGTTTTTTTCGCCGGTTTGTCATTTTCTCTCTGGGAGCCGATAATCTTCCCCGCTAAAAATTGGGCAACTTGTATGTCGTCACCCTCACATAGGCGGTAGCTTCCGTCGCATTTTTTTCCGTTTACTTTGACCAGGCCCTTCCGAAGTGATTTATACAATGACGAAAGGCTTTCTTCGCTTAAAAATCTGCGAAGAACTTTGTCCAGTCGCCTGGAAGAGTCATCAATGCCGGCGGTAAAGTGTAAAAAAGTCATTATGCCGATTAGTATAGCTAAAAAACTGAAAACTGAAAACTGAAAGTTTAAATTTGAGTTTTTAGAAATTTAAGAAGCTGCTATCAGTATAAATTTTTTTTATAATTTAATTTTTTGAGATTTTTTTATTGCTGTTTTCATTTTTATCAAATAAAATTAGTCGATTAAAAAAGTGGGGTTGTCTATGAAGTCTTTTAAATTGCCGCTATATCTGGCGTTCTTGTCTTTATCCGCAGTTTTTTTATTTTCCTGTGGTGAGTCATCAGGTCTTGGCGAGGAAGTTGACCTTGAGCCTCCCGTAATTTCTGTTACCCAGCTTAATTGTGAGGGACTTTCAGAGCCTGTCACGAGCTTCGGTGGTGGCGTATATTGCAAAAAATCCTTCACATTTTCAGGTACCGCTACTGACAACAAGTCGGTTACTGCCGTTTCTTCATACATAAAATGGGCTGGCGAGGAGTCCTTTTCTGAGCTTAAAAATGCGACTCTTTCCGGAAGCAACTGGACTCTGGATGTTTCTCTTGAAAATGAAGGGGTCGCTTTCATAAAAATTACGGCAGAAGACAGTGCTAAAAATACGGCTTCTAAATCCTCAAAGGTAATCACCCTTTTTGTTGATGAGTCAGCTCCAAGTGCTTCTGCCTGGTACATCGACCGCAAGCTCAGCGGTGTTACTTATGGCTTAAAAGATTTAGAAACTCTTAAAAATCTTGATTTAACTGAGTTTTCAAATGTTGACGCCTCACAGAATGTTTCTTTTGACATAAGGTCAAATTTTAAAGATACAATGGGCATTAAGGCAAATTCTGTTTCAATAAAGATTCTTGATGAGGATGAAAAAGAAGTCTGTACAATCACAAATTCCGGTACGAGTGATTATGCGCCGGAATTTTCAATCACCCATGAGGCTTTGGTTTATGGCGCCTCCGCTCTTTCTACGGGAAAGCACTATCTTCATATCGTTTATTCGGCAGAAGATGTTGTAAGTGTCCCTGAATCAAACTCTGCCGTTGATGTAGAAATTGACGGCGGTTATTTTATCTGGTGGCCAGAAAGCGATTATCCGAAAATTTCCTCTGCCTTAATCGAAACTGACTCTTCTGCCAGCGAGATTATAAACCTGAATGTTTCTGACGCCCTGACGGTTGATTTTTTTGACGATGATGCCCTTGACGAGATTTACTGCGCGTTTTTAACCGAGGAAGAATACAAGGCATTTTCGGCTTCTCATACTGTAGCTGATTTAGAAGAAGATCCTACTATACTTTCTGGCTATACCAATTACGAATCTTATAAAACCAGCGATGATAGGGAGCGGTACCACAGCTTTAATTTTAAGGCGGAGTCAACTCCTCAGGCGATGCATCTTCTTGCTTATGTCTCCGACAAAACCGAGGCAAAGAATGTGACCATAAAAGACATTCCTGTATATGTCGTTGATCAGAGCGCACCGATTCTGCTCATAACATCTCCGGCAAACAACACCATTCCGGCAGTTACTATGGCAGGCGATAATTCAAGTGCCACCGTTACTATTTCAGGAGAGGCCCTTGATAGCGTAGGCTGTACTTACCTTGAATTCGTCTGGGTTCCGGATGCAGTTACTGTAAGCGACAAAACATCTCTTGCAAAAGAGCTTCTCTCAACAATTACGAGTGAGCAAGACCATACGGCTCTTCTTTCAGCTTCTCCGAAAACTTACGATTCAGGGCTTAAGATTTGGGCTGTTTCTCTTGGTGAGGCCTCTTTGTACGAAAGTAGCGGCCTTTATAAACAGGATTTTTCTTTCGATGTTGACTTGTTTAATGATTTTATCTGTTCAGGCACAAATGAAAAGGCAAGTGACAAATCATTCGTCGCAAAACTTACCCGAAAAGACGGAAATGTAACTTATGCAGAATATAAGCTTCTTGCAGATACGGATTTACCGACAATAGTTCCTCTCTCTCCTGTTGGCGACATGCAGATAGTAAGCTCGGCATCTGATTTTACTCTTGAATTCTATGGCAAAAAAGACTCCGGCCTTTCTATGGATCCTTCAAGTTACAAAATTGAGCTTGTTGGCTATTCAATTTCTGGTGACAATCCTGTTACCTTAGACAACGGTTACTCAAAACTTTCCGGAGAGCTAAAAACAGGTAGCTTATCTTCAGGCATAGACACATATCAGTACACTCTTTCTGCCAAATTCTTAGAGAATTGCAATAATGCCGGAATAAAGCCTAAATTCCGCTTTACTGTCGCAGATTTGTTTGGAAATGAAACTTCGGAGCAATACACAATATATATCACGGATTTGCCTGTCTTAAAGAGCATTTCTTCTACATCATCTACTTTATGCAAGCTGGGAGACGAAATTATAATTAATGCCTCTTTCTCTAACACAGTTTATGTTGATTCTTCAATTTCTGGAGAAGCACTGCCATATATCAAGCTGAAGGAAATTTCTAATTCTTTGACTGGCGTAACAGCAGAAACGGTTGTTCCTGCCTATTACAAGAGCGGAAGTGGCGGCACGACATTACAATTCTCTTACACAGTCAAGGAGGGGGATGTTTCCAGCGGACTTTTAGTCTATAACGAAAGTGGAAAAGGTCCAATCAATATCAATGGCTCAACTTCAACTCTTTCTGAATCAAGTGCGATTCTTACGAGCCTTTCGGACGACAACAATCTTCAGGCTAAAAAGACAATCCAAATCGACGGAATCGTGCCTACGGCCTCTAGTCCTGAAATAACTACGACCGCATCTTCTTCAAATGTTAATTCAGGAATTACTTATCTTCGTGAGGGGCGAAAGCTGACAGTCACTGTAAATGCAAGCGAAACGATTTATATTCAGGGAAGCCCGACCTTCGTCTTTTCTGTGACTAAGGCTGACGGAACGACAGGCACCCTTTCTCTTCCGTTTACAAGCTGCTCTGCAACGACAATAACCTTCAGCAAAAAAATAGCTTCAGATGACGCAAACGGATCTCTTACTTACACTCCTTCTTCTTGCATAAGCGGCTATGAAACAATTACTGACGCTGCCGGTAACGCCCTTTCTTTAAAAGCTCTTTCTTCTACCTCAACAGAAGCAAAAGTCATAATAGACACAAATGCGCCGGCAACACCAGCGATAAAAAATTCTTCAGGAAGCTCTCTTGTTTCTGGAAAATACACGGCTGCTGACGGCATTACATTCACAATTTCTACTTCGGACTCAGATATTTCTTCCACCGAATATTCTTTGGACGGCGGAAGTTCTTGGTCTGAATACAGCTCTGACACAAAACTTACAAGCTCTGCTCAGCTTACTGCTAGAAGCACTGACTGGGCGGGAAATGTCTCAGACTATGCAGATGTAATTGACCTTGATTTGGGAACTTTCCCAAGCTTTAGCCTTGAATGTATCAATGCCGACGGAAACTACAAGGCTGGAAAAACGCTCACCTTTAAGGTCTCATTTACAAGTGCTGTGATAGTAAACGATGAAACAGCAAAAATTACAATTTCTGGAATAAATGACACTGATACTGTTGGCACTAATAATACCGCTTCTATTTCTTCAGGAACATCTACTACTGGCACGACTTCTGTTACATTTACTTATACGATTCAAGATCCGGATCAGTTCGATTTAAAAGTTGCAAAAGGCGCAGTAAATCTTTCTGGAATTACGGATTTGTATGGAAACAAGCAGGAAAGTGCGACACTTACAAGCGATTACGAGCGAAGCGGAATCCACTGCGACGGCGTTGCCCCGAAAGTTGTAAGCATGACACCAAGCGGAACAAAAACAACGACCAGCGACAGCATAAATGTCTACACGCAGGGCAATGTTATTACGCTCGTATTCAGCGAGGAAATTCAAAAATCTAGCGGAAACATTACCTTGAGGCAGGTTGCAGGCTGGGCGATTCCGCCGGTTTTGAGTGCAACGGACTTCAATACAATCTGCAATGAGCTTGACTCTGACGGAAAAGAATACCTTGCAATGCGAGACTCTGACGGAAGCTACCTTGAGGACGCACAGCCAGATATCGGTTTGACAAATGCTATGGTTCCTGTCCTTGATTTATATCACGGAAGAGGGCAGTATGTCGGACCCTACAAAAAATCAATGCAAGGAATAAAACTGGGTACGAGCAACACCTATGTTCCAGATACGGAAACTAAATTCGTGCTTGACTTTGACATCGATATTTGGGAAACAGATGAAGAGCATTATTTCGGAAAAACATATACGACATACACTCAATCTGATTTCAACAAAAACACAGCCTTCCAGAACGGCAGGCTTAAAATAACAGAGCCAAACAGCACTTCAAACGGCTCTTTGCGTACTGCACAAGGAATCCGCGATGTGCTTGAGAAGGCAGGCTATCATGAGCGCGTTCTTGATGTCACATCTGCGAATGTTGTTTTGGCTTCCGACAACAAGACTGTCACAATTACATTCCCCCAAGGTCTTTGCGACACAAGTGCTGATTTACCTTACGGCCGAGAATGGGAGCTTGTCATCGAAAAAGGCGCCTTCATGGATACAACAGGAAACGAATTCGGTGCAGAAGCAAACGGTACGATAGCAGAAGCAGATGCAGTTCAGGTAACTGACGGAAGCAAAAAGCAACTTACTGTCGGAACAAGCGTTTCAAGTGACTATGGCACTTATTCAGGCGCGTGGGGAAGGGCAAGAGCTTTAATCACTGACGGCTCAAATCCTCTAGTCCTTATTCAGGACGGAAGCAACGACTCATTCTACTCAGACAAGGTCGCCACTCCAGTAGTCCGCGTTGACCGCTACAGCTACGGCTTTGGAATTTATCAGAGTGATTCCAGCGGAAACAAAGCGAGTATTATCGCTGATAAGGAAAGCACAATAAACGGAACGAAAATCGCAAACGGCGTGACTTACGCTGATGCTGTTGCACCGACAGGTTATGTGCGCACCCGTATCGACTGTGAGACAAAAAGTGCCAGTGTGTCATACACAAAGGCTACATCTTCATATTCAACAAGCTCAACTCTCACGGAAACATATAATCCTAACGGCAACAATTATCCTCTTGTAAAACTTTATGAGCCCACAAATCCCTCATCACTGACAAGTTTCTCTGGGTATACCACTGAGACCGTTTCTGATAAGAGCAATGTGAGTCTGATTTTCGCGGGCGGAAATGGAAAATACAATGAAGCCTGCAAGCAGTTTATTGTCGCAACAGCTACTCGGACTGGATTTACACCTTCTAATACAGGAGCTGAGGGAATCTGGCAGACAGTCGTGTGCTATAACCCTCCAAAGAAAAGCGGAACTGGCGGAACAGGAGTCGCTTCGAATGGTGAAGGTTACAGAAATTACTATATCCGAGGAACAACAGGCTTTGGCGGTGAGCCGTATATCTCACCGTTCCCACTTCGCGGAGGATTGCTTGGAACACCTTATATGCGCGCGACTTACCGTGAGAATAACGGAACTACAACTACAACACCATATTATTGGGTAAGCTATGAAGTGCTTGTCGAGTCTTCATTCTTAGGAAGAGGAAGCCCTGGAACAGGATGGACATGGAACAGCAGTGGATGTGATCAGGGCAAGATGGAACCTGGTGCTCTTTCTGTTATTACGGGAATGTATCTGTACTAAGGCGAAGAGGAGAACAGAATTATGAAAAAGTCATTCATTAAAAATATCGCAAAAATTTTTGCCCTTTCTTTGCTTGTATCTCTTTTCTTTTCCTGCGGTGAAAGCTCTGGCTTAGGTCCTGAAGTTGACCTTACGGCGCCAGTGGTTTCGATAACTTCTCACGAGGATGATGATTATGTTCCAAGCTGCTTTACTCTTGAAGGAACTGCTTACGATAACGAGGCCGTAACAGAAATTGCGATTGATTTTTCTGACGCCGGCCTTTATTACAAAATTACGCCAGGACAAAAGAACTGGTACGAAAAAACATCAAGCTCAGACTGGACTGAAATGGGCGAGGGGCTGTCAAGCTGCATTTCTTCTGACGGAAGCTGGTACTGGTCTGTTTATGTTGACACGAGCAAAGCTTCCTGGGATGACTCAACCTTCGAGCTTACTTTGAATGCTTCGGATGCGCTCGAAAACACTGGCAAGACTTCGACTGTTACACTGGCCCTGATTGTTGATAAGGAAAATCCTGATGTTATGATTTACTCTCCAGACCTTTTCACAGGCTCTTACGAGGGCGTAAAATCTACGACAGAGAGCTATTTACTTTGTGATGGAAATGTAATTTCAAAGCTTTTGAACGGCGACCTGACTCTTTCAGGCCGGCAGTCTAACGCAGATTCATTCAAGCAGCTGAGAATTGAATTTGACAACGGCTCTCTTTCAAGCGGAACCGCAAAGGTTACCGGCGATTATACGACAGCTTTTACGGACACAGATACTATTGCACAGAATGTTGACCTTGGCGATGAAGAGGCTCCGACTGTCTATTACTCTAAGACACTAAGGACCGGGGATGATGGAGTCTCTGACCTTAGAAACTGGAGCATGACGATTAATGCAAGCGACTGGTCTACTACAGAAAGCGGAAAGTCAAATGGATTAGACACCGGCAAAAAAATTATCCGAGTAATAAGCACAAGTCTCTCAGATTCTGGAAACTGGCAGCGGAAGGTTATCGGCTATTTTGTGTGGTGGCCTGAAGCAGATAAACCTTGGATAAAGACTTACACTGGCGATGAAGATTATTCAGACAACCTTTATGAGATTTATCCTTCTGCAAACTTTACAGGAAGCGCCCAGGATGATGACGGAATTGCTTCCCTGACATACAAAATCGAAAAAACGAGTGATTCTGACAAAACTTATGATACATACACTGATACGACAAGTCTTACTCTTTCTGAGGACGAGGCAAAATACAGTGCATGGTCATTCAGGACTCCTTCTCAAAACGGAGAATACAGGGTAACGCTGACTGTTACTGATTTGAACGGCGAATCTGCTTCAATAACGAGGTACTTTAAGATTTTGGATGTTCAGCCTCCAAGCATTACGGTAAATTCTCCTGAAAGTTCAAGCTCTGTCCTCTCTTCTTCAAGCGGAAATATTGATTTTGACCTTACTGTAAGCGATGACGGAACTGTCGACTCTTTGGTTTTGGTTTACTTAAATCCGAATATGAGTGACGATGTAGACAATCAGATAAAATATTTAAGTGGTACTGCAAGTGAATTTGATTCAGCAACAGCTGACGGCTACACTGACAGCGAAGGCAATATCCTCTTTAGTCTAACATTACCAGAGCCGACTTCCGATTCTGATAAAAATGTAAATGTTTACTCGCTCAAAAAGACTCTCAATATTTTTGACGACCTTAAAATCGACGGCACGGCAAAATGCCTTGAAACGATGAACTTTATATTCCGTGCAAAGGATAATGGCGGCAGCAATAAGGTTGTTTCCTTCTCTCTTTCTGGTGACTCAGAAGCTCCTGATTTAACAATCTCTACCATTACACTTTATGATTCTTCAAATAATTATGTAACTTTTGATGGTGTTGACTCTAATGGAACATATACATTTGGTGAGACCCCGACTCTTCCGAAAATTGAAGACGGCTATTATGCTCTTCTCACAGGAACATGGAGCGACAACTCTACTAGTGCATGGACAAGCCTTTCAGAGCTAAAAATCAGTGATATTACATTTATCTGGGGAGATGAAAATGCGACCGTTACGCCTTCTCAAGACGGAACATGGACTAAAAAAGTAACCACTCTTCCAACAGCCAGCAGTTCAATCAGCGTTTCTATAACAGACTTTGGCGGAAACACAAAAAAGACCTATCAGTCTGTTATGATTGAAAGCACATCGGCTTCCCTTGAACGAATAGGCTCAAATGACGATGACGGCTCTTATAAGTCAGGAGACGAAATTGAAATTACTCTCGAATTCAATAAATCTGTAACTTTCACTGGAGCAAATCCTTCTTTAACCCTTAATAACGAAGCGACAGCGGCTTATTCAGGCGGAAACGGAACTTCAACTCATGTCTTTAAATATACAGTTTCTTCTGGCGAAGATATTGAAAAGCTTGGGGTTTCAAAAATCGTTTCGGACAACACAACTTGGCAAGATACGGCAACAAGCGACAGCTTTACTCCAATTCTTCCGGCAAGTGGCAGCTCAAATTCTCTTGAAGGCTCTAGAAATATCTGCGTTGACACAGTCTCTCCGAAAATTGAAAGCATAACGGCTATTTCTTCAAACGGATATTACAAGGAAGGCGACTCTATAATCTTAAAGATGACATTCATCGAAAATGTCGAGGTAGACGGGGTTTCAAATCTTGCCCTTGTTTTCTCTCATCAAAATAATTCTTCTCCTGTAACTACAGGTTCTGCAACTGTAACAGGCTCAAAAACGATTTTGTTCACATACACGGTTCAAAGCGGAGATAACGCAAGCCCTCTTACAATAAGCTCAATTAGTAATAGCGGTGTAACTATTACTGATGAGGCAGGAAATGCTCTTGACTGGACTCTCCCAAGTGTCACTGCAACTTCAATTTATGTTGACACAGAAGCTCCTCCAGCCCCGGAGTTAAAAAATGTTGCGTGGGGAAGCGCTTCTGTTGTCACGGATTCTTCCGGCACGAGCTTTGAGATTTCTGGCGAGGAAAATGCTACGATTGAATATTCAATTGACAATGGCGAAAACTGGCAGACATATTCAGGCTTAGTTTCCCTAAAAAATAACGGAACCTATTACATTTTAGCAAAGCAGACTGATCAGGCTGGTAACGAATCAGAGCCGTCTAGCGTTGTGACAGTTACCGTTGATAAGGGCTACCTTTTGACGGCAATCTCCGCGACAACCGTAAACGGAACTTATTCGACAAGTACTAATACTAAAGCAATTGAAGGAACCATTACCTTCCGTAAGGCTGTTACTATTGAACAGGGCGCGACTGTAACTTTAAATGTGGGAAACACAAGTGATAGCTCAACATCAAAGACTGTCGCGATTAACGAGTGTTCATCTAGCTCAGCGACTAACACGCTCTTTACATTCACTTATACAATTTCAGATGGAGACTATATCGTTGACGATGATAAACTCCTGAATGTTACTGACTGGAGTTTTAGCTCTGTAACATACAGTGGAAACACTGTTGATATGACATTTAACACTGTAGTTACAGAAGGAAAAGCCTTTAGCGACAATCGGGAGATAAAGATTTTAACTGGAGTTCCTTGGGTTAAAGATGTTTCATTGACCGGAACTGGAAGCAAGGCAATCCTTACAGTGACATTTGACAGGGAAATCTCAAAAAATAGCGGAAATATCACCTTTACGCAGGACCCAAGCTCTTATCGTGTTCCGGCTGTGCTTACGGCAAGCGAATACAACAGCATTCCAACTGCGGCACAAAGCTCATACTCAAAGGGAATGAACGGTGCGACACTGGGAAGTGACAGCACTCTCACGAACGACACGAGTACAAAATATGTGCTTGATTATACCAAAGATATCGATGATTCTACTTTAGTCGGATATTTTACAGCCGCGAACTTGCATGTAGTCTCTATTCCTATTGTTGCAAGTGCCGTAGAGGCAAATGAAAATGTCCTTACGGTCACGCTTGGCACGACATACGAGCTTCCTACAAAGGGGGCGACATATACGCTTTCAATTCCTGCAAATGCCGTAACAGACGAGGTACAGAACAAAAATAATGAATATTCAAAGACTGTAACGGCGGAAGGAATAGAGGCTCCTGAAATCCGAATAAACAAGGAAAGCCAAAAAATCACCATCTCGGACACTAACAGTCCGACAACGAGCGCAAGCGTAAACACTCCTGCAACGGCAAGCATGAAAATAAGTTGTCGTACTCCTGAGGCAATTATTTACTACGCAAAAACCGCGGACTCTAATGCAACAAGTGATACATCAACAGTAAACACTTCGATTACAGTCTCTCAAACGGCAAAACCGAAAGTTTCTGCTTTGTCATTGTACACTCCAAGCACGAATATAACCGTTACGGACACTCTTGGCACAGAAGTTTCTGGCTATGGCACGGCTACTGGCATGAAATATGCGATTGCAGCCTATGCTAAAAAAGATTCTTACGAATCTGACAAATCTTATGAATACGCGACTAGAACCGTCCTCAAATTGAACATCAGTGCCTACGGTAACGGAAGTAGTCAGTGTGCCTATGGCTCTGCTTCTGCCGTGACAGAAAACGGCACAACTCTGACTTACGACAAGCTTAGAATTTGGATTCAGGGCGGAGACGCGACTTCAGGCGGAAACAGCCTTGACCCATTCCCACTCTCATGGGGCGAAAGCACGAATTTCAAACTTATGGAAGGAAGCCACACGGGAGACAGTATGCAAGGTTACTATTATTGGGTTACATGGGATTTGAACGCCACTGCCTACCATGGCTTTGTCCTGGGAAATGTGCATGACTTCGGTACAAGCGGAATAGGTCCTTCCATCTACTACGCCACTGACTGTGGATGGACAAAGTACAAGAGTTCATATCCGCTCTATCCAGGCGAAACCCTTGAGATGATTACATCAAATTACGGTGGAAACACCTTCCAGTTCAACTATAAACTTAAGTGTATTGTTAACTAAAATCTTACCATAAAGGAGTGGGGTTTGGGCTGTCCGAAAGGGCAGCCCTTTTTTGTGACTCTTTTCTTATTAGTTTCTTTGAATAAAATAAAAGCACAAAAAAGTCAGAAAATTATAAATCGTGTGAACTATAAAAGCGGGGAAGACAGAGCAGGTCTTTTTTACGCAGAAGCGGAGGGCAGCTCCCGAAACAAGGGCATTCAAAAAGCCGAAAAGGCCTAAATAAATATGTCCGGCGGCAAAAAGAATGACTGTAATAGTCTCGCATAAAACCGAAAGCTTTGGGTTAATAGAGAAATCTTTAAGAGACTCTGGAAAATAAAACCTGTAAATCACCTCTTCAAAAAACGAAGCAAAAACAACTCCGGAAATAAAATTAAGAAAGCCAAATAAACCTGACGGAAAGGCAATGCGCTGAATACCAGATGAAAAATTCCCGAAAAAAGAAAGCAGCTCAAAAAAAACTGACGAAAGGCAGAGAACGCCGAATGTGATGAGGGCTGTGCTTGCATAAACAAAAAATGGCTTTTTCTCCCTTATCACAGGCTTTTCAAAAATCCGCCCCTTAAGTGCAAAATAATAAATTAAAAACGCAATCCCGCCATTAAAAAACACTGAAAAAGGGTAGTGAGCGGCAATTTCACTTTGAGGCTCAGAAAAAAATTGAAAGACAAGGGGGGCAGCTACCAGAGCGAGAAGGACATAAAGAAAAAGGATCTTAGGGAAAAAAAATCGCATAAAAAAATAAGACGCAGATACACGCTAAAGAAGTAGGCCTTTATTTTAATTGGAAGTTCGAAAAACTGAAATTTCTCAAACTTCCCTAAAATCTGCGTCTATCTGCGTTAATCCGCGTCTAAATTAGAAAAGGGCGGAATTAATATTTCGAATCAGCGAAACCAATCCATCCCTCGTTCTCGACGAGAGCTTTCTCAAATCCTTCAAGCTTGAAGGGATAGCTTTTTGAAAGGCTGCCTGCGATAAGCTTAACCTTCCATGTTCCGTCTTCCTTCTGCTCGATTTTGCACTCGCAGTCCTTGTTGCCGAAAGTGCGGAACATATCATCAATGTCTTTTTTTGGCATGTTGAGAGCCAAAAGACCGCAGTTGTACATATTCTGATAGAAAATTCGGGCGAAGTTCGGAGCGATTACAGTGTAAATTCCGTTCACTTCCAAAGCCCAGGGAGCGTGCTCTCGGCTTGAACCACAACCAAAGTTTTCTCGTGTGATGATAACCTTTTTGTTCGGAACATCGCGCTTTGCGTCGAAGCCGTCAAGTTTAAGGTCTTCAAGAAGGTAAGGCTTGAGCGCCTGTTTTGAGACTTCCGTAAGATATTTTGCAGGGATGATTTCGTCAGTGTTGATATCTGAGCGATCCAAGAAGAGTACATCTCCACCAAATGCTTTCATATTTACTCCTTTAATGGCAATTAGCCTTTATACAATTCAGAATTTGCGATAGTTCCTGTGATTGCAGTTGCCGCAGCCGAAGCGGGGCTCATCAAGTGAACCATGCCGCCTTTACCCATTCGTCCGTTAAAGTTGCGGTTTGTGGTAGAGGCACAGACCTCACCCTCAGCGAGGACACCGTTTGACATACCCAAACATGCGCCGCAAGTCGGGTTTGTTACGCAGAAGCCGGCATCAAGGAAAATGTCGATGATTCCCTCGTCCACAGCCATCTTGTAGATTTTCGGAGTTGCAGGGCTTACGATTCCACGAACCCCGTCAGCCAATTTGTGTCCTTTGAGGACTTTTGCGGCGATTCTGAGGTCAGAGATTCGTCCGTTCGTGCATGAGCCGATGTAAACCTGATCGACTTTTGTGCCTTTCATTTCTGAAATCTTTTTGATTTGGTCTGGCTTGTAATTAATCGTGCAGACAGGAGCCAAGTTTGACAAATCTTCTGTAATGACTTTTACATACTCAGCGTCGTCATCGTCACGCCATTTTGCGTAATCAGCGATGGCCTCTTCTTTAGACTTGTATTCGTCTTTGATGAATTCCCAGAGATAATCCACAGTTTTTGCGTCCGGGAAACAGATTCCGCTGGTTCCGCCGGCTTCGATTGCCATGTTACAGAGGGTCATTCGCTCTTCCATATCCATGTTGTCAACGACAGGACCTGTGAACTCGATAACGCAGTTTGTGGCTCCGTTAACGCCGATTTTTCCAATCAAATAAAGAATTACATCCTTTGCGTAGACGCCTTCCTTTAATTTTCCGTTCAAGACGAATTTGATTGATTTCGGCTCTCGGAAAGAGCAGACACCCTTCAGGATTCCAACCTCAAGGTCAGTAGTGCCGACACCTGCGGCGAAAGCTCCGA
>FLNY01003915.1_pt1 | contig 17822 bp, 15 predicted proteins | sample 1140381 | NCBI WGS metagenome assembly FLNY01 (sample SAMEA3878172, study PRJEB12797) | bioreactor metagenome | biome: Moose rumen | place: Sweden | collected 2011-10
GTCCTGCGAAGCAGGATTCTTGCGGGAAATTTCATATTTCTCCCGCAAGAAGTCATGATTTCTCCTGCAGGAAGTCATGACTTTCTGCGGATAATTAATGAAAATATCCGCAGAAATCTGGCTTTGCCAGACAAGAAATTGTTTTAAAACAATTTCTTGGTAGATACGATTATTGAAAAACTGATGTTTTTCAATAATCTATAGATTATAGAAGGATTTTTGGGGAATAATGTATAGTGTTTTTTTAGTTGAGGATGAAATTGTCATCCGTGACGGTTTAAAGGCCAGCTTCCCTTGGGAGCAATATGGCTTTGCTTATGTTGGTGATGCTGCGGATGGGGAAGTGGCGTTACCTCTTATTAGACAGACGAAACCGGATGTTTTAATTACTGATATTAGGATGCCATTTATGGATGGAATTTCTCTGTCCAAAATGATAAAGCGTGAGCTACCAAATACCAGAATAATAATTATTAGTGGTTTCGATGATTTCTCTTATGCCCAGGAGGCAATTAGTATTGGCGTTGATAATTACCTGTTAAAGCCTGTTACCAAGGACAAGCTTGGCGAGGTGATGGAGGACGCGAAGCAAAAGCTTGATAGGGAAAGTGAGAAAGATAATTATCTAGAGCAATTCAAAGCAGAAAGTCAGGAGTACGAGCAATTCGCTAGAGTTCGATTCTTTAATCAGCTTGTTGCCGGCACCTTGTCCGTTTCAGACGTATATGAGAAGTCTGAGGACCTGGGGCTTTCTCTTGATGCAACTCATTATAATTTGGTGTTGCTTGATTTTTCACCTATGACAGGTGTTAATGCGGCACCTACGTATTCTAAACACATGGCACGTCTTTCAGATCAGCTATTACAATATCTTAAATGTTGTCCGGAGTATTTAGTATTTCATTTGAATAGCAATATGTATGCCATTATTGTCAAAGGAGATGAAACGACAATTGATAGTCATACAATTACTCTGATAGAGAATATAGAGAGAAGATGCATGGTATATGAAGATGAGATTAACTGGTATCTAGCTGAGAGTGGTAGCATATCACGTTTCTCTGAGTTTTCTAGGGCATCTCAGCTTGCAAATAAGAGATTGAGCTGCCGATATATGAATCCTTCCGGACATATTTTTACGGATGAAGATATTGAAGCTATAGCCAACAGTGCAGAAAATGATTCGACAACAATTGATCAGCGGCTTGTTATGCTGTTTCTTGATAATGCTGAGGAATCTGAAATAGAGGGATTTTTGGATAATCTGGTAAATGGTCAGACGAAGAATTCTCTCAAGTCAAATCTTTTCTGTAAATATTTCACTATGACAATGTACATGTGCGTATGTGATTATTTGAAAAAGTTGGGCCAGGATCCTGATATTGTTTTGGATTCAAGTACCAGGAATACAATGGAGAATGCTAATAATGAAAACGTAATGGAGATTGTCAAAGAACTGTTTTCGGTGGCTATATCTCGTAGGAAGAACGAAATTGGCAAACAATCAAAGTCCCAATTGTCTGCAGCTATAAGATATGTTAATGAGCATTATACTGATTCTAATTTGAGCCTCAATGAGGTAGCGGAAAATGTAAACATCTCACCGAGTTATTTGAGCGCAATGTTTTCAAAGGAAAATCAGACAACATTTGTGGAGTATGTTACGGCAAAGAGAATGGATAAGGCAAAGCAGCTTCTTTCACAGACCGTTGAAAAGACTCAGACTATTGCGGAGCAGGTGGGATATAAGGATCCGCATTATTTTAGTTATATTTTCAAAAAGACCTATGGCATCAGCCCCAAGGAATACAGAGCCAGGGGATAATTGTCATGGGAAATATAAAGTTTTTTTCTAAACAAAAATTAACAATGAAAGCCAGATTGAACTGGCTGATAGCGGTGATTATTATACCTATGATTATTGTTCTGGCAATACTCATAGGTATATTGCTCTGGTATTCATATCAATATAAAACAATTCTCCAGAATGTAACAGCGGCATCGGAATTTAATCAGGATTTCAAAAGTGAAGTCGACCTTAAAATGTTTTATTATGTAAGCGATAGTGCTTATGCAGATGGTAAGCCTATTGAGGAGGTCGAAAATGCCAAGGAATTGGCGGAGCAGTTGTTAGAACAAACTACCGAAAAAAAGAGTATTGAAGCGATTGAGTCTGTGAGGGATTTGTGTGTCACATTAGAGCTTAGAATGGATGAGATTGATGAGGCTGAGACATATGATGAGGGTATGACTCAGCTTGAGAATAATATTTATATTCTTACAGATTTAATACAGACCTACATGTATGATTATCTATATTATGAGTCGGTTCATTTGAACCAAGTGCAGCAGGAAATTACCGAACAAATACGATATATGATTGCTGCAGTGCTTATATTATTTATAGTTGTCTTTATAGTTGTCAGTACTTATGTTACGGGAATGACGGACTCTATTACTGAACCTATTATCAGTCTATCAGGACGAGTTAAAGATATTATGCGAGGGGATTTTTCTACAAGAGTTCCGGTCGAAGCATCCGAAATAGAAATCCAGACCCTTTCTGATGGTTTTGAGGAAATGGTCGGGAAATTAAATCAGCTAATTAATGAAAATAAAAAGGCTGAACGAAGGAAGCGTCACGCAGAGCTTGAACTGTTGCAGGCTCAGATTAATCCGCATTTTCTATATAATACACTTGATACAATTATATGGCTTGTGGAAGCTGATAAGAAAAGTGAAAGTATAGAAATGGTAAGTGCACTGTCCGATTTTTTTAGGGTTAGCTTGAGCAGGGGCAAGGATGTCATTTCTCTAAAGGATGAGGAAAAGCACGTTCTTAGCTATCTTTCAATTCAAAAAATAAGATATCAGGACAGAATGGATTATCAGGTTAATTTTCCGGAGAGCATATATGGATTTATGATACCAAAGCTTACATTGCAACCATTAGTTGAAAATAGTATATATCATGGTATAAAGCTTCAGAGAGAAAAAGGAAATATCCGTGTGGATGCAGTGGATATGGAGGATAGGATAGAGCTTACTGTCAAGGATAACGGGGCAGGAATGACGGAGGAACGTCTAGAGGAGATGAGAGATACTATTGCTCATGGACAAAAGGTAGGTTTTGGCCTTCGCACGGTTCATGAGAGAATACAGCTATTATTTGGCGAGAGTTATGGTTTGACTATTTCAAGCACAGAGGGCGTAGGAACAACGATCACAGCGGTGATACCGAAGATTGAAATAGATGACAAGGGGATAATTGATGCGTTGGGTTAAAAAATGGTTAAGTTGTTTGCTGGTTGTAACGGCGACATTTATGCTTATGGCTTGCAGCAGCTCAGATAGTGAATTTGCTGACGAAGAGGATACAAATCTGACGGTAGTTGGCTTCTCCCAACCGGGGGCAGAGTCGGCATGGAGAGTAGCTCTTACTGATTCTGTAAAAGATGCATTTTCAGAGGCAAATGGATACAAATTAATATACAAGGATGGCCAGTCCAAGCAGGATAATCAAATTCGAGATATAAGGACTTTTATTCAGCAGGGGGTGGATTATATTATATTAGCACCTATTGTTGAGACAGGCTGGGATACAGTTTTGATGGAAGCAAAGCAGGCAGGCATTCCTGTGATAATTTGTGATAGAAATGTTGTAGTAAGCAATGAATCGTTATATACAGCCTATGTGGGGTCTAATTTTAAAGCAGAGGGAGAAAGCGCTATAAAATATTTGGAGACACTCTATGAGGATGAGGACGATAGTCTCGAGGATATTAATATTGTTCATATACAAGGCACATTGGAGTCGTCTGCTCAAAAGGGAAGAAGTGATGCTTTATATAAGGCAATTGATGAGCATTCCAATTGGCATATAGTTGCCGAGGAATGTGGAGAGTTTACGAAGGCAAAGTCTAGAGAAATAATGACAAATGTCCTAGAAGAAATAGACGGAAATGATATTGATGTACTATATTGCGAAAATGATGAGGAGGCAATGGGAGCTATAGCTGCATTAAATGAAGCGGGAATTGCCTATGGTGTTGGCACTGACATAGCAGTGGTGTCATTTGATGCCACAAGGTCTGCGATGGAATTGTGCATGAATGGTCAGATTAATATCGAGGTGGAATGTAATCCATTACAAGGCTCGTATTTGTATAAGACAGTAAGCATGCTTCAACAGGGTAATGCAGTGCCCAAGATAACGTACATCGATGAGGATTACTACCTGTCAGAAAATCTCACTGAGGACTTTATTTCAGCTAGAAAATATTAAAATGAAATGCTTGTTACACCGAAGATTTTAGACAGTGGTTTAATTGTAAGGGATGGTTACAGCGATGCTGCGACCATCTTTTTTTATTGCAAGAAATGCTTTTGCGCATTCGCGACTTAGCGATTTTGAAAGCTGCAGCATACAGGTGCTGACAGGATATGAATCATCTAGTGCTATGGTATCGTCGTCCATATATACCATTGAAACTGTTTCGTAGGCAAATCTTAAAAATTTGTTGATTACTCTGTTGGAACGACTATTTATACCCTTGGGATCTACAGAATTGATAAACAAAAAGTAAGGAGTATATACAGAAAGGCCTGCATCTCGTATTGCCTCCGTATATCCCGAGAAGCATAGTGCAGATGATTTACTGTCGTTGATGAAAATACCTCCTAGGTTTTTATGGCCTTGATTTATGAATGCTCTAGCCATTTGATATCCCTTACCATACCAATCTAAAGATATACAGGATGCATTATAGATTCCCTCAGGAGCATGCCCTAAAAACAGTATTGGCAGTTGACGTTTTAAAAGGATTTGTAATAAATCTTTATTCAGTGATGGCATATTAGAAAGCGCTGGGCTGATAATTAGTCCTCCATAGAATTCTCGGGTGAGGATTTGAAGAAATTCTCTTTCCAGTCCAATGTTATTTTGGCTTTCCTTAAAATCTACTCTAAAACCATTTTTTAATAATATTGCTGATAGTTCATCTACAAAACTATTAGAGTGATAGTCCTTGGATGGCAGTATTAGCATAATTGTAGTTCTGTTGGAAAAATCTCCGGTGGCAATAACAGTATTTCCGCTTCCCCAACGTTTTGCAATTATTCCCTCGGCAACGAGCAAATCAAGAGCTTGTCTGACGGTAGAACGACTGACGTTGTACTGCTGCGATAATTCTACTTCGGTGGGTAATTTACTTCCTACCTGATATTTACCTAATAAAATTTCCTCTCCTAGTTTTTCTTTCAGTGTGAAATATTTCGGAACCATAAATTTATCCCCCTTGTACGAAAAGACTTCCCCTTGAATTAATTTAATTTTAACATAGTGGGCCTTAAATTGGTATGAAAATTGTTGATATTGAAAACATACCAATCATAAATTAGTCACAGATTTTGATAAAAATATTTACCGTCAAAACGAAAAATACATCTGTTTTTGTGAATTGGTATGATAAAAATTGTGAACTTAAAAATTGGTATTATTGCAAAAATAGATTTGTAAAATATTAAATCGATTCAATTGTTGCTAAAAAGAGGGAATGATAAATTAAATATAGAAAAACAAATGGCCGGGAATAAGGGGCCCGGTTAAGGAGAAGGAAGGAGATTACCTTATGAAAAAAAGAATAGTAGCAGGAATGCTCACAGCTCTTATGGCTGCATCAATGGTGGCTTGCGGTAGCTCAGCTGATACAGCAACTGATGATAGTTCAACTGATTCAGCCAGCACAACAGAGGAAAGCAGCACAGCTGCCAGCGGAGACCTTATTACAGTAGGATTCGCACAGGTTGGACATGAGTCTGATTGGCGTACAGCATCAACAAACTCAGTTCAGGAAGCATTCTCAGAGGAGAATGGATATGATTTACAGTTTGTTGATTGTGATAATGATTCCGCAACACAGATCGAGGCTGTTAGACAGTTTATCCAGGATGATGTTGATTACATCGTAATCGATCCAATCGTTTCAACAGGTTGGGATACAGTTCTTACAGAGTGTGAGGATGCAGGTATTCCTGTTATCGTAATTGATAGAACAATTGATGATTCTGATAAGTATACAGCATGGGTAGGATCAGAATTTACAAACGAGGGTCTTGCAGCCGGAACATGGTTAAAGGATTATGCAGAGGCTAAGGGTATTGAAGAACTTAATATTCTTGTTATCGAAGGCTCAAATGGATCTTCAGCTCAGATCGGACGTACAGATGGATTTAAGCAGATTGCTGATGAGAATGGATGGACAATTCTTGATTCTCAGGATGGTGACTTTACACAGGACGGTGGTCAGACAGTTATGGAGTCATACTGCAAGTCTTATGAAGGCAAGTTTAATGTAGTTGTTTGCCAGAATGATAATGAGGCATTTGGTGCTATGGATGCTATGACAGCAGCTGGTGTTTCATATGGTGTAGACAATGATGTAATCCTTATTTCATTTGATGCTTGCAAGGCTGGTCTTGAGTATGTTCAGAGTGGTGACATCAATGCAGACTTCATGTGCTATCCACTTCAGGGGACATATTGTGCAGACATCGTTCAAGCTCTTGAGGCAGGCGAGACAGTTGCACAGCAGACATTCATGACAGAGCCATGGTATGTTGCAGAGGATATTCTTTCAACAATTACTTACACAAACAATGCAGGCGAGACGGTTACAGAGGATCTTATCCAGGTAACAGATGCTGCATCTCAGGCTAGTTACTAAGATTTATTTTCAGGGAAGGCCTAAACAGCCTTCCCTGTTTTTTAAAAAGCGGAAATGGAGAAAAGATTATGGATGAAAATTTGTTGATTACGATGCGAGACATATCCAAATCCTTTCCAGGTGTAAAAGCATTAGACCATGCACAGTTTACTCTTAGAAAGGGAGAAATACATGCACTGATGGGAGAAAACGGTGCAGGCAAATCGACACTGATTAAAGTGCTTACAGGAGTGTATTCTCTGGATGCCGGAGAAATACATGTTGCCGGTATAGATGGACCGGTAATAAATCATTCAACGTTAGAGGCGCAGGAAAAAGGAATTGCTACGGTGTACCAGGAGGTTAACCTTTGTCCAAATTTGAGCGTCGCAGAAAATTTATTTATAGGTAGAGAACCCAAAACAAAAATTGGAACCATCGATTGGCGCGCAATGAATAAACGTGCCAAGGAACTAATGGATGGTTTGGAAATTAGTCTTGATGTAACACTTGCACTTGAAAATTATTCTCTTGCAATACAGCAGATGATAGCTATTGCAAGAGCTGTAGATATGGACTGTAAGGTACTCATTCTTGATGAGCCGACTTCATCGCTGGATGATAATGAGGTCGAGAAGCTTTTCAAGGTTATGCGTGACCTGAAGGCAAAGGGAGTAGGAATAATATTTGTAACTCATTTCCTTGAACAGGTATATGCGGTATGTGACACCATTACTGTATTGAGAAATGGAGAATTTGCCGGAGAGTATACAGTTGAGGAAATGCCTAGAGTCAAGCTTGTAGCGGCAATGCTTGGCAAGGATTTTGATGACCTTGCTTCTATTAAGAAAGAGGGCACTGGAAATATTTCAAGCGAGGTCGTTGTTGAGGCTAAGGGGCTTAGCCACAAAGGAACAATAAAGCCATTTGATTTTGAGATTAAAAAAGGTGAGGTGGTTGGAGTTACAGGACTTCTTGGTTCCGGTCGATCAGAGATGGTTCGTTGTATATATGGAGCCGACAGAGCACAGACAGGAACTCTCAAAATTAATGGAAAGGAATTAAATATCAAGGAACCTTTGGATGCCATCAAAGCAGGTATGGGATATTTGCCTGATGATAGAAAGGCGGATGGTTGTATAGGAGATTTGTCAGTTAGAGAGAATATAATTCTTGCATTACAGGCTCGCAACGGAATGTTTAAAAAGATTCCGGTAGCAAAGCAAAATGAATTGGCTGACCAATTTATCGAAATGCTTCAAATCAAGACAGCATCTCGAGAGACACCAATTAATCAATTGTCAGGAGGTAATCAGCAGAAGGTTATTCTTGCCAGATGGTTATGTACACATCCTGATTTTCTGATTTTGGATGAGCCTACAAGAGGTATTGATATCGGTACAAAAACTGAGTTCCAAAAGCTTGCACTTAAGTTTGCTGAGGAAGAAGGAATGAGTATAGTATTCATCTCTTCAGAAATTGAGGAGATGCTACGTACATGTACAAGAATGTACGTAATGCGCGATGGCGCTCAGGTAGGGGAGATATCTGGAGACATGACACAGGAATCTGTCATGGCAGCCATTGCAGGAGGTGCAGAATAATGGAAAACTTTAAGAAACTTGCTAAGCAACCCCTCTTCTTACCAATTTTTTGTATGATATTGGTGTTGTTAATTAACTTGATTAAGTCACCGACATTCTTTTCAATCAGTATTAATAATGGAGTGTTATATGGTCGCTTAATTGATATTTTGAATCGTGGATCTGAGATTGCAATTCTTGCAGTTGGTCAGACGCTGGTAGTAGCGGTATCAGCAGGAACCGATATTTCAGTTGGCTCAGTAATGTCATTGTCTGCATGCAGCTGTTGTATGCTGTTGGCCGGCTACGGAAATAATTCTGTATCAACACTTGCTGTTCCAATGATAGTAGGTATGCTTTTTGGTGTACTCATGGGTGGTGTATGCGGCGCAATGAATGGTGCATTGGTTGCAAAGCTAAAAATTCAACCAATGGTTGCAACATTGATTTTGTATACAGCAGCAAGAGCTATAGGTTTATTACTTTGCAATAACCAGATTACCTATATCAGATATGAGCCGTATAAATACTTGGGAAATTTTATTCCGGGATGTCCTATCCCAACACCGGTATTTATGGCAGCGATAGTTATTATTGTTGTATCTATTCTTCTTAGAAAGACAGCGCTTGGGCTTTATATTCAGTCTGTTGGTATTAATGGACGTGCAGCAAGGATTTCAGGCATTAATTCTGATGTAATTTGTTTTATATGTTATGTTGTTTGCGGATTGTGTGCAGGTATAGCCGGTATTGTTGCTTCATCACGAATATATTCAGCAGATTCAAATAATATAGGTCTCAATTTTGAAATGGATGCAATTCTTGCGGTAGCCCTCGGTGGTAATTCGCTTGGAGGTGGTAAATTCAATCTTGCCGGATCAATTATTGGTGCATATACAATCCAAGCAATTACTACAACACTTCTTGCTATGGGTGTATCAACCGATCAGGCACCGGTGTTCAAAGCTATTATAGTTATAATAATTGTAGTTGTGCAGGCTCCTGCATTTAAGTCCTACATGGCAGCAAGAAAAGCTCAAAAGGCTCATGTAAAGGAGGCAGCATAATGAAAACAAAGAAAAAACTGGATTCAAATACTGTATTAATTATCATAACAATCTGCCTTTTTATATTCATGTATGCAGTGGGATGTATCATGTATCAGAATAAAGGCTTTGGAAATCTTCAAACATTTCTGAACGTGTTAATCAATAACGCGGGACTTATTTGTGTAACATGTGGAATGACGTGTGTAATGCTTACAGGCGGAATAGATATTTCTGTAGGTTCTGTAATAGCGATGGATTGTATGCTGCTAGTATATGGAATGACTGAGTGGCATATGGGTGCAGTACCTATGGTTATTTTAGTTCTGGTGATTGGCTTGATATTTGGAGCCGTTCAGGGATTTTTGGTAGGATATCTTGAAATACAGCCATTCATTGTAACAATGGCGGGAATGTTCTTTGGACGTGGTATGACAGCGGTTATATGTTCAGGCCAGATTTCTATAACAGAGGCAGATAATGCGCTGTTTTATTCATGGGCAAATTCAAAGATTAATTTGCCGGAATTTTTAGGCAAGGTAAATAAGCATGGCAAAATAGTTGTTCCATACATTCGACCAACAGTAGTAATTGCACTTGTGGTACTTATTTTAATATTCTTAATGTTGAAATATACAAAGTTTGGACGAAACCTATATGCTGTGGGTGGTAATCAGACATCAGCTACAATGATGGGTCTTAATGTTAAGAAAACAAGATTATTATCTCATGTGCTTTCATCATTTCTGTGCTCAATCGGTGGAATATTATATTGCTTAAATACAATGTCGGGTTCTGTAAACCAGGCAAAAGGTTTGGAAATGGATGCCATTGCATCAGCCGTTATTGGTGGTACTCTTCTTACCGGTGGTGTAGGAAATGTAATAGGATCGCTTTTTGGTGTTCTTATAAATGGTACAATCACAGTACTGGTTAATACAAATGGTAAATTACTATCGAGCTGGGCAAATATTGCAACTGCAGCACTGTTATGTATATTCATTATTTTACAGTCAATTTTTGCACTTGTTAAAGCTCGCAGAAGTAAATAACTTGTTAACAACTTTTCTTTTTCATATCATCCTTTAAAAACTAAATGTGTAGAAACAGGGGCTTCAGTCGATGACTGGAGCCCCTGTTTCGTTCACTGTAATTACATAAGTTTGTGTAAAAATGTGGCTATGGAGGGAAATTTATGTCGAAATTAAAAAATAGTCTAAGATATCAGATGTTAAAAATGACTATTATTCCTTTGACGATTATGGCGATAATAATTATCATTGCCAGCGTTAGTACGGTATACGCATCCTTGGTTAGCCAGGTCAAAACCGAGCTTGAAAAGGATGCTAATCTTGCTGTGCTTATGTATGACAAATTATATAGCGGTGAATTTAATTTCGTAGAAAATGAGGATGGAACGGTTGATATATATAAAGGTACTGAGCCCATTACAGGGGACGATATTTTATTGGATGATTTAGGTGAAATACTCGAGATTGATATATCGATATTTTATCAAGATACTCGAATATTGACTACTCTTACAAATGATGATGGTCAAAGAGCGATAGGCACGACAGCAACATCATTGGTTCGCAAGGCAGTTCTTGAAACAGGTGAGGCAAAATTCTACACGAATGTTTTAGTATATGACGAAAATAGTTTTGCGTATTATATGCCAATGAAGACGGATGATGGAGAAGTCTATGGAATGATAGCTGTGGCGCGCTCGGCAGAAGGCGTGAGAAATCTTGCGGCTTCAAAAATATGGCCGGTTGTTTTGGTATGCGTCCTGACATCTTTTTTCATAGGATTTATCATGGTTCGATATAATAAAAAGTTGGCAGGTAGAATTTCCCAGATAGATAATTTTATGAACACGCTGGCAAATGGGGAGTTTGATGCAACAATGCCTAAGAATATTATGTCGGAAGATGACGAGATAAAAAGACTTGCTACGGATGGAAAACGAATGGCGAGAAGCATAAAAACTCTTGTGGAATATGATGCATTAACTGAGATAAATAACAGACGATTTGCGGATAAAAAGCTGGAGGATATACGAATAAAAATGCTTGAAACCGGAGTTAAGTATTGCCTGTGTATAGCGGATATTGATTTCTTTAAAAAGGTTAATGACACATATGGTCACGAAATGGGCGATATAGTCTTGAAGATTGTTGCTGATAAGTTAAAGAAAGGAATGATAGGTAAAGGCTTCGTTGCCCGTTGGGGCGGAGAAGAATTTTTACTCTTGTTTGAAAATCGAGAGTTGGATATAGCTTATCGAGAGTTGAATATGATAATGGATGATATTAGAACAATTATTATACCAGATACTCAAAAGCAAGTGACAATGAGCTTTGGATTGACAGAGGCTAAGCCGATGGAGACATCTGATGAAACACTTAGTCGAGCCGATGCAAATCTTTATGAGGCAAAGGAATCGGGACGTAATCAAATAGTTTGTAAATAATAAAATAATAAAAGCTCCGGTAACGGTGCCTAGAGAATAACCTGAGAATGGTCATCATTGGCATCTTGCCGGAGCATTAATTTTAAAGATTTTGAAATTCAGGATGTCTGAATTCTTTGCGAACCAATATGAAGCAGACAATGAATGAAAGAAAGTCTGCGATTGGACCTGCGAAAAGTACGCCATTAAATCCAAATATTAGCGGTAAACAAATAATAAGCGGTGTAAGGAAAAGTACCTGTCTGGTTAGAGACATAAATATACCCTTTTGTGGTTTTCCGATTGCAGTAAAGAAATTCGATGACAAAGGCTGCAAAAATGCTGAAAAAATTCCAAAAAGGAAAATTCTAAAGTATTTAGTACAGAAATCAAAATACAAATCGCTTCCACTGCCAAAGATAGATACAATCTGTCTCGGGAACAGCTGGAAACAAAGCCAGCTGGTACAAGTAATGAATGCTGCAATTTTAAGTCCTAGCAGAAGGGCTTCTTTAACTCGATTGTATTTTCTTGCACCATAATTAAAGCTGATTATTGGCTGCAGTCCTTGAGAAATTCCTATTACAAATGAAAAACATATTCCGTTTACTTTTGAAATAATGCCGGCACAAGTGATAGGTATATCAGATCCATAAATGGATTGTGCACCGTAGAATCCCATGATATGATTCATTACAATTTGAACAACCATCATGGCAATCTGATTGATAAATGGAGCGGCACCAAGTGATGCGATAGCTACAATTATATGGATATCTGGTATGAAATGTTCTTTTTTGAGCTTGACGGTCTTGAAATGGGTTAAATAAACGATAACCATTATTCCGGCAATATACTGTCCGATAATAGTGGCTACGGCTGCACCCTTCATTCCCCATCCGAATCTAGCAACGAACAGATAGTCAAGAATTGTATTGATGATTGCTCCTGTTACATTAATAGCCATTGTCATATTTGGATTACCGTCGGCTCTGACAATATGTGCGCCGCCTGCAGAGAGTATGAATAATGGATATCCCAGGGCACATACTCTTGAATATTCCATGGCGTATGGGAGAATATTTTCTGTAGCACCGCATCCTATGAGGATGGGTTTCAGGAAAAGCTCTGTAATTATAGTCAGTATCAAACCGCCACAAAACATTACAATAACAGCATTTCCTATATAATAGCCTGCCTTTTCTGTTTCGCCTCGTCCCATAGCAAGGTTGAAGGTCGAAGCAGCACCAATTCCGCATAACAAAGCAATCGATACATTTAATATAGATAGTGGAAATTGTATATTCGTGGCACCATTGCCCAGGGAACCTACAAAATTTCCAATAAAAAGCTGATCAACCATATTGTATAAAGAGCTGACAAGCATAGCGATTATACTTGGTATCGCAAATTTTTTGAGCAATTGACCTACCGGTTCAACTCCTAATGGATTCATGGTTTTAGATTCTGTCATAACATTCACCTCTAGTTAGATTTTGTCCATCTTCCGCTGGCACCGCATGGAAGTACAAGTCCTGACTCTGTAACGGGCAGACCGATCTCGTCAGTAGTAACTACACCTGGATGATTTTTTAGCAAAGCGGTGCTGATCATATAATTTAATACTGCAGGTTGTAGTCCTGTAGTATAAGAATTTACAAGGAAAAATAATGCATCATCAGATAAAACCTGTTCGCATAATTCTATAAATGGGAAAATATCGTCTTCAATTTTCCAAATTTCATTTTTGGAACCTCGGCCATAAGAAGGAGGGTCCATAATAATTCCGTCGTATTTATTACCGCGGCGGATTTCTCTTTCTACAAATTTACGACAATCGTCAACAAGCCATCGTATTGGAGCATCTCCAAGACCTGAAGAAACTGCATTTTCTTTTGCCCAGTTAACCATACCTTTTGAAGCATCCACATGGGTGACGCTTGCACCTGCAGCGGCCGCCGCCAATGTGGCACCACCGGTGTAAGCAAATAAATTAAGTACTTTGACAGGGCGATTCTTTTCTGTAATTTCCTTATCAATAATAGAAGAAAACCAATCCCAATTTACAGCCTGTTCAGGAAATATACCTGTATGCTTGAAAGCAAAAGGTTTTAAATTAAAGGTAAGATTTCTGTTGCATATAGGATAATTAATAGTCCATTGCTCAGGTAAATCAAAGAATTCCCATTCACCGCCCCCCTTGTTTGAACGATGATAATGAGCGTTTAGCTTCTTATAATAATGTGATTTCTTTGGTGTATTCCAAATTACCTGTGGATCTGGTCGAAGGAGAATATAATCACCCCAACGTTCTAATTTTTCTCCGGAAGAACAATCTATTACTTCATAATCCTTCCATCCACTTGCTATTTCCATAATGATACTCCTAATAATATATTGACTAATGATTATTCGTCTATTAATCTATTTTGAAAAGTAAAAGTTGGGATAAGAAAACAATTACTTCGTTATATAAATAGAATTTTTAAGACTAGATTATTATATACAAAGATTATTAATCTTCAATATTTAATAGTGGAAACATGAAGTTTAAAACACAACATTTGGTGTTTTACAGGATTGTATCCAAAAAAGAACAATAATTTATTACTTTTTGTTGTCAATATTTGATTTCTCGTGTATATTATTACTTGCTGTGACATGATAGCTATGAAGCGTGAGGTTGCAACCCGGTTCACCGTGGTTGGTTTTCCGTGGAGCGAATGTCAAGTTAGGAAACTGACGACAAGTCACTGTACAATAGAAAACCGTCCGCATACGCGGAAACGACGTGTGAAATCTGTCTGATTCTTTGAGTTTTGGATTAGGAAACACACGGGTAAGTGTACAGTCGCCACTTGTTCGATTTTTCAGAAATCAGAAAAACGAAAAGGAGGAGACTTTTTTTATGGCAAATCAAGTTATGAGAATCACACTCAAGGCCTATGACCACGAGTTAGTAGATTCATCTGCCAAGAAAATCATCGAGACTGTTAAGAAGAACGGAGCACAGGTTAGTGGTCCAGTACCTCTTCCAACAAAGAAGGAAGTTGTTACAATTCTTAGAGCTGTACATAAGTACAAGGACTCTCGCGAGCAGTTCGAGCAGAGAACTCATAAGAGATTGATTGATGTCATCGACCCAACACAGAAGACTGTTGAGGCTCTTTCAAAGTTAGAGATGCCTGCAGGTGTTGAGATCAGCATCAAGAATAAGTAATTAATTTCAGGATTTTCAAGTGAAACGAAGAAAATCGTGAACAGCGACGAGCCCCTTTTCGCGAAGCGAATTATAATGGCGAGTCACATTATGAGTTCTAACAAAATTTAGAAAACATCCAAGATGGTTTTATATAGAAGCAACTTAGATTTCTTATCTGGTTCCACTTATATGACGCTGTTCTAGGATGAACGGTTCCGCTACCCCGTATTATTAATGGGCAAGAAGCGTTCCGCTGTAGAAAATGGAGGTAAGAAAAATGAAGAAAGCTATTTTAGCTACAAAGGTCGGAATGACTCAGGTCTTCAATGAAGGCGGCGAGCTTATTCCTGTAACTGTACTTTCTGCTGGTCCATGTGTTGTTACACAGATTAAGACAGTAGAGAATGACGGTTACGATGCGGTTCAGGTTGGCTTTGTTGACAAGAAGGTAAAGATGGTTAACAAAGATGCAAACGGACGCAAAGAAATCATTCATCGAAATGGTGTAAACAAGCCTGAGAAGGGACACTTCGACAAGGCTGGTGTTGAGCCAAAGAGATTTGTTAGAGAGTTCAGATTTGATAATTGTTCAGATTATGCGCTCGCTCAGGAAATCAAGGCTGACATCTTTGAGGCTGGTGATAAGGTTGACGCAACAGCTACTTCAAAGGGGCATGGATTCCAGGGCGCTATCAAGAGATTAGGTCAGCACAGAGGACCTATGGCACATGGTTCTAAGTTCCACAGACATCAGGGTTCAAATGGTGCATGTTCATCACCTAGCCGTGTATTCAAGGGTAAGGGAATGCCTGGTCAGATGGGTGGAAACAGAGTTACAATCCAGAATCTTGAGATTGTACGTGTTGACGCTGAAAACAATCTGCTTTTAGTAAAGGGTGCTGTTCCAGGACCTAAGAAGTCTCTTGTAACAATCAAAGAGTCAGTTAAAGCAGGAAAGTAATCTTATGATAGGAAAGGAGGAACTTAGCGATGGCTAAAGTATCCGTATATAATATGGAAGGCAAAGAAGTTGACACCATGGATCTTGACGATAGCATCTTCGCAGTTGAGATTAATGAGCATTTAGTTCACATGGCAGTTGTTCAGCAGCTTGCAAATAACCGTCAGGGAACACAGAAGGCTAAGACTCGTTCTGAGGTTTCTGGTGGTGGTAGAAAACCTTGGAGACAGAAGGGAACAGGTCATGCAAGACAGGGTTCTACAAGATCTCCACAGTGGACAGGTGGTGGCGTTGTATTCGCTCCAACTCCAAGAGATTATTCATTCAAACTTAACAAGAAGGAGAAGAGAGCTGCACTCAAGTCTGTTCTTACTTCTGCTGTTAATGAGAATAAGTTTATCGTAGTAGACGAGCTCAAGCTCGATGCTATTAAGACAAAGGATTTTGCAAAGGTTCTTACAAACCTTAACGTTGACAAGGCTCTTGTAGTTCTTGATTCAAATGATAAGAACGTTGTTATGTCTGCAAAGAACATTCCTACAGTAAAGACAGCCCTTACAAATACAATCAACGTTTATGACATCCTTAAATACAACACAGTAGTTGTTACAAAGGCTGCTGTTGATCAGATTCAGGAGGTGTATGCATAATGGCAAATGTACAATATTATGACGTAATCCTAAAGCCTGTAATCACAGAGAAGTCAATGAACGCTATGGCTGACAAGAAGTACACATTCTTGGTTCATCCAGAAGCTAATAAGACAATGATTAAGGAAGCTGTTGAGAAGATGTTCGACGGAGTAAAGGTTGCTTCAGTAAACACAATGAATGCTGATGGCAAGACCAAGAGACGTGGAATGACATTCGGAAAGACAGCAAAGACAAAGAAGGCTATTGTTCAGCTTACTGCTGATAGCAAAGAGATTGAGATTTTCTCAGGCCTTTAAAAATGTAAGTTTTTGCTTTGCAAAAACTTGCCCAGAAGTGCCATTGCCGCAGGCAATATTTAAATGCACTTCTTCATATTTGTCTAGAGTTTATAGATAAATTATGTTTTATGCGCAGTCGAGCGCGACAATAAACGATTTATATGAAAGGAGATATAAAATGGGAATTAAGACATATAACCCATATACACCTTCTAGAAGAAATATGACTGGTTCAGATTTCTCAGAGATTACAAAGAAGTCTCCGGAGAAGTCACTTACTGTTTCTTTAAAGAAGCATGCTGGTCGTAATAACCAGGGTAAGATTACCGTAAGACATCAGGGTGGCGGTAATAGACAAAAATATAGACTTATCGATTTTAAGAGAAATAAGGATGGTATTCCTGCAAAGGTTATCGGTATTGAGTACGATCCAAATAGAACAGCAAATATCGCTCTCATCTGCTACGCAGATGGCGAGAAGGCTTACATTCTTGCTCCAGCCGGTCTTACAGATGGTATGACAGTAATGAATGGTGCTGATGCTGAGGTTAGAGTTGGTAACTGCTTACCACTCGAGAAGATTCCTGTTGGTACACTTATTCATAATATTGAGCTTTATCCGGGACGCGGCGGACAGCTTGTTCGTTCAGCTGGAAATTCTGCTCAGCTTATGGCTAAGGAAGGAAAGTATGCTACACTTCGTCTTCCTTCAGGTGAAATGAGAATGGTACCTCTTAACTGCCGTGCATCTATCGGTGTTATCGGAAATGGCGATCACAACCTCGTTAAACTTGGTAAGGCTGGTCGTAAGAGACATATGGGTATCAGACCTACAGTTCGTGGTTCTGTTATGAACCCTAATGACCATCCACATGGTGGTGGTGAGGGCCGCGCTCCTATCGGACGTCCAGGTCCATGTACACCTTGGGGCAAGCCTGCT
>FLNY01004879.1_pt1 | contig 17811 bp, 16 predicted proteins | sample 1140381 | NCBI WGS metagenome assembly FLNY01 (sample SAMEA3878172, study PRJEB12797) | bioreactor metagenome | biome: Moose rumen | place: Sweden | collected 2011-10
ATTGAATGGAAGCAAGCGGCTGTGAAACACTTGCAGCTCATTATATCGCTTAAAATTTAAACACTCTTTACCGGCAATGCCTCGTACGGAGTAAATCGCTGCTGCACGTGTGTAACAGACGTGCTTCCATGCAAGTGTTCAATTTAATGTTTGGCAAATTCAAAAAGTCGAAATTAGGGCTATGTAGTAATATCGTTTGATAACAAGATATTCTTAGCAATTTTTGTTTTTTTATGGTAAAATCAGAGCATCTGGAGGATAAAATTATGAAAAAATATATAACAATCAGTCGTGAATATGGCTCAGGCGGTCGCTTAATCGGAAAAATGGTTGCTGAGCAGCTTGGATATGCTTTTTATGACAAAGAAATTATCGATATGGCGGCAGAAGAAAGCGGCCTTTCGGCAGATTTTATCAAAAAAACTGAGCAGAACCTTTCGTCTGGCTGGCTTTATAATCTTCTTTTGGGAACAAGCTACGCCGGAACGAGTGCTGGAGGTATGAGTCAGCCCGTAGGCCAGGCAAATCTTCCTTTGGCAGACCAGATTTTTAATGCCGAGAGAAAAATCATCCTTGGACTTACAAAAGAACCTTGTGTTATCGTAGGGCGTTGTGCTGATTATATTCTCTCAACTTCTGACAAAATCGACAATAAAGACCTTCTGAATGTCTTCATTTATGCTGACATCGACGCAAAGGTAAAGCGCATAGAAGAAATTTATAAGGAAACAGAAAGCTGCGCAAAGAAAACAATTATTCAAATCGACAAGCGCCGTGCAAATCACTACAATACTTTCACCGAAAATATCTGGGGAGACAGAAAAAACTACGACATGATGATTAACAGCACTACGGCAGGACTAGAAGCCACGGCAAAATGGATTGTAGAACTTGCTCAAAGCTGAATCTGAGGTAAAAAAATCCTTGAAAAAGCTGAATCTTTCAAAAAAACAAAAAATAATTGCCGGACTGCTTATGGGAGCCGCATTTCTTGTTTTGATTTTGCGGCTTTCCCGCGCGGCAATGGAAAAATCTGCGGCCGCAGGGCAAGAAACTTATGTTGTCCGAACCGAAACTTATGAAAACGCAATTCAGATTGCAGGAACTGTTGCGGCCGCAAAAAGCCAGACTTTAAAATCTTTAAATGACGGAACTGTTGTCGGCGTTTACAAAAATGAAGGCGATGTCGTAAAAAAGGGCGATTTAATCGTCCAGCTTGATGACACTGAGCAGCAGTACAATCTTGCGAATCTTGACTACGAGATTTCTGTTGCCCGGCAAAACCAGACTTCTGGAAAGCTCAAGCTCATGCAGACTCAGCGAATTTCTCTCTTGCGAAAAATCGAAGACCGAAAAATCGTAGCGACCTTTGACGGAGTTATTGCCGCCCTTGATGTAGACCCCGGCGATTATCTTGAAGCAAAAGACGAAATCGGAACCCTCGTAAACACGGATTATCTTACGGCGGATGTTGAGGTTGCCGAAACTGATGTCGCGAAGCTGAAGGTTGGCCAAAAGGTAGATTTTACTTTCCCTGCTTATGATGACACTGTAGAAGGTTATCTTGTTTCCTATCCGGCGATTGGCGAAGTTACCAGCCGAGGGGCAACGGTTGTAAATGCGACAGTGCGAATTGACAATGTTCCTGACGGAATCTTACCGAATTTCAGTTTTACCGGAAAAATTCAGATTACGGAGCCAGAGCAAAAGCTTGTAGTCGAGCGCTACGCAATCGGCCGCGAAAAGGGAATGGCTTTTGCAGAAATTATTGGCCGTGACGGAAAAACGACGAAGGTTGAGGTTACTGTTGAGCCATACGGACTTAATTATGTAAATATCCTGAGCGGCTTGACTGGCGGCGAAATGCTTAAAGCCCAAAGCAGTGCCGGCGAAAGCGGCAGAATGAGAATCAGCAAAAAGGGCGAGAAGGCTCAGAAAAAGAACAATAATCAGCAACAGGGCGGAATGATGGGCGCTGGCGGCCCGCCTCCGTTCTAGGCAAAAGCTAAAGGAGTCTATTGGGAATCTCTAAAAATTGCAATTTTTAGAGATTCCCTATTTTTTTACAGTCCGGATGCTCCCCATTTTTAGACGCTGTTCCCTGGTATCTTCGAGCATTTTTCTTAAATTTTCAGAATCTTCTTCGCTTATATATTTTTTGAAAAGCTCCATTTGTTTTTGGAAATTCTCGATATGGTCAACAAGCTTTTCCTTGTTGGAAATAAAAAGCTCAGTCCAAAGAGGAGCGTTAATCAAAGCAATTCGGGTTAAGTCCTCAAAACTTCCGCCTCCGAAGGCCGTGATTTCAGGGTCTTGCGCGCTTTCTACCAAAGCACTCGCAATGACATGGCAAAGCTGGCTTGTAAAGCCGATTTTGTAGTCGTGAGTGTCGCAGCTAGTCTCGGTAATGCGGGTGAATCCCATTTCGGTAACCAAAGAACGCATAAAATCAAGATTTTTGTTTTTGTTAAAACTTGTCGGACACAAAATGTAGTTGTGGTTTACGAAAAATTTTGCATCAGAGGCCGCATAGCCTTCCTTTTCGCCACCCGCCATTGGATGCCCGATGATAAAATCAACATCATCTCGTAAAATCTGAGGAAGGGCTTTTTCAAAAATTCCCTTTACGCCAGAAATATCCGTGACAATGGCACCGCTCTTAAAATGCTCCCGATGCTCTTTCATAAAATCTAAAGTTGCATGCGGATAAAGGCAGATAAAAACGACATCACAGAGAGGAAGCATTTTTGAAACATTGTCGCTTGTGTAGACAAAATTTGCCACGCCTTCGCTTACTGCCTGGCTTAAGCATGCCGTGCTTCTGTTGCAGGCTAAGATTTTTCCAGTGCTTTCTGACTGACTTAAAATATTTTGACGGATAGATTTTGCGATAGAACCGCCCATAATTCCAAGTCCGACGATTCCGTAAGTTGCGTTTTTTAATTGCATAGAAAAATTATAACAAATAACTTCAGTTTACGCCATAATGACAGGAAAGAGGAAAAATGATAAAATCCAAATATGAACAACGATGAAATTTTAGACAAGGCGATTCGCCGTGTGCCTGACTTTCCAAAGCCTGGAATTTTATTTTTTGATGTAACAAGTATTTTTACAAATCCGCCTGCCTTCAAGCACTGTCTCGACCGTATGGTAGAAATTTACAAAAATAAAAAAATCGATGCAATCGCCGCAGTTGAGTCACGGGGCTTTTTGTTTGCGGCTCCTTTGGCAGACCGCCTTAATATTCCGCTTGTTTTAATACGAAAAAAAGGAAAATTGCCCGGAGATGTTTACAGGGCAAGCTATTCACTTGAATACGGCGAGGCGACAATCGAAGCGCACAAGGCCGACATCGAAAAAGGAAAAAAATATCTCGTAATTGATGATTTAATTGCAACTGGCGGGACTCTCACCGCAAGTAAAGAGCTAATCGAACAAGGCGAAGGCATTGTCTCTGAATTTTTCGGAGTAATCGGGATTCCAGAACTTAATTATTCAGAAAAACTCGCGCCAACTCCAGTTACGACGCTAATCGATTTATCAGAAAAATAATTTATCCACAATATTCAAAAAAAATAAACAGGATTTTTCAGGATAAATTAGGATAAAAACATACGGACATATTCTGCTCGGCTATGCTCAAATCCTAATCTATCCTCCTGTACGCAATTTTATTTGCAGAATTCTTTCTTCAAGAAGTCGCACTTTTCTGTCAAAACATCCTGTTTTGCCAAAAAGTGCCGACAACAAGTTGTCGTCGGCTTGGTGCGTACCTCCTGTACGCAATTTTACTTGCAGAATTCTTTCTTCAAGAAGTCTAAATCCAGCTCAGGATAAAGAACGAACTTGCTCAAAAGTGACTGAACTCTTTTTGATGCCGCTTCTTTTACGGCTGGATCGAGGTCAATCTTTCCTTTTGCAGGTTTGCCTTCTTTCGTAAGTCCTGGTTTTGTTCCTTTAAGAACCTGATCGATGATTGAAGCGACTTCCTTCATTTCGTTCTCGCCCATTCCGAGAGTTGTGAGGGCAGGAGTTCCCAATCGGAGACCGCTTGTCCACCAGGCGCCGTTTTTGTCGTAAGGAAGGGCATTTGCGTTTACTGTTACACCGCATTCAAACATTGCGGCCTCAGCCTGTTTTCCTGTCAAGCCGTAAGAAGTTACATCTGCCAGCATGAGGTGATTGTCCGTGCCGTCTGTCTGGAGGCGTACACCAAGAGCCTGGAGAGCTTTTGCCAAAGCTTGTGCGTTTGCCACGACTTTTTTTGCATATTCCTGATAAGCGGGCATGTTTGCTTCTTTGAAGGCGATGGCTTTTGCCGCCATAACATGTGGAAGAGGTCCGCCCAAAACCATAGGACAGCCTTTGTTTACATAGTCGGCGAATTCTTTTTTGCAGAGAATCATAGCGCCGCGAGGGCCTCGCAAAGTTTTGTGAGTTGTGGTCGTGACAACATCAGCCCATTTAACCGGGTCGTAGTCGCCGGTGAAGACTTTACCTGCAACAAGACCTGCGAAGTGAGCCATATCTACCATCAAAACAGCTCCGCACTTGTCGGCAATTTCGCGGAATCGTTTGAAGTTAATTTTGCGGGGGTAAGCTGAATAACCTGTCAAAAGTATGAGGGGCTTTACTTCCATTGCCTGTTTTTCGATTGCGTCGTAGTCGAGCAAGCCTGTCTCTTTATCAACACCATAAGGATGGCTCTCAAACATGCGGGCGCTTACATTCATTTTGTAGCCGTGAGTAAGGTGGCCGCCACAAGAATAGTCCAAGCCCATCAATTTCTGATTTCCAAATCGCTTGCGGAGTTCTGCAAACTGAGCGTCCGTCAAGTCGTTCAAAGATTTTACGCCAAGTTCTTCAAGAGTCGGAGTCTCAACCTTTGCGCTCAAAATTGCCCAATATGCGACGAGGTTTGTGTCTGCTCCTGAGTGGGGCTGAACATAAGCGTAGTCTGCGCCGAAAAGCTCTTCTGCCTCGCGGGCAGCTTCCATTTCAACGGCATCAACATTTACGCAACCGCCATAATATCGGTGCTCTGGATAACCTTCGGCATATTTATCAGTCAAAAGATTTCCCATTGCAGCCTGAACTGCAAGTGAACAATAGTTTTCAGACGCGATGAGCTTTAAGTGGCTTCGCTGATTCTGAATTTCGTTTACGACTGAAGCGGCAATTTTAGGATTAACGCTTGCAACTTGCTGCAAATTTGCGACATAGGCACACATTGCGGCAGTTGGTTTTCCGCCACAGCTAGAAAGATAATTTTCCAAAGGTGTAGACATTTTTTACTCCAAAAATAAAATTACACAGCACATTTCGTGCCGAACAAATCAAGGGATTTTACCAAAAAAAAGAAAGTTTTTCTATACACAGCCCTAATTTCGACTTTTTGAAGTTGCCAAACATTAAATTGAACACTTGCATGGAAGCACGTCTGTTACACACGTGCAGCAGCGATTTACTCCGTACGAGGCATTGCCGGTAAAGAGTGTTTAAATTTTAAGCGATATAATGAGCTGCAAGTGTTTCACAGCCGCTTGCTTCCATTCAATCGGTAAGTTTTTATTGTTTTTCCGTAATGCAAAAGTCGAAATTACTTCCTCTTACCGACAGATAAGGTAAAATGTCGACTTTCCTTTACAGTTATTGAAAAAATAGCGTTTTTAAACGAAAAAGCAGTGCGGGCGCGGAACACTCGCAGGTGAGAAAATCCCTCATGGAGCAAAAACCTATTAGCCCCACTAATCGCATAAAAAATAAATGCTTTAGGCTGCGCGTGTGAAGCGAACGTGTCTTTTTCGATTTTAAACACAATTTTCTTGTGAGTGACGAAAGTCGATATTTGGGCTACATAGAAACTTTTTATCATTTGCCGCTTTCATATCAAAAATTTTCTCTATATTTCTCTTTTTTTTCTTGACGATTTTTGATAGATTTTAATATCTTTATTATAAGAAAATGAAAATTTTTAGGAAAAAGAGAATGAGCGAAGAAAACAAGCAAAATCAAACCGAAGAAACAATGGAAGACTCAGAAAAAACTGAATCTGAAAAAGTTGAAGCTTCGGAATCTACGGCTGATTCATCAGAAGTCACTGAAGGCGAAACTGAGTCGGCAAAATCAGAAGACTCTTCCGCTGAACCAGCAGAAAAGTCTCCAGAAGAGCGAATCACTGAGCTTGAAAAAGAAAATGCTGACCTTAAAGACCAGCTTCTTCGACGGGCTGCTGATTTCGACAACTACCGAAAGCGCATGATGCAAGAAAAGCAGGACGCTTATGACTACGGAAACGCAAATCTTCTAAAAGACTTGCTCGACTCCCTCGATAACTTTGACCGTACCCTGGACGCCGCAAAAGACGCAAAGGATGCAAAATCAATCGCCGACGGAATCAAAATGATTAACAAGTCATTGGTTTCCATGCTCGAAAATAAATACAATCTGGTGGCCTTTGGCAAAGAGGGCGATGCTTTCGACCCTGACTTGCACGAGGCAATCGGAATGCAGGAAGGCAAGGTCAAAAAAGAAGAGCTTGCCGCAGTCTATCTTAAAGGCTATAAACTCAAAGACAGGGTTATCCGCCACGCAAAAGTCATGGTGGTTAAGCCGGCTGAGTAAAAATTGTAAATAATATAGGAGAACATAGATAAAAAACAGCCTGAAATATCGTCTGTTTTTTATCTTGACAAGTTTTCGTTGAAAACTTGCTTCATATAATGCTACTCCTCATTTCATTGCGGAGCAGTCTAAAAAGTCATTCGAATGTTGAAACATCCTTCATGACTTTTTATAAGGAGAAAAAAATGGGAAAGATTATTGGTATTGACTTGGGTACAACAAACTCTTGTGTTTCAGTAATGGAAAACGGTGAGCCGGTCGTCATTCAGAACTCAGAAGGCTTCCGCACCACACCATCTATCGTCGGTTTTACTGCAAAAGGTGACCGCGTAGTAGGTCTTCCTGCTAAAAACCAGATGGTCACAAACCCGAAAAACACAGTTTATTCTGTAAAACGACTTATCGGTCACAGATATTCAGAACTTTCTGGCGAAGCTACAAAACTTCCTTATACAATCAAAGACAACGGACAGGATGTCCGTGTTGAAGTCACAGAAAACGGAGCTAAAAAAGAATTCAGCCCGCAGGAAATCTCTGCTTTCATCCTTCAGAAAATGAAGAAAACCGCAGAGGACTACCTGGGAACTACAGTCACAGAGGCTGTCATCACAGTTCCTGCTTACTTCAACGACTCACAACGACAGGCTACAAAAGATGCCGGTAAAATCGCAGGTCTCGATGTAAAACGAATCATCAACGAGCCTACAGCAGCTGCCCTCGCTTTCGGTTTCAACAAGGACCAGTCAAAAGAAAAGACTATCGCTGTCTATGACTTGGGTGGTGGTACATTCGATATTTCTATCCTTGAGCTTGCTGACGGCGTATTCGAGGTAAAATCAACAAACGGAGATACTCACCTCGGTGGTGATGACTGGGACCGTGCTATCGTAAACTGGCTTATCGCAGGATTCAAGGCCGATACAGGAATCGATTTGAGCGGAGATGCAATGGCTTTGCAGCGACTCCGTGACGAAGCAGAAAAAGCAAAAATCGCCCTTTCAAACCAGACAACCGTAGACATCAACCTTCCTTTCATCACAGCAGACGCTACAGGTCCAAAACACTTGCAGAGAAGCCTTTCTCGTGCAGAATTTGAAAAAATGACAGATGACCTCTTCGAGCGCACAAAGGAACCATGTCGCAAGGCTCTCTCTGACGCAGGCATCTCAACAAGCGACATCGATGAAGTTCTTCTTGTCGGTGGTTCTTCACGAATGCCAAAAGTTCAGGAAATCGTAAAATCAATCTTCGGAAAAGAAGGTAGCCGTGCCGTTAACCCGGATGAAGCAGTCGCAATCGGTGCTGCAGTTCAGGGTGGCGTTCTCCAGGGCGATGTAAAAGACATCCTCTTGCTCGATGTTACACCACTTTCACTTGGTATCGAGACAATGGGCGGTGTCATGACAAAACTCATCTCACGAAACACAACAATTCCTACAAAGAAGAGCCAGGTCTTCTCAACTGCGGCAGACGGACAGACAGCAGTTTCTATCCATGTCTTGCAGGGTGAACGCGAAATGGCAAGCCAGAACCGCACTTTGGGCAACTTCGACTTGGTCGGAATTCCGGCAGCTCCACGAGGAGTCCCACAGATTGAAGTTACATTCGACATCGATGCAAACGGTATCGTAAATGTATCTGCAAAAGACTTGGGAACTGGAAAAGAGCAGCAGATTCGAATCACTTCTTCAAGCGGATTGAGCGATGCTGAAATCGAGCGAATGGTAAAGGATGCAGAGGCAAACGCTGAGGCTGACAAAAAACAGCGTGAAGCTATCGATGTCAAGAATGAGGCAGACAGCCTTGTTTACCAGACAGAAAAGAGCATGAAAGAGCTTGGTGACAAAGTTAAGGATGCCGACAAGCAGGCAATTGATGACGCTTTGGCAGCCCTCAAAAAAGCTCTCGAAGGCGGAAACACTGAGGACATCAAGGCTAAGACTGAGGCTCTCAAAAACGCTTCTTACAAGATTGCTGAGGAAGTCTACAAACAGCAGGGTGCTGCTGGCGCACAGCCTGGTGCCGAAGGCGCACAGGGAGCCGATGCAGGAGCAAATGCCGGAAACGCTGACAATGGCAACGGCTCAAGCAAATTCGACAAGGGCAGTGCCGACGACGTAGAGTACGAGGTACATTAATCTAATTTATACGGAAAATTATCATGGCTGGAAAAAGAGATTATTACGAGGTTTTAGGAATTCAAAAGGGTGCGTCTGCAGACGAAATCAAAAAGGCGTACCGAAAGCTTGCCGTAAAATATCACCCTGACCGAAACCCGGGGGATAAAGCAGCGGAAGAAAAATTCAAGGAAGCGACCGAAGCTTACGAAATTCTCTCTGATGACCAGAAACGCCAGATTTATGACCAGTATGGCTTTGCGGGACTCGACGGAATGGGCGGTGGCGGAGGAAATCCCTTCCAGGGCGGCTTTGGCGGCTCTAACGCATTCCGCGACTTCTCTGACCTCTTTACTGGAATGGGTGGTGGCGGTGGCGGATTTTCCGACATCTTTGACAATATCTTTGGTGGCGGACGCTCTTCCCGCAGACGAGACCCGAATGCTCCTCAGCAGGGGCAGAGCCTTCGCTACGACCTTAATATTTCATTCAAGGATGCAGTTTACGGCACAAAAGCCGAAATCACCTTCCAGCACAACGAAGCCTGTTCTGAATGTAAGGGAACGGGCGGTGCAAAAGGAGCAAAAAGAAAGCCTTGCCCAACCTGTGGCGGAAGCGGTCAAATGCGGCGACAGGCAGGCTTTTTCGCTGTTCAGCAGACTTGTCCGGCTTGTGGCGGTGAAGGAACCAGGCTTGACAAGCCTTGTACAAAATGCCGTGGAAGCGGCGTAGAGGCTGTCACGAAAAAAGTTACGCTCACAATTCCTGCCGGCAGCGATGACGGAAAGAGAATCGCAATTCCACGCATGGGAGATGTCGGGCAAAACAACGGTCCCGCTGGTGATTTGATTATCGTTCTTCATGTTGAAAATCACGAATATTTCGAGAGAGACGGACGAGACCTTTATTGTGCCGTTCCTGTTTCTTTTGCCCAGGCGGCTCTGGGAATTTCCCTTGATATTACATCTCTTGATGGACGAAAAATCAGATTTGACCTCCCTGCTGGCACTCCGAACGGAAAATTATATAAAATCCGAGGTGAAGGCGTTCCGTATTCAGAAGGACGAAAAGGCGATTTGTATGTCAAAATTATCGTTCAGATTCCTACTCACCTTACGAGCGAGCAGAAAAAGCTTATGGAAGAATTCGCAAGGCTTGAACATGCGACAACAAGTCCGGGTTGCGTTCCGCTTTCTTCATTAAGCCGCTAAAAATCTGGCAGATTAAAATTCGTTTTCACATTCAATAGTCATTCGCTCACCGGTTTTCGGGTGGGTGAATGATATTTTTTTTGCATGAAGCATGAGCCTTTCCCCTTTCTCGCATTTTCCGTAAAGCGTGTCGCCAATAATTGGAAGACCAAAGCCGTGAGAGTCAGCACTTGCAAGGCGGAGCTGATGAGTTCGGCCAGTGTGGGGCATAAAAAGTACCCTCGTGCAGTTCCGCATTGAGCCGTCCGGCGCATGGTAGCGCTCAACTCCCAGAATCTGCCATTCTGTCACGGCACTCTTTCCATTAACACTGTCCCAAATCTGATGCGGACGATTTTCTACATCAAGCCTGAAAAAAAGCTCCATTGTTCCGTGAGATGATACGCCCTTTTTTTGCAAAATTCCGTCCAAAAGAGCGATATACTCTTTCTGAATTTCCTTTGCCTCAAACTGCCTGTTAAGCTCTCTGTGGGCTTCATGCGTAAAAGCCAAAATCATAATTCCCGATGTTTCCATATCGAGTCTGTGGACGGCTGGCTGCTTTATTTCGACTGTCTTTCCGAAAAGCGAAAGAAATCTTGTTTCAACGGAATCCTTTTCAACTCTGCCAGGAACGCTCAAAAGTCCGGACTGCTTGTTTACTACGCAAATCTCATCATCACGATATAAAATCCTTAAGCCAGTCATCGCTGGAAGCAAAATCCCGCATCGTTCATCGCAGGGTGAAACAAATGCCCCTGCTCCTTGCTTTTCATACTTTATCTCAGATAGAGAAATTGGTTTAAGCTTATGAGAAAAAGCGTAATCTAACAATTTTGGAGCACAGCAATCTCCTGTTCCTGTCGGCGGAAGTCTTCCTTTGTTGTAAGTCCGACATATATCTTTTAAAGTCCTTGATTTTCCGTCAATGCAATGAAAACTGTACAAATTAAAAACCTTGTCCAGCGATTGTGCGCAAAGCTCCTTCAATTCATTTTTTATGTTTAACTTCTCTTGACTGTCTTTCAAGGATTTAATTTTTTCTGTCAGCTCGTGGATTTTTTTATCGTTTTCAGAAAGTGCCTCTTCAATTTTTTTTGCACTGACAATCGGCTCTACAAATTGCAGAAAATCTGTTTTTTCATTAAAAGAAATTTCCAGTTTTCCGTTTTCTGTTTTCAGTTTTTTAGAAATTCCTGAATTTGTGACCAGCTTTACTTCATTTCCATTTTCATCTTCACAGACAAGGGCACCGAGCATAACTCCCTGATTTTTGCGTTCCTCACTTACACGAGAAACCTGAATCAGCTCAGTTTCACCAGAATTTAGTTTTTGAACGAGAATATCTAAAACTTTTGAGGCTTTTTCTTCTGGAAGCGGTGGAAACATTTTTAAAAATCAAGCCGCATTTTGTCGCCGACCTTAATTCCGGCTTTCTTGTACCAACCCTGAGGAACTTCAAGCGCATAGAGGACATTCGTGGAACTTGTGATATTTTCCAGGCTGTAAGGTGTCATATCCAGAATGTCGCGGATTCGGCCGTTTTTGTCGATGTAAGCAATAGAAAGCGGGTGGGGCGTGTTTTTCATCCAGAAATTCAAAACCTGCTCTTCTTCAAAAATAAAAAGCATACCTGTCCCGTCCGGAATATTCTGCCTGAACATAAATCCGTTCTGCCTTTCAGCAAAGGTTGAGGCAATTTCCGCCTTAACGGTGATTTCCTTTCCTTCAGAATTAACCAGCACCAGCTTTTTTACTGGCAAAGTCGTCTTGGAAGAACATGCCGAGGATATAAAAATTAGAGAGAAAATCAAGCTGAAGAATAAATTTTTTTTCATAATTCGCCTAAATCATGTGATTTGCAGTTAAATTTTAAAGAGAATCTAAAAAATCATCTTTTGCCTTTTCAGCGGTTGTTTTTTCGACATTTGACGAATCTTTTTTGCTGTTGAATGTTCTCGCATCGACATATTTTAGCGTCAAAGGCTTTTCGAGGGAGAAAATCACATTGTCGTCTTTCCAAACCGATTTTTGCGGTGAAAGCTCGTCCGGATTTCCGTATTTTTCGCAGAGCTTTGAAAAAACTGAGTAATGGTCAACCTTAGTTCTGTCGAGATTCAAGGTGATAATGTAGAGCTTGTCATCCGAAAACTGAAACCAGCATCGGGCCAAGAATGAATATCCTGACTTTGAGCCGTCCGTTTCGATTAAAAACTGTCCGTCGGAAGGAGAGAGAGAAACATCCCGCTCCCCGCGGTAGCCGAACTGATAGTCTTTTTTGAGCGCGTCCTTTAAATCGTCAATCCCCATTCCCAATTTTGCCGTCGAAAATCCACTGGGAAGCGAAAAAATCTGAAAATTGAGAAAAATAGCAAAAACAACAAAAATAAATTTTTTCATCTCTCTATTATTTTCGGCAAAAAAACTGACTCATTGAACAAGATTCTGTCATACTGAGCGAAGCGAAATGTCTCAGGGGTTATTGATTCTGATTTTGACGCATAATCTGCTTTCGCTGGAAATCGGCTTCCTTGTAAAGCTCCATGCAGTCAGCGATAAAAATTTTGCCGCGCTCAATTCTGATTGTTCGGTTTTGCATAAATGCGGGAATAGCGCGAGCCTGCTCTGTTTTTGAAAGGCCGCACATTGTAGCGAGATCTTCGCAAGAGAAGGAAGTGTGATGTTGTTGGCCCTTTATCATTGGAATTCGGTTTTTTTCAAGCTGCAATGCAAGCATATCAATCATCTGGGCGACAGGATAAGAGTGCAAAAGTGAGTTTGCGAGCTGCCGCTGCATTGACCAAAGCCGTTCTGAGAGCGTTGTCGTAAGCTTGTCGACCATTTGCGCCTGCGTTGAAACCATCTGATTAAAGTTCTGCATATTGATTGCCATAAGTACGCAGTCTGAAGTTGCGATTGCGTTTGCGGAACGAGGCTTGTTTTCGAGCAGGGCCATTTCTCCGAACATATCGCCGCTTTTTAGGATTGCGAGGGTGACTTCGTTTCCGTCTACGATTTTTGAGATTTTTACGGAACCGTCCCGGATTATGAACAAATCGTCACCCTTTTGGGCCTCTGAGAAAATCATTGAGCCGTTCGGATATTTTCTGAGCATATCGTTGCTTGGTTCAATGTAAGGAGCGTTTACGCGTGGCTTTAGGACGGCGATTCTTTGCAAGGCCTTTTTTGCGTTGTCGCCGGTTTTTTGCATTTTGACATATTGATAGTAGGCGAAAAATGCGATGTCGAACTGCTGCTGGCCGTCAAAATAGGCGCCGACATTAAAAAGCTGCTCGTAGTCTTCGCGGCTTGTCGTGCTTTGTGTCTGCTCCATGAGCGTTTCGTTGACGATGCGCATTCGTTTTGCAAATGTTCTGATGATTTTAAGTGCAACGGCGGTATTTTTTTCGATAAGGGCGATGTACTGCTCTCGCTGAACGGCAATGCAAACTACATCAGACATAGCGATGACAGTTTCGACCTGAGCGCGTTTTGCCATACAAGAGATGACGCCAACAAAGTCTCCGGGACCCAAAACGACGGGCTGGCCACCCGGAATGTCACCCTGATGAGAAACCTTTACATGACCACTCTGAATAATGAAAAAACGGTCAGGATTTTCTTTTCCTTCGACCAAAATGTAAGTACCTTGTTTAAAATTAACGAATGATAACTGAAGCACTTTGTTTTCCGCCTTGTCTTCTAATTATATCGCAAGACTTTTAAAATGTCTTTATTTTTCTTGGCATTTTGCTCAAAAATCTTCTCCGATGAAAAGAATCTCGTTTTCAAGCCTTATGCCTTTTTTTTCAAAAACGATTTTCTTAACCTCGTCAGAAAGTTTTTTTATGTCGCTTGCAGTCGCCTTTCTCTCCGGATTTATGATGAAATTTCCGTGCCAGCTGGCAATCTGCGCGCCCCCGACAGAAAAGCCTTTTAAGCCGCACTCATCAATGACTTTCCCCGCCACGATTCCGTTTTCACTGTCGTTTTTAAAAGCCGAGCCGCTTGAAGGAGCGAGAAAGTGCCCCTTTTCTTTTCGCGAAGCGATGCATTTTTCGGAAAATTCAGCGTCAAATCCACTTGTAACTGTAAATTTTGCGGAAAGAATAATGAAGGGGAGAATTGTCTGAAAGGGGGATTTTTTGTAACTCCAGTCCGACTCTTTTTTTGTGTATTCGTGAATCTGAAAATCTTTTAAATCTAAATATCTGACAGAAATAAGATTGTCGCTTGCTGAAAGGCCGAAGCAGCTTGCATTCATAAAAATAGCTCCGCCGACAGTCCCACTAAGCCCTGTAAAGGCCTCAAAGCCCGAAAGGTTATTCTTCCTGCAAAATGAAATCACGCTTCCCCAGACGGCTCCGGCAGAAATCTCTAATTCGTTTCCATTCGTGAAATTCGTGCTTTCTGTTTTGATGGAATTTAATTTGCGGGTTGAAAGAACAAAATCAAGCCCCTTGTCTGAAATTACGACATTCGAACCGCCGCCAAGAATAAAAAGCGACTTGACGGGGCATAAATCTGATTTTAAAAGCTTTATGGCAAAAATCAGGCTGTCTTCATTTTCTGGCTCTAAAAAAAGTTTTGCGTTTCCACCGACATTCATCGTCGTATGCTTTGAAAGGCTTTCGTTTTGCCTTACCGTGCCTGAAAAATCATCTGAATCCAAAAAAAGCCGGGCTAACTCGTCAAATTTCATAAAGGAATTATATAAAAAAAACTTGTAGAAAACAAATTCTTAATGCACTATAATCGAGCTATTATTAACTTATTTTTTTGGAGAAAAAGAATGAAGCTTTCTTCTAAAATCTCAATGGCAGTTATTTCTATTGCCGCAATTCTGGGTCTTTCTTCATGCGAACAGAAAAAGACTTTAAAGCTTTTCAGCTGGACCTATTACACTCCGACTGATGTCGTAAAGGCTTTTGAGCAGGAATTCAACTGCAATGTTGTTGTCACTGAGTACGACTCAAACGAAACGATGTTCAACAAGCTTATAAACGGCGGCGCAAAAAGTTTTGATATCGTAGTTCCTTCTCAGGATTATGTCCCGATTATGATGAGACGGGGAATGTTACAGCCAATCGTTCAGGAAAAGTTCACAAACCGAAGCAAAATAAATCCAAAAGTTCTTGAAAAAGTCACTTATGACCCTGATATGATTTATGCCGTTCCATATTATTTCGGAGCTGCAGGAATCGGCGTAAACAAAAAGAAGGTTCCTTCTGGAAATTACGAGAGAAGCTGGAATATTTTTGCTGACGAGCAGTTTAAGGGACACGCTTCTATGATGGACGACTACCGCGAGGTTATCGGTGACGCCCTCAAATACAAAGGTTATGCCGTAAGCTCCACAAACGAGTCAGAAGTCAGCGAGGCTGTAGATTTAATTAAAAGCAAGTGGCTTCCAAATATCATAAAATTCGATGCCGAAGGCTTTGGCAAGGATTTTGCGCGCGGGGATTTGTGGCTTTGTCATGGATACGCTGAGGTTATGTACGGCGAAGTTCCGGAGGAAGAATGGGAAAGCACAATCGACTTCTTTATTCCGGAGCAAGGCGGGGCATCTTACCTTGACAGCATGTGTATCTTGAAGGATTCAGAAGAAGCCGAGCTTGCGACAGACTTCATCAACTTTATTCACAGGCCGGAAAATTATGCAAAATTCCTTGATTTCTTCTGTTTCCCCTGTTTCGTAAATCTTGAAGCAGAGCAGTATATGACAAAAAAGCCTCTTTACGAAGCGAGTGCAATGGATAATTGTGAGCTCAAAGATGATTTGGGTGAAAACTTAGATATGTACTATTCAAAATGGGAAACGCTCAGAATGGGTAACTAACAGAAGCGGCTGTTCCAGAAGTTGGAGCAGCCGTTTTTTTTATAAAGATTGAAAATCTTAAGGCAATGGCGAAGAAAAATCGCGTTTTTATTTAAATTGTCAGAAAAGTTCAAAAAGTCGCATTTTTATTTCAAATCTGTTTCGGTATAATGTTTTATATATTTAAAAAGGAGGATATAGATAAAAAACAGTCTAAAATAGCGCCTGCTTTTTATCTTGACAAGTTTTCGTTGAAAACTTGCTCCATTAACTGCAGCTCCACATTTCATTGCGGAGTCGCAGAAAAAAGTCACTCGAATGTTGAAACATTCTCGCGACATTTTTTATGGGGGAAATTTATGAAAAAAATTTCTAAATCTGTAATTGCCCTCCTGACTTCCCTAGTATTTTGTATAGTAGGGGGGGGTATCTAACAAGCTGCTCTTCTGATGACGGAGACGACAACAAAGTCACCTTTACATCTCAGACAAAAACTGTTTCAAACAATGCCGGACAGCTCGGCGCTATTACCGCGACTCTTGCTGTGTCAGACGAAAGCGTAGCTACAGCAGGCTGGAGCGATGATAACAAAACTTCAATCACAATCACATCTTTAAAAGCGGGAACTACAGAAGTTACTGCTACTCTCGAAGACGAAAGCGATTATGCGACAATCAGCGTAACAGTCGCTTCTGACGGAAAAATCACAGCAGATGTAACAAAGAGAGTTGGCAAAGAAGCTAAGGAAGAGGAAGAAGAGGGTGATTTAACAAATCTTCTTACCTACAACTTTGACGAGCTTACTTCAACTCCAACGACAGTTGAGGGTGACAATTCAATCCTTGACGGAAATGTCATTTATTGGGTTGCAGCCGGAAAAACTGGAAACGCAAAAGTTACCGCAAATACCGATGCTACACATCATTACTTACAGGTAAGTGCTGGTGGTGCAATAGATACTTCCACCACAACAATTGATCTTTCAAACCAGACGACATACTTAAAGTTAAAGGCTGCTCAGGCTGGACAGGAGAGAATCGTATTCACTTTCACGACTGTAAAAGGTGGTTCAGATAGTGATAACAGAATCCTTATCGTAGACCCTGATACAGGTGCGGTTCTCGGTCAGACGGAAACTGTTGCTTGTGGAACTGCCGATGATAATACTGAAAAAACACTTGAGGTAACTTGTACAGTTCCGGAAACTTTCTATGTTGTTTTTGCTCGATCTAACGGAAAGGGCGGATTTAAGTTCACTAAGATTGATCAGTATTACGGAACTGCTGCAACACTTTCATCAATTTCTGCTACAACAACAAAATCAGAATATGCTTTGTCAGAGGATTTTGATGAATCTACTGTTACCGTAAAAGCAACTTATGACACTGGAAAATCAAAAACTGTAACTGGCTGGACGACTGACGCAGCTACCTCTTTCACAAAGGGAACTGCCGGCAGCTACACAATTACGATTTCTTATACAGAGGGTGATGTAACTAAGACTTGCGAACTTCCTGTAACGGTAAAAGATAAGTCCCTTGCCTCAATCGCAGTAAAGACAAACCCGACAAAAACAGAATACACTCAGGGCGACGAGGCTCTTGACCTGACAGGACTCGTGCTCACGCTTACTTATGATGACGATTCAAAAGCCGAAGCCTCATACAGCGAAGCGACAAAAGCTGACTTTGCCACAAGCGGATTTGACTCAAGCGCAGCCGCAGAAAGCCAGGCAATCACCGTAACCTACGGCGGAAAAACTGCCACATTCAATGTCGTGATTAAGGCTAAGGTGTATTTCAGCGCATTTGATGTAACATCAACAGGTGTAACTGCAAATACATCTGATAATAGCGGTTCGTATACAGCTACCGATGGTACTTGGTCAGTAACGGGTGCGAAGATTCAGTTTACGGATTCAAACAATAATTCTGTTGGAGTCAATACTTATGATTATGATGAGGAAGCTGGCAAAGGCTACGCTTACACAGGCCGTGTAAATATTAAAAGCGGAAAATTCACAATCAGCACAAAAGCAGACACAATCCTCCGAATT
>FLNY01003167.1_pt1 | contig 17798 bp, 9 predicted proteins | sample 1140381 | NCBI WGS metagenome assembly FLNY01 (sample SAMEA3878172, study PRJEB12797) | bioreactor metagenome | biome: Moose rumen | place: Sweden | collected 2011-10
GGGGGTGGTTCTTGCTAAGGCAAGCGTCCTTCGGCCGAGCGGAAACACAAGTCGCAGGGCCCTTTCTCAGAAGGATCAACCACCCCTTGCCCCTCCTTTCTAAGGAGGGGAGTTTTCAACCACCCCTTGCCCCTCCTTAGGAGGGGAGTTATATAGTCACTGTTACAACCGGCTTTTCGGACTGAGCATAAAAAATCCTGGGCTTTCGTCCAGGATTTTTTTGTGCTCTATTCAATGAAGCGGGCGAAGGCCTCGTCGTAGGGCGACGTGCGGGCCAGCTGACCGTCGACGAGGCAGACCAGCTCGATCTTGCCGCGGAAGCAGAGCTGGGCGTCGCTGAGGCGGTAGAAGTCCTGATGGAACACGTACTTGATGCCGTCCTTCTCGAGTAGCAGGCACGAGCGGAACTCGTCGTCGGGTCGCAGCGGCGACTTATATTGCAGTGCCATGCGCGCCACGACGGCATCGACACCCTGTCGGTGGAGTTCGGCAAAGCTCAGGCCGCAAGCCTTCAGGAAGAGGTGGCGCGTGTGCTCACAATAGTGAATGTACTGGGCGTTGTTGACGATGCCTTCGATGTCGCACTCGTAGTCGCGCACCTGCATCACGGTTTCGAAATGATAATCCATATCTCTTATCTCTTATCTCAATCTCTATCTCTTCAAGTATTCATAGCCGAAGCGGCATCGGAGGCAGTCGCGGCGGTCGCAGTATTCCTTCTTCAGTTGGATAAGGGCCTGCGAGTCGCCGGCCGTCTTGACTTCAAGGCCGCACTCGCGCCACATGCGGATGATATGGTTCTGCTCGGCCCGCAGCTCCTCGAGGAAGTCGAACGCCCGGTCACAGAGTTCCTCTTTCTGGCGGTGGCGGCCCACGGCAAAGAGCATCGGGATGATGGTGTTGATGAGCAGCAGATTTGTCGATGAAACCGAGAGATTTTTAGAATTTTTCGTGCTTTCTGAGCCGAACGTATAGTGCGTCTCCCAGTAGGGCGTGACGTGCGTCTGCATCAGCTGGCGGGCCTTGTCGAGCGTGTCGCACTCCAGCAGTACGCTCAGTCCGGCCCGCCGCTCGTAGTAGAGGTTTGCCAGCTGCGAGATGCGTATGTGCGGGAAGTTCTGCGGGCGCAGCCGGAGGAAGCGCCAGACTGCAAAATTCATCGGTTTCATCGAGAATTTATGCGCCAGATAGAGGTATTCGTTACGCAGCCGCTGGAAGTAGCCCTCCTGCAAGGCGGCCTCACGATAGCGCTTGGGTATGCTCTCCTCGTCGAGCAGTCCGGCCTGTCCCATGAAGATGGCCTCCACCTGAAACAGGTCGTCGCGGTGCTTGCCCACGGCACCGAGGGGCACCTGCTGGGCCCACAGCTCAAAAGCCTCGCCGTTGATGCCGAAGCCATAATTGCGGGCCAGCGTGACGAAATAGGCATCCTCCCACGAGCCATCCTTCAGCTGGGCGCGATGCTCGATGGCACGGGTCTTCTGCTCCAGCCGCTCGGTCTGCAGGGCGGCCATCCAGGCATGGACGGTCAGGGGTGTCAGCGAGGGGATAATCTTGTAGCATGGAGGATACCGGTCGGTGTGAAGCAGTTCTTCGTAATGTTCAGTCACCTCTTGCGGCACCTCGACAATCACCTGCGGCAGATACTGGCCCTGCGAGTTGCGCACGTCAGCATCGGCCTGGCCGACCACGTGGAGCACCACGTTGTCGTAGCGCGGGTCGCGGTCGTGATGGTGCAAATACCAGTCGCTCGACTTGAGATGGATTTCCACGTTGCCCACCCACAGCGTGCCGCCGATCTTCACTTTCGCGTTGAAGAAGTCGGGCCCTGCATTTTGGTTGTGCAACCCCGGGTCGATCAGTTCCACCTCGCGGCCGTCGGTCGTCTCTAAGGGGCGCAGGGGAAGCATGCGGTGCTTCCAGACATAGTGTAGCAGTCGTTCCATGCTTTTAAAATTTTTCTGCAAAGTTAGGAATTATCCGCGAAAAAAAGATTATCTTTGCACAAAAATAATACTAAAACAATGAAAAAGACGAGATTACTTTGTGCTCTGGCCACGCTGTTGCTGGTGTCCGCGACGGCCGTGGGACAGAAGAAGACTTCCGCAGAGAAGCGCGACCGCTTTGAGTTTACGTTCGACCTGCCCGTCTATGTTGAGCAGTTAAAGCAGGAGCTGACCTACCCTCTGAACTGGGAAAACTCCGGCATCAAGAAATTCAAGAAATGGCAGCGCGTGGCCCGCCAGAAGGTTTTCGACTGCATGCTGACACCTCCGAAAGCCGCCGCCTCGTTCGACATGCAGATTGTGGCCGAGGAGCAGCGCGATGGCTACCGGGCCCTGCGCATCGCCTTCAACCAGAATGCCTACTCACGCATCGAGGCGCTTGTACTCGTGCCCGACGGCGAGGGACCTTTCCCGGCCGTTAATCTGCTGCACGACCACGGAGCGCATCTGTATATTGGCAAGGAGAAAATGATCCGCCCGTTCGGTGTGGAGCAGGCCGTCATCGACGATGCCGACGCGTGGGCCAAGAACCTCTACGGCTCGCAATACGTGGGCGACTATCTGGCCCGCCACGGCTACGTCTGCTTCTCGGCCGATGCTCCCATGTGGGGTGAGCGCGGCCGAGAGGAGGGCGTCGACCGCTCGAAGTACGACATCATTGCCGGCAACATGATGATGCTGGGCCGCGACCTCTGCGGATTCATGCACTACGACGACATCACGGCCACCGAGTTCATGGCCACCCTGCCCTGGGTCGACCCAGAGCGCATCGGCTGCATGGGCTGCTCGATGGGGGCCTATCGCGCCTGGATGCTCTCGGCCATGAGCGACCGCATCAAGGCCGGCGCCGCCATCTGCTGGCTTACCACTACTGACGTCCAGATGTCCACTCAGGACGGCAAGCACGAGTACGGCGGCTTTGCCAACTGTCTGCCCGGCCTGCGCCAATGGCTCGATTATCCCGACATTGCTTCGTTGGCAGCCCCGAAAGCGATGCTCTTCATCAATGGAACGCAGGACCACCTCTTCCCCGTCCGCGGTGTCAAACAAGCTTATGAGCAGTTGCACCAGACATGGCGCAAACTGGGTGCCGACGACCGCCTGACGACCGAGTTGTGGGACGTGCCTCACTCCTGCGGCGTGGAAATTCAGGCTAAGATACTGAAGTTCTTCAATCAGAATCTCAACTTTCGCAAGTTGTAGTATATAATTTTGCAGCCAACTATTGGTACGCAGGTGTCTCACCTGCGGCCGAATCGTGGGTGAGACACCCGCGTACCAAAGCAAACCATTTAAATAACTTTAGTTACATTGAAGAAAAACACTATCTTACCACAACTTTTTTACCATTGATGATGTAGACGCCCTTGCTGAGGCCGCAGCCATCCTTCAGCTTCTGCCCAGCCATGTTGTAGGTACCCTTGGCGGGGCGAGGCTCCATCATGAGCGTGGTGATGGCAGTGAGCTGGTAGCGCAGTTCTGCCACCTCGCTGTCGGCATAGCCGGGGGCAGTGGCGATGGCCTTGATGACCATATCCTCGGTCAGGGCGATGGGCGTCGTGTAGCGCTGGCGCGTCTTGCTGTCGCAGGGACAACTCTCGTCAAGGGTGTAGTAGATGGTGGCCTCAGGCAGACTGCACGAGAGGGCAATCATCGTGCCGGCCTCATAGCCTTGACCGGGCTGATAGTCAGCCGCAGGCATGGGGCAGACAAAGCCTGCCTCATCCTTCACTTCGACGACGACCACGGCCTGCACCTGCGGGTCGTCCAGCATTTGCAGCACGACGGCCGTTGTACCATATGCCTCGCCCGTGACGGTCAGTGTGGCGCGTCCCTCAGCGTCTAAGGTGAGGACGTCGTCCTTGCTGCTGGCGACCATATCGCCCAAGACCCTCACCGTCACTTTCCGTCCGGCTGCCGCCTGTGCCGGCAGAGCCTGGATGATGAGCGAGGACGACTGGTCGTAGACGACGTGGACAGCGCTGTCAGCTACGAGCTGCTCCACGGCTTGTTCGATGTCGAAGTCCTGCGTGAACGGCTGTCCCATCTGCACGCCGGCATAGCTCTCCACAACACCGCTGACGGTGAGCGTCAGTTTCTGTCCGGCGGGCAAAGCCGTGGCGGGCACGAAGCTGACTTTCTGTGCCAGCATGCTCTGCTCGGTCAGCCCTTCGGCGCCGACCAGTTCTACATGGCCTTCCACCAGCTGGCCCTGTCGTGTGATGCTGACGTTGCCGTCAGCCGTGAGCGACGAGCCGAGCATCCACTTGTCGAAGCCTACCAGCACCTGCTTGGGCGTGGCCTTCACACTCTCAACCTGAGGCTCGCTCAGCTGCATCATGGCCTGGTTGACGTCGAGTTGTGGCGGCGGCACGGGCAGCCACTCGCTGTACTCTGTGTGGTAGCCTTCCTTCTCGTACTTCACCTGCCACAGGCCTGTTGGCACCATCCAGCCGTATTCACCGTTCTCGTCAGTTAGCTGCGGATTCACCTGACCATAGTTCTCGGCGTCCCACATCGTCACCTTATCCTCTTCGTCGCCATAGATGTCCTTCACCGTCTCTTTGTAGAACACGGTGGCAGTGGCACCTTCCACGCGGTTCGATGTCACGCCCTCATAGACGAAGCCAGAGGGGTCGAGTGTGCCGGTAGTAGTAGGCTCGAAGGGGCCGGGGCCTTTCTTCTCAGGATAGTCCGGGCAGGAGCCTTCATCCTGACACTTCGGACAGTTGCCGCCGCAGCCCTGGTGGCACTTCAGTTCCGACCGTCGGTAGGCGAACACCTCAAGGGCATCCTTCATGCGCTCCTCGTACATACTGTTCGAGAGCATCGTCAGTCCGATCTTAGCTATTGACAAAGCCAGACCCGAGAACGAGGCGCCGCTCGTTGGGATGAGTGCAGCGAAGCATCCCGTCGCGGCCACCAGTGCCACGATGTCAGACGAGATGGCTGCAATCATGTAGGGCACGCACCAGCGTCCGAACGAGTCAATGTCGCCGCGCAGCTGGTTGGCAGCCGTCAGGTCGTCGGGGCAGGGGTCGGGAATGGCCTTGCGGATGTTGTTCAGGGCAATACCGTTGGTGCGGAACTTACTATAGGTTGAATAAAGTGACCAAAGGCTGGCCAGCGAACCAGCAAACTTGCCCACCTTGAACTTCGTGCAGAACGAGCGCACCTTCTCCAGTCCGCTGGTGCGCAGCAGGTTGAGCTCCAGCTTCGACTCCAGCCACCAGCGCTGCATGCGGCTCAGGTTGGGGTCGGCCAGCTTCTTGCCAATCTCCACCGACGTGTTCTCGGCCAGGTAGATCCAGTAGGTAAACTTCGAGATGGAGGCTTCGGCAATCTCGGCAATCTTGCCCAGATAGTCCTGGAACTTATCCAGGTATTCGCCCATCTTTTCCAGACTGCTGACCCACGAGGCCTCGCTGGCGTTCGAGCGGATGTTCATGCGGGCTGCAGCCTCGCCGTTAACGCTGATGCGCAGGTTGTTCTTCAGGTCGACGAACTCCCATCCGCCGTCGTCGCGGGGCAGGGTGTAGATGTTGGTGCCGTCGTCGAGGCGGCCCTGCTCGTAGCCCTGTAGCGTGAGCGATGCGTCAGTGAGACCGGTGGCACTGCTGGTGCTGATGCCATCGGCCAGGTCGGCGGCCAGTTCGTTGAGCTTTTGGGCATAGCCGCTGATGCCTGCGAAGAAGTCGGCGATGGCGCCAGCCTCTTGCCACAGTGCATCCACCTCGGCAATGAGCTGCTCGACGGTCTTCGAGCTGACGTCGGGTGCCGTGCTGAGGTCCATTCCGCGCAGTTGCATATATTGCGTCAGCTTCTGGTCAATCTGTTCGGTGGGGATGGCGCCTTCGTTGCCGGCGGCCTCGGCCGCCTCACCCTGAACCACGAGCGTGCCGAGGTCGCTGAGCAGTTCTGCGGCCTCGCCCTCGTCGGCCTTGTACTGCTCGTCGAACCAGTTGACGACATCGTCAGCAGCCTGGCGCGAGCCGATGGCTTCACGATAATAGAATGGTTCCACCAGCACACTGTTGGGAATGTTGCGTGTGTTATATTTCGCGTAAGCGATCCAATGATTTTTGCGTGTGTTGTAATGTGCCCATGCGATGGTCTCGCCGCCATCCGGTCCGTCGCCCCATATGTGGAGGGCCACGGCGTAGACCTTCGTGGTGTCGTTGTTCGAAAGGTTTACTTCGAACGTGAAGTCTGTGTTATAGCCATCCTCGTTGCTGTAGCCGTAGGATGCGGGCGAGGCCTTGCCCGTCTGGTAGTTGAACAACACCTCCTGGTTATTCAAGTGCACGGGGTGGTGGTTGAAGAACTGCATCTTGGTCCACAGCGGCACCACGCCGTTGGGGTCGTAGACCACGGTCTTCGTCTCTGTCTGGTAGCTGGTGTCCTTCCATTTGTAGGGCTTGATGACAGCGTAGATGTTATGCTTGCTCAGCGCCGTGGGGCTGCTGAGCTGGCACTGTGCCTGCCAGCTGCCGTTCTTCTGTATTTTCGCCTGGCCGATGGGCGTGCCGTCGTCCATCACCGTCACCTCGTAGTAGGGAGGCTCTGACGGCGACCATGCAGCAGCGGCGCTACTGGCCCTGCGATGGCCACGGGCACCGGCGCCTTCCTCCTCTTCCTCAAAATACTGGGTGGTGCCGCTGACGATGAACGAGGGGCTGACGAGCAGCTCCTGCACGTAGATGCCCGACTTGCTGACATTGATGGCGGTCGTCTCGAGCACTTCGCGATACTCCTTTCCGCCCAGTGTATAGCTGAGGTAGGCCTCGGGCATGGAGGTGCCCGCTTGCAGGGGCACCGTCATGATGCTCATGCGGCCGCCCTCGTCGATGTGGGGCCACTCGACGGTGAGCTTCCGACTGAAGCGGTCCCAGGTGGCTGGGGCGGATGTCATGGCGATGCCGCCGGGGCGATAGTCGCCCCCGACAGTGACGTCGTCGATGGAGACGGCACTCAGCCACGCCTGCCCGTTGATGAATTGCTGATACTGGCGATAGCTCCGGGCGGCCGTGGGGATGGCGAAGCCCTCGGGCAGATAGAACTCCAGGCGGCAGTCTGTCGGATAGAGGCTCTCGTCGTAGCTGCTGCCCAGCATGCGCTCATTCAGTCCCTCGAAGGCCACCTTGACGCCGAACGTGCAGTTGTAGCCCACCTTCGCGTCGGTGCCGCTGTTGACGCGGCGCTCGCTGAGGTTCGTCTCTAACTGCGTCTTGGTGTAGGGCACACGACTGAAGGCAACCTCGGCCATGCGGCCCTCACTGACGCTGACCGTCTCAGCCACATAGTCCTCGTCGGCGGTGTAAAGCTCCAGCTGGCGGCGGCTGTTGATGCCCTGATACTGCGGTCCCTTCGACATGGCTGCCACCAAGTATATGCCGTTGGGCAGGTTGGTGAAGTCGGTAAAGGTGCGGTCGCCGAACTCATGCTTGGTGAGCAGTTCACCTGACCGGGCGTCGAAGAGCAGCACGGCGGGATGGCTGCTGACCGACATGCCGTAGCGGGCATGGATGTAGCCACGCTCCACGATGGGCAGGGTGATGCTGACCATGCCGTCGTCGCCGACCGTGCCCTCAGCCTCCACGGGCTCCACCTTGCCGCGGGTGTCGGCGGCGCTGACGTGCAGTCGCGAGCCCACGGGCAGGGCGCTGTAGAGGACGTATGAGGGATAACGCACCAGATAGTCGGCAATGACGGTGTCGCGGCCGTCGGGCAGCGTGGCGGTGAACGTGTACTCCAGGCTGCGGCCGTCGCTGTAGCCCTGCTCCACGGTGAGCTCCTGGCCCTCAGCCACGGCTGCCTGATAGGTATGGCTGAGCAGGATGGTGGTGCCGCGGGCCGGCACAAAGGTGGTGCGGAAGTCGGTGGCATCAGCCAGGTTGGCGTTGAAGGTCCGGGCGCCGTGCAGGGGTGAGGTGACGGTGATAGTGCTCATCGTGGCGGGAGCTTCGCCATTGGCCCGGCCGTCGGTGCCGGTAGTCAGCATGGTGCGCGTGCCGGTGGAGCCGTCGGGCAGCACTTGTGCCACGTCGATGGTGGCGCCGTCGATGCCCTGCCGCGTGAGCGAGTCGACGACGGTGAAGCTGACGGTGGCGGTCGTGAGCTCGCTGAGCTGCAGGCGGATGGAGGTGTCGGCGCCATTCTGTCCGACCACGTATCTGACCGTGTCAGGCTGCTCGTAGCAGGCAGCCAGCTGGTTGCCCAAGAGCATGAAGACGCTGAGGGCGTCGCCGTCGAGCACGTTGCTGATAGTATTGCCTCGCTTCAGGTAGGTGCCGTCGGCCTTACGCCACGTCACGGTGTAGTCGTCCTCGTCGACGAGGCGGCCTTCGCTGCCCTCAAGGCTGGCGGTCAGCGTGCGGGGCGTGCGCAGGCTGCTGAAGCCGACGCTGAGGTCGGCCTCGCCCACGAAGATGTTCTCCAGACTGGCCGCCACGTCGCCGGTGGTGCTGCGCAGCACCAGGTCGTAGGCCGTGTTCGTGGGCAGATAGCGGAACTCGTAGCTGTTGTGCGGGCCAACGAGCTGGGTGCGCGTGATGCCTGTGCGGCGGTCGGTCAGCTCCAGGTGCATGCCCTTATATAGCGCCAGCGTCGCGGCGTCGGGCTGCGCTAGGAGGTTCACCGTCAGCGTGACGCCCGTCGCATCCATCGGCACGATAGTCATCTCCTTCCAGTAGTCGGCGGCCTGATAGAGCGGCACGGCCTCCAGCGGCACGCACACCACGACGTCGGGCGTGTCCTGGAAGGGCAGGAAGTCCTGCCACTGCTCCGTGTCGTAGTCATACCACTGCTTGACGTCGAACTTCGGCGGTATCAGCGCGTGCAGGGTCAGTGTCTTCAGCTGCGAGCCCATGAAGGCGCGGCTGTCAATGGTGGTCATGGTCGAGGGCAGCACCAGCTCCGTCAGGTTCTTCATCTGCTCTTGCCAGGTAGCGTTGTACTGGCTCGCCCAGGCATCGAACTTGGTGAGCGCGGTGCGGCTGTAGTCCGCCAGGAACATGTTGGGGAAGTCATCGACATGGGTCATGGTCATGGTCATGCTGTTGATGTCGAAGGCACAGATGTAGCGCAGCACCTTCTCGCGGTCTTGGCTATAGTTGAAGTTGGCGGGATAAGAATAGCGGTAGTCATAGTTGTCCATTACGAGGGTGCCCGTCTCAGGATACCAGCCATTGCAACTGATCTGGTCGTTGGGCGTGGTGGGCGTGTATTGAAGGACGACCTGCAGATCGACGTCGCAGTCGGGCATGACATAGTTGGTGTAGTACTGGTTGCTACTACGGGTCATCACTTTTCCGCTCGAGTTGCGGAGGGGCACTTCCACACCGTTCTCCAGCAACTGCCAGATGGCATAGCTGCCGTTGGTTCCCCCTGTTCTGTTAGAAATGTAGACGATAGTTCCGGCGGACACCATCATGTCGAGTTCGATGGTGTCGTTCTGCAGCTGGTAATAGCTGTCTCCTTCGCGGAATGAGACGTAGGTGGTCAACACGTGTTCGGGCAGCACGGTCACCTTCAGTCGGTGCCGCTCTGCGGTCTGCGCTGTCGCCGCCAGGGCCATCAGGCTCAGCAGGCATATCTGGAATAATCTTTTCATGACGTATATATTATAAGTGGTTGTGTTATCTGACGATTATCTTTCCATCCTTGATGTAGACGCCCTTGGCCGATGGGCTGACGGGCTGGCCCAGGAGATTGAAAGCCCCCGCTACTGCCCCCGAGGGGGCTTCAATAGTATCGATTTCTGTAGGCTCGGCATCGCCCAGCGCGATGGTGAAGCGCTGCGGATGGCTGCCAGCCGTGGCGGTGAAGGTGTAGGACACCCCCTCCTTCTCCTCAGAAGAGGGCGTGAGAAGCGTACGGGTGTGTTCCTCGTTGTCGATGAGCCAGACGGGGGTGTCGGCAGAGAACTCGCCGGCCATGCGGCTCCCCTTCATGCTGAGGCTGAGGGTGTAGGTGCCCTCCTCGGCGAGCTGCATGCCCAGGTGGACGATGCCGTCGGCCAGCGGCCGCTCATTGATGGCGTAGGCCAGGCCCTGGCTGTGTGTGTAGAGCAGGGTGGCGGGCACGTCGGTGTCGTCGTTGGCCATCAGCGGGGCGTCGCGCCCGATGTCATAGCCTATGTTGGCTGCGGGGTTGATGACAAAACGGGTGCTGGTCTGGAGGGTGTCGCTTTCTCCGGAGAAACGCGATAACATCGCGTTATACACGACGCGACGAGAGAGCAGGTCGGCGCGTCTGAGGGCCTGGCGGCTGTTCTGCGTCGTGCCCTTGACGAAGGTGCCGTCCACCTGTCGGCGGTCGGCGCTGAAGGTGACGGCGCTCACGTCGTCGGGGCACTGGAAGAACAGGGCCTCGTGAGGATAGAGCACTATTTCGTCGTCGAGGGCGCTGAAGGCCTTCCACTGGCTGCTCTCACTGCGCTTTTGGCTGAGGATGAAGACGGGGCCGTCGAAGTCCATGCCCCGGATGTCGAGGAACGCAGGGAAGGGCATGCCCACGAGGTTCCAGTTGCGGTTGTGGGGGAACTCGGAGGCGTGGTGCTGCAGCGGCACGCTGATGTCATCGCTTGTGCTGAAGTGGTTGATGCCTCCGGCCAGGGGCTTCATGTGATAGTAGCCCCAGTGTAAGCCCCACTTGCCGGTGTAGTCCTGATAGAGCTGCTGCTCGGGCAGGACGGCATAGCCGGTGCCCGGGTGAAGCGTCTCGCCGGGCATGATGCGCACCCACGTATGCTGGAAGTCGGTGCTGGCGCGGGCCGCCCCGTCGTAGCGGTAGAAGGTGATGGGAGTGTTGGGGTTTTCACCGATGATGTTGTCGACCTTCACGTCGAAGGGCGGTGTGAAGAAGTATTTCGACGTGAAGAGACAGCGCAGGTCGATATCGTCGATGGTGGTGGTGCCGTGGTTGATGAAGCAGTCGTAGCGCGTCTGGCGGTAGGACCAGTCGGTGTTGGCGTCGAAGGTCATGTTGAGCTGTCCGATGCGGAAAGTGGCGCCCTCGTCGATTGTCAGACTAGGATGGGAGTCGCTGGATTGCACGATGCCTGCGATGTCGTGCAGGGTGACCATGTCGACGTCGTACTTCGCTTGCTGCAAGGAGCTCATGGGCGTGATGGCGACCTTGCCAATGATGTTCAGGTGCGACTGGCCGATGTTGAGGGGCTTGATGCTCTCCACGGTGTTATAGGCGGCATTGGCCTGATAGAGCTCCAGCGATGCCTGGGGCACGTAGAGCGTGGTGGGGCAGTCGCGGCTGATGAGGAAGTTACGATTAGAATAAGGTGGGACCATGGCGCGCAGGATGACGCTGTCGGGGTGGTGCTGACCGTTGTCGCCGAGCATGCAGCCACCCACGGAGAGCAGCGTCGAGGGCAGGTCGAGCACGCGCAGGCTGTCGCTGCGGAAGGCACGCTCGCCGATGCTGATGACGCCCTCGGGCACGACCATGCGCTTATACTGGCAGCCATTGAAGGCGGTGCCGTCCATCTGGCGCAACTTCGACGGTAGGCGCACCTCTGTCAGCGGGGCATCTTCGAAGCACGCAGTGCCAATATAGGTGACACCGTCAGGGATGTCAATATGACTGAGCGCCTTACACTTAGCGAATACCGAACTGGCCAGATAGGTGACCGTCGAGGGGATGTTCACCTCGCTGAGGCTGGTGCATCCTGAAAACGTGTTATTGAGCGTACGGATGCCCTCGGGCAGGTGGATGCTGGTGAGTGCTGAACAGTACAAGAAGACGCCACTGCCGATGCTGTCGACAGTAGAGGGGATGGTGACGCTCGTCAGCTGCTGACAGTCGCGGAACACCTCGCTGTTCATTGTTGTGACGCTCTCGGGCCACACCACCGTCTCCAAGCCGCTGCCCCAGAAGGCATATACGGCAATGTTGCGCAGCGTGGTGGGCAGTACGGCCTGCTTCAGCGCCTTGGTGTTGCGGTAGGCCTCGCGGTTGATGGTGGTGACGCTGGCGGGCAGGTTGAGACTGGTGATGGCGGTGCCCCTGAAGAAGCCTTCGGGAATGACGGTGAGGTCGGCGGGCAGGCGCACCTGCTGCAGCTGGCTACAGCCATCAAAGGTGCCACTGCCAACCTGTTTCTCGTCGGTCAGTCCGTCGGGGAAGGTGAAGCTCTTCAGGGAGGTGCAGTTGCTGAATGCCCCGCTGCCGTTGATGACAAACCCCTGGGGCAGGGTGAAGGTCTCGAAGGCAGTACCGCGGAATGTGTTGTTACCAAGCGTGACGTTGCTGCTCAGGAAAGTGACGCTGCTGAGCGACGTGCAGCCATAGAACGTTTGGTACAGCTCAGTCACCCCGGCAGGTATGGTGACGCTGGTGAACGAGGTGCAGTCCGAAAAGGCACCGTTTTCAATCTTGGTGACGCTCTGCGGGATGTCGATGGTGGCCAGCTGCTTGCAGCCCGATGCAAAACTGTAGGGGATGGTGAGCAGGCCGGGCGGCATGACCACGGTGGTCAGGCTGTCGCAGCCAGACAGCACGTTGCTCCTCAGCTCAGTGGCGGCGGTGGGCAGCACGCAGCGCTTCAGCCGCCTGTGCCCATTCATGTAGACGTACTTTGCACCGTCGGCATCAATGCTGCTGAAGTCGGCACTCAGCAGGTTGGGCAGCTGGTCGCGCTGCACATAGACGTCGTCGTTGCCCAGGGTGCCGCTGACGGTGAGGCTGGTGACGTCTTTCAGCTCGCCCACCTCCTCAATCTGCTCCATGATTTTTACGAAGAGCGTGCCCGGCTCGTCGCAGTGCACGCTGACGGTCAGCCCCGATTGGGCGTGGATGCTGGCGGCAGCGAGGGCTGTCAGCAAGATGGTTGTCAAAGGTCGTTTTTTCATCTTAATTTTATGTCAGATTGTTTATTACGTATAATAAGTCGTGCAAATATAGATGTTTTTTCAGAAAACAAACTGACATAATTGGAAAAACGGCTGACAATTTCGGAATTTGTCAGCCGTTTGTCGAAAAACGGCCTTTTGGGGCTCGCTTAATGCTGAAAAGAACTATTGTTTTTCGGACTGTTCCGTTTTTTGTATCAACCGCTCGGTTGAGCTCGTCGTTCTCGTCGGGCGTTTGCACGGCGATGCGGAAGTGAGCGGGGGTGAGGCCATGAAAATTTCGTCAGCTTTCGATGAGTCGCCGGCGAGCAGCCTCGAAGCCGCTGACGAGGTCGGCCATGATGTCGGCCACGGGTTTCACCTCGCGCACCGAGGCTGCCACCTGACCGATTTCAAGCTCGCCATTCTCAATGTCGCCCTCGAAGATGCCGCGGCGGGTGGCTCCGAAGCCTATCAGTTCGCGCAGCTCGTCAGCCGTGGCCCCCTGCTCCTCGGCCGCCGTCATGCGGTCGTAGAAGGCGTTCTTGATGAGTCGGGTGGGGGAGAGTCGCTTCAGGGCGAGCATCGTGTCACCCTCGCCCAGCTCGATGCAGCGCTGCTTGAAGGCGTCGCTGGCCGAGCTCTCCTCACTCAGGGCGAAGAGGGTGCCAATCTGCACGCCCTCGGCGCCTAAGGCCAGGGCGGCCGCGATGGCCTGACCGGAGCCGATGCCTCCGGCAGCGATGAGCGGCAGCGACGTAGCGCGACGAGCCTCAGGGATGAGCACCATCGTCGACGTCTCCTCCTTGCCGTTATGGCCGCCGGCCTCGAAGCCCTCAGCCACGACGGCGTCGACGCCGGCCTCCTCGCACTTGCGGGCAAACTTGCTGCTTGCCACGACGTGGGCCACCTTGATGCCTGCGTCATGGAAACGCGTAGTATATTTCTTCGGCGACCCGGCCGAAGTGAACACAATTTTCACGCCCTCCTCGATGATGACGTCGACCAGCTCGTCGGCCTTCGGGTTCATCATCGGCAGATTGACGCCCCAGGGCTTCTGCGTGGCCTCCTTCATCTTGCGGATGTGCTCGCGCAGCAGTTCGGGCGGCAGACTGCCAGCACCGAGCAGCCCCAGTCCGCCGGCATTACTCACGGCCGCAGCCAGTCGCCACGACGAAATCCATACCATGCCGCCCGAGACGATGGGCCGCTCAATTCCGAAGAGTTCAGTGATTCTGTTTGGTTTCATATCGCTAATTTTTGGTAATATGTGTGCAAAGTTACGTTATTTTTTTCTAATAAGTGCATATTTCCAGGAAAAATAGTAACTCTTTTTCCCTGCGCCGCAGATTATCTACGTCCCCGATGCGACTGAAGGGCGTCCAAACTCCAAAAAAGTGTTATTTTCTGTTGAAAGCCAACGGAATATGGAGTAAAATGTGTAACTTTGCAGCCGGTTTTAATTAAAATCGGAAACAAAGACATGAAGATTGCATTGATAGGCTACGGCAAGATGGGGCACATGATTGAGGAGATTGCCCGCAGCCGCGGCCATGAGATTGTCAGCATCATCGATGTAGACAACCAAGAGGATTTCGAGAGCGAGGCCTTTGCCTCTGCCGACGTGGCCATCGAGTTTACCTCGCCGACGGCCGCCTACGCCAACTACCTGCGGGCATGGACCAAGGGCGTGAAGGTGGTCAGCGGCTCCACGGGCTGGCGACAAGACCATGAGGCCGACGTGCGCCGGGCATGCGAGGAAGAAGGCAAGACGCTCTTCTGGGCTTCTAACTTCTCCATCGGCATGGCTGTCTTCTCGGCCGTCAACCGCTATCTGGCACAGCTGATGAACCGCTATCCGCAGTACGACGTGAAGATGGAGGAGACCCACCACATCCATAAGCTCGACCACCCCTCAGGCACGGCCATCACCCTGGCCGAGGACATCATCGCCGAGCTCGACCGTAAGCAGGACTGGGAGGTGGGACGCCTCGTGGGGCCCGACGCGCAGACGAAGGGCTTCGTCATGGGCGATTCGCGCGACATGCTCCGCATCGACTGCATCCGCGAGGGCGAGGTGCCCGGCATCCACACCGTAAAGTATGATTCGCCCGAGGACACCATCACCATCACCCACGACGCCCACTCGCGCCGCGGCTTCGCCCTGGGTGCCGTGCTGGCCGCCGAGTTCACCAAGGAGCATGAGGGACTGCTGACGATTAGTGATATGTTTTGAGTATTATGAAAAAAGAAAAGAAACCGAACAAGAAGCTACAGTGGCTGAAGTTCATCGTTGTATTGGCACTCTATCTGCTGTTCCTCTACTGGGTCAAGTCGTGGCTCGGACTCATCGTCGTGCCCTTCATCTACGACGCCTATATCTCGAAGAAAATCAAATGGCAGTGGTGGAAGGACTCCGAGGGACCCATCCGCACCGTCATGTCGTGGGTCGACGCCATCGTCTTCGCCCTCGTGGCCGTCTATTTCATCAACCAGTTCTTCTTCCAGAACTATGTCATCCCCTCCTCGTCGCTCGAGAAGTCGCTGCTGACGGGCGACTACCTGTTCGTCTCGAAGGTCAGCTACGGCCCGCGCATCCCGCAAACGCCCCTGACCGTGCCCCTGACGCAGCACACGCTGCCCCTGGGCGGCGTGAAGTCGTACATCGAGTGGCCTCACTGGGACTATCGCCGCGTGAAGGGGCTTGGCACGGTGGAACTGAACGACATCGTCGTCTTCAACTATCCCGTTGGCGACACCATCCTGGCCAACTATGAGACCGAATACTATCGCCTGTGCTATGACTTCGGCGAGCAGATTTATGCCCAGCAGCACCCCGACATGCAGCCGCTCGACTCGATGAGCCGCACCGAGCAGCGCCGCGTCTTCGGTGAAGCCTATGAGCTGGGCCGCCAGTACGTCCGTGCCAACTGGCTGCAGTTTGGTCAGGTGGACACGCGACCGACCGACCGTCGCGAGAACTACGTGAAGCGCTGCGTAGGACTGCCCGGCCAGACGCTGCAGGTGAAGGACCGCATTGTGTATCTGGACGGCCAGCCCAACAAGGAGCCCGACGAGGTGCAGTATCAGTACTACGTGCAGTTCCTCCCGCAGGCCGTGCTGACCGACGAATTCCTGAAGGAGAACGGCATCACCTGCGAAGACCTGGGCCTGACGCCGCCCGACCGCGGTGTGCTCAAGAGCGAGGGTCAGATCCGACTGCTGCCCAGCCAGACGCAGGTGGTGATGCCCATGACGCAGAAGACCCTCGAAGTGCTGCGCCAGCGCACCGACCTCATCGCCAGCATCGAGCCCGTCAACGACCGCTCGGAGGACCTCTATCCCCGCAACGGCAACCTCCACTGGACGCGCGACAACTACGGTCCCATCTGGATTCCCAAGAAAGGCGAGTCCATCGACCTGACGCTCGACAATATCGCCATTTATGAACGTCCCATCCGCGTCTATGAGCAGAACGACCTTGAGGTGACGCCAGACGGCCGCATCCTCATTAACGGCGAGGAGACCACGAGCTACACCTTCAAGATGGACTACTACTGGATGCAGGGCGACAACCGCCACAATTCGGCCGACTCGCGCTACTGGGGCTTCGTGCCCGAGGACCACATCGTCGGCAAGCCCATCTTCATCTGGTGGTCGAGCGACCCCGACCGCCGCTTCTTCTCTGGCATCCGTTGGAAACGTCTGTTCCGGATGGTCGACAATATCAAATGAAAAAGGTGAACGATGAAAAATATGATAGCAGCAAAGTCGTCATATCTTTCATCTTTCACCTTTTACCTATAATCTAATAGAGAATGCGCAGCCTGCTACAATTCCTGTTGGCACTATGTGTGGCCTTAGTCTTGATGATGTTCGTCAGGGCCACGGGCTTCACTATCTATACCGTCGACGGCGATGCACTCCAGCCCACACTCCTACAGGGCGACCGCGTGGTGGTCAACCGCTGGAGCTATGGACTGCGCACGGGTGGTCACGGCTCGCTGTTCAGCTACGGGCGACTATGCCGACAGCGCGTCAGCCGAGGCGACCTTGTGGCTTTCGACGATCCCCGGCCAAAGGCTGACGGCGGCACAGGCGGCGTGCTCATCTGCCGCTGCGTGGCCGGTCCGGGCGACACGGTCAGCCCCGACGGTCAGCCGCTCGTCGTGCCCAGCGAAAAGGACTGTGCCGACTGCGATTATTATTGGCTCGAATCATTGTCGACCGACAGCACGACGCTCGACTCGCGCCAGCTGGGCCCCATCTCCGAGCAACTCATCATTGGGCGCGTCATCGCAGTGGTCTACAGCCGCGAGCCCGGCCACGGCATCCTGGGCGGTTGGCGCGGCCCCCGATTCTGTCAGCCGCTATGACTTCCACCTGCCTGCTCTCCACCACTTATTTCGGCCCTGTCCAGTGGTATCAGAAGCTCTGCCGCTATGACCGCGTGCTGATAGAGCACCACGAATCCTATCAGAAACAGACCTTCCGCAACCGCTGTCTCATCGCCACCACACAAGGCGTGCAGGCTCTGACAGTTCCCACCAACCTCCCCCCAATGGGGGAGACTTCCTTTAAGGCGGTTTCTGGCGTAGAAGCCTCCCCCAGGGGGGGGAGGTCGGTGGGGGCCGTCCTCCTCTCCGACCACGGCAACTGGCGCCACCTGCACTGGCAAGCCCTCCAGTCGGCCTACGGCGACTCGCCCTTCTTCGAATACTACGAGGACGACCTGCGGCCCTTTTTCACCGACCATCGCTGGGAGCGGCTCATCGATTTCAACGACGACATTCTTCGCACGATGTGCCGCCTGCTCGACATCCATCCGAACATCGAAATTACCGAAAAATATTCAAATAACGGCGATTTCATCGATTTTCGCGATGTCATCCGCCCCAAGCATCCACTGCCCGATCCCGATTTCCAGCCCCGCCGCTACTGGCAG
>FLNY01003168.1_pt1 | contig 17769 bp, 18 predicted proteins | sample 1140381 | NCBI WGS metagenome assembly FLNY01 (sample SAMEA3878172, study PRJEB12797) | bioreactor metagenome | biome: Moose rumen | place: Sweden | collected 2011-10
GCTGCGGAAGAACAGCAGGGCACCACCCGCCACGAGCACCGCCACGGCAGCGGCAGTAGCCCAGCGGCGCAGGCCGCTGCCTGGTGGGCGTTGCGTTTGTTGCTGTAATGCAGCAACAGACTGAACGGCTGCAAGGTCGAGGAACATGGAGCGCAGGGGGCGCAGGTCCTCGGGCAGGGCGGCAGGCTCCTGGCGGAAGTAGGCGTAGAGCTGCTGCTCCTCGCTGAGGGTCGTTTCGCCGAGGAAGAACCGTTCGGTCAGTGTACGTATTCTATTGATGTCGTTCATATTGCTTGATGTATTGGAGTCTTAATGTTTGTCTGGCTCGGCTCAGCGCCTTGCGGATAGCCGCTTCGTTGCTGCCGATGAGCTGGGCGATCTCTCGCATTTCCATCCCCTCCATGTGGCGCAGCCGGAGGATTGTCTGTTGCAGGTCGGGCAGTTGCCCAATGATTCCGATGATGCGCTCATAGCGCTCGTCTGCATTCCCGGTGTCTTCTGCGAAGTCGTTTCCAGTCAATGAGATGGTCGGTCGGCGTCGCCGTATCTTGTTGATGCAGAAGTTGCGAGTGAGCACCTTGGCCAGCGGAGCGACGGGCGGGTGCAGCTGGTCGAGCATCTGCCACAGCCGCATCAGCACGTCCTGCACCGTGTCGTCAGCTTCGTCAGCATCGCTTAGCAGTCGGCGCGCCATGCTCACCAGCAGCGGTCGCACGCTTCGTATTTCGTCGTTGAACGCTTCTTGTGTCATCCGAATTCGATGTTGTTCTACTATATATACGTAAAAAAACGCGATTTGTGACATTGAAACGAAAAAAAAATCGTAACTTTGCACCCGCTAATATGATTGACAGGGCAACAGTCGACAAAATTATCGACGCGGCAAGGATTGTCGACGTCGTGGGTGAGTTCGTGACGCTGAAGAAAGCGGGTGTGAACTATAAAGGGCTGTGCCCGTTCCACGACGACCGCAACCCGTCGTTCATGGTCTCGCCTGCCAAGAACATCTGCCATTGCTTCGTCTGCGGCAAGGGCGGCACGCCGGCCGGCTTCCTGATGGAGCATGAGCAGATCACCTATCCCGAAGCCCTGCGCTGGCTGGCCAAGAAATACAACATCGAAATCGTAGAGAAGGAACTGACCGACGAGGAGCGCGCCCAGCAGAGCGAGCGCGAATCGATGTTCATCGTCAACGAGTGGGCCCGCGACTGGTTTCATGAAACGTTGAAGAACGATCCCGACGGCATTGCCATCGGCAAGCAATACTTCCGCAGCCGCGGCATCCGCGACGACATCATTGAAAAGTTCCAGTTGGGTTATGCACCGCAGAAGCGCGATGCCCTGTGCTCCGCAGCCGTTGCGAAAGGCTATAAAAAGGAGTTTCTTGTTAAGACAGGTCTCTGCATCGAGAACGAGAAAGGAATCTACGACCGCTATTCCGGCCGTGCCATCTTTCCTTGGCTCAACGTCTCAGGCAAAGTCGTTGCCTTCGGTGGTCGAGTGCTTGATTCCAGAACAAAGGGCGTGTCGCAGAAGTACGTCAACTCGCCCGATTCCGACATCTACCACAAGGAGCGCGAGCTCTACGGCATCTACCAGGCCAAGAAGCAGATTGTCAAGGACGACCGCGTCTTCATGGTAGAAGGCTACACTGATGTCATCGCCATGCATCAGGCTGGCATTGAGAATGTGGTGGCCAACAGCGGCACGGCACTCTCCGTCTATCAGATTCGCTTGCTCCATCGTTTCACCAATAACATCACGTTGCTTTACGACGGCGATGAGGCCGGCATTCACGCCGCCATGCGCGGCACCGATATGCTACTTGAGGAGGGTATGAACATCAAGGTGCTGCTCCTGCCCGATGGCGACGACCCCGACTCTTTCGCTCGCAAGCACTCCACTGAGGAACTGAAGAAATATATCGATGAGCATCAGACCGACTTCATCACCTTCAAAAGCCGGTTGACTGTTGAGAACGTCACCGACCCAGTAAAACGATCCGAGGGCATCGGTGGCATCGTCAAGAGCATCGCGGTCATCCCTGACCAGATTCTGCGCTCCACCTATATTGCCGATTTTGCGCGGCGCATCAACATGAAGGAGCAGACGCTCATCGCCGAGATGAACAAATATATTTCCAGAAATCTCGAGGAGAAAAAAAAGGAACGCGAGCGCGAACAGCGCCGTCAACAGCCTGATGTACCTGCGACGGCTACAGGTCAGTTTTCTCCGACAGACGTGCCACCACCAGATATCTCTGGTGAGGGCTTTGCCGAGCCTGCCAATACGCCATCGCAGTCGGATCCACTGACGCTTCACGGTCCGCAGGAACAGGCTTCAAAGGTGGAAATTCTGCTCATTCGCGAGGTGGTGAGGCATGGTGAGGAAATCATCTTCGACAATGTGGAGACGGAGGATGGCGGCACGACGACCCTCAACGTTGCCCAATACATCGACTTTGACCTCAGTCAGGACGGTCTGCAGCTGACGCTTCCCCTGCATCGGCAGATTCTTCAGGAGGCCGTCAGCCACAGCAGTGAGCCGGGCTTCAAGGCAGAGACATACTTCTGTAGCCATCCTGATCTGGGAATCAGCCAGTTGGCCACTCGCCTTGCTATTGACCGCCATCAGCTGGGTGGGCGCTTTGTCGTTGAGGAGCGCGAAGGGACATTATGTCATCGGGTGCGCCACCTGATGATGGACTTTCGTCTCGATCTTCTGGAAGGGCAGCTCCGCAGCATTCTCCAGCAGCTGCGCACGGTGGGCAACGACAGAGAGCAAATGATGCGATTATTACAAGAACATAAGGATACCAAAGAGATTCGTGATGCCCTTGCACGCCAGCTGGGTAACGATCTCATTGTCTAAAACGAAAGATGTTATGTATTACATTAGTAAAAAAATCGAAGTGTCGGCCAGCCATCAGCTTGTGCTCGACTATGACAGCAAGTGCACTCAGTTGCATGGTCATAACTGGGTTATCACTATCTACTGCAAGGCTCGCGAGCTGAATCAGAACGGGATGGTGATTGACTTCTCTGAAATTAAGCGCAAGATCAAACAGCCGCTCGACCATCAGAACCTCAATGACGTGCTGCCTTTTAACCCCACGGCTGAAAACATTGCCCGCTGGTGTGTTGAGCAGATTCCGCAGTGCTATAAGGCTACTGTACAGGAGAGCGAGGGCAACGTTGCATGCTATGAGGAAGATTGAAAGTTGAACATTGAACGTTGTGCCAATGAAACGGGTTAATGACATTTTTTATTCGCTGCAGGGCGAAGGATTCAACACGGGACGCGCTGCCGTGTTCATCCGCTTTGCCGGCTGCAATCTGCGGTGCCCGTTTTGCGACACAGACTTCGATTCTTTCCGAGAGATGACTGACGAAGAGATTATTGAGGCCATAGCTCCCTATAAAAGCCGATTTGTTGTCCTCACAGGAGGTGAGCCGACCTTGCAGGTTGACGAAGCCTTTGTCGACTTGCTCCACAGCCACGGCTATGAAGTAGCGATGGAGAGCAATGGCACCCGTCCTGCTCCCAGCCATCTCGACTGGTTGACGGTTTCGCCGAAAAGCCTTCCAGCAACCCCTTCCAACCGGAGGGGGGCGTCTGAGGGGAAAGAGCCCGACGAAATTAAAATTGTTTTTGAGAACGAGGACGCACTCAAGCAGATCCTGTCAGGCCTCCCCCTCCTGTCGGAGAGGGGCGGTGGTAGGCTTTACCTGCAACCCTGTGACACTGGCAATGCCCTGCGCAACAGGCAGATTACGGCGGCCTGCGTCGACTATATCAAGCACCACCCCGAATGGCGGCTGTCCCTGCAAACTCATAAACTTATCGGTATCGAATGAGCATACAAAGCCTGATATTCATTCTTTATCAGGTGGTCGTCATCTTGGCGGTCATTCATGTGCTCATGGACAACCGTCAGCCAGCCAAGACAATGGCCTGGGCACTGGTCATTTATTTTGTTCCCGTCGTCGGCATCATCGCCTACATCTTTTTCGGTGTCAACACCCGCAAGGAACGCAAGGTCAGCCGACGTTCCATGGATGCGCTCACCAAGCGATCCATGCTCGGTTTCGTGGAGCAGCGCGGCCTCAGCCTGCCCGAGGCCCAAAAACCGCTCATCGACCTTTTTGTCAACGAGAGTTTCTCGCTGCCTTTCAGCGGCAATGATGTCCAGGCACTCACCGACGGCTATCAGTTCTTCCCGGCGCTGCTGCGCGACATAGCCAGTGCCACTAGCCACATTCACATTGACATCTACATTTTCGAGGACGACCCCTTGGGGCTTCTCATCAGTGATGCCCTCGTGGCCAAGTCGCGTCAAGGCGTTGAAGTGCGCATTGTCTATGACGACGTCGGCTGCTGGAATGTGCGTGCCCGTTTTTTTGAACGCATGCGCCGCGAGGGAATTGAGGTGGAACCGTTCATGCCTGTGCGCTTCCCTTCGTTCGCGCGCCGGGCCAACTATCGCAACCATCGCAAGATCTTCATCATTGACGGCCGCGTGGGCTACATCGGGGGTATGAACATCGCCCTCCGCTACGTGAAGGACGGCTGGCGCGATACCATGTTGCGCATTGAGGGACGCGGCGTCTATGCCCTGCAGCGTGCTTTCCTCATTGATTGGTACTTCGTGGACACGTCGCTGCTCAGCGATGCGAAATACTATCCGTCGGCTACGTCGAGTGAACAGGGATCGGTTTCGCCAAGTGAACGTTCAACATTCAACTTTCATGCGTCGAAGACGTCCTCCCTCCTTCAGATTGTCACCAGCAGTCCAACGGCAGACGAGGCTGAAATCATGCAGGGCTATGTGCGCATCATCCTGTCAGCCCGCCGCTATATTTACATCGAGACACCCTATTTCCTGCCTACTGATGCTGTCTTCTTCGCCCTGAAGACAGCGGCTCTGTCGGGTGTAGACGTCCGTGTCATCGTGCCGCGTCACAGCGATGCCCGGTTCACAGAACTGGCCAGCCGCAGCTTCCTGCGCCGAGCCGTCGAGGTGGGCGTGCAGGTGCATCTCTACGAACCAGGTTTCCTCCATTCCAAGTTGCTGGTCAGCGACGACCAGGTGGTCACCTGCGGTTCCACCAACATCGATTTCCGCTCGTTTGAAAATAATTTTGAGGTCAATGCCTTTATTTATGGCGAGACAACAGCCACGCGCCTCCGTGAGGTTTTCCTTGCCGATGAGCGCCAGTCCGTCCCAATGACGTCCGTCGCCCGTCTGATGCGTCCCCGTTTCATTCCCCGCCTGATAGAATCCTTTGCTCGCCTCTTCTCCCCGTTGCTCTGAGGGGGCTTTTACGCCAATAATTCGTGTTGTGAGAATGAGGAATTTTATGTGGCAGGGCGGATTTGTAAAAAATATTACAAGTATATCTTTACCCCCTTCCAGCCGGAGGAGGTATTTCTAAAATACAATCTGCGAAATCTGCGGTTAGCTACAAGTCAATCTACGTTTAGTAGCTGCTCTGACTTGCCGTTGCGAATCGTGCCATAGGCATAGTAGAGCGGGAAGAGCGTCGAGAGGTGGACGTAGGCCTGGATGAAGCCGCCGAGGAAGAAAACCACAAAGTTGAGCCACCACATGCCCTGGGGCATGCCGAGGTCATCGCCCTGCAAGGCGCCCAGCTGCGACTGAATGTTGGCCGCGTAGAGGATGACGGCGGGCAACTGCGTGATGAGCGTCAGCAAGAGGGTGGCTAGACCGGTGATGAGCACGACGACGAACAGCAGTCCCCAGTGGCCGAGACCGCTCAGATAGCCACGCAGGGGCGGGGCTGGGCTGAAGCGCTTGCTGAGAATGGCGCGATAGACAGTGTAGCACAAGGGCAGCAACAAGAACAGAAGAGCGAGGGCGAAGACGCCGACGCCAATCATGAGCGAAGTGAGCCCTGTACGTGTAGCGAGCATTGAGAGCCCTGTGGTCAGTGCGCTGAAGATGATGCTGAAAAGGATCAGCCAGCCGACGCTGACAGCTGTGCGCAGGAACGTCTTCCTGTCCATGCGGCCCCACCAGTGGGCTGGGCGGCTTACTTCGCCAGAGGCCAGATGCTCGCGCATGGCGCTGAATCCATAGCTGGCCAGCACGGTGGCAACGATGAGGAAACATAGACCCAGCAAGCCCGAGATGATCATCGTCGTGAGCCACATGTGGTGCATCGTCTCAGGGTCGACGATGGTTTGAAGCCCCATCAGGGGAATGGCGTGACTGATGTAATAGCTCATCATGGCTGCCATAGCGACGGCATAGACGACGGCCACGGGCCATGATGCGCGGAACAGACGGCGGAAGACAGACGTGTAGAGCCTGTAACCGCTAGCTATGCAACCACCGCTGGTGCGGGGGTGCAACGGGTTGAGTTGGGTGTTTGTTTCCATATTTCCTGTTAATTTTTTCTTTATTTCATGCAAAGGTAGCGACTTTTTTCGTAACTTTGCACCATCGTAAGAGAAAAATAACACTATTTATGAAGATACTCAAGTGGGGATTCATTGGTTGTGGCGACGTTGTGGAGCACAAGAGCGGTCCTGCCTTTCAGATGATTGAGGGGTCTACGGTGGTCGCGGTGATGAGCCGGACGGCTGAGAAAGCACGCTCCTATGCTGAGCGCCATGGTATCAGCAGATGGTATAACGACGCCCAGCAACTCATCGACGACCCGGAGGTGAACGCCGTCTACGTGGCCACGCCACCGTCAAGCCACGCCACCTTTGCCATCATGGCCATGAAGGCGGGCAAACCTGTCTATGTGGAGAAACCTCTGGCTGCCAGCTACGACGACTGCGCACGTATCAACCACGTGGCTGAGCAGACGGGCGTGCCCTGCTTCGTGGCTTACTACAGGCGTTATCTGCCTTACTTCCAGCGCGTCCGTCAGATCATTGACGGCGGAGTCATCGGGGAGGTCGTGAACGTGCAGATCCGGTTCGCAATGCCTCCGCGACAGCTCGATTATGCCCATCCCGAGCGGCTACCCTGGCGGTTGCAGCCCGAAATCAGCGGCGGCGGCTACTTCTACGACTTGGCACCCCATCAGATTGACTTGCTTCAGTGGATGTTCGGTATCATCCTCGAGGCCAAGGGCATCTGCACTAATCGTGCCCATCTCTATACGGCTGAAGACTCGGTGAGCGCAGTCTTCCGATTTGAGAGTGGTGTGCCTGGCTCGGGCTCCTGGTGCTTCGTCGGCCATGAGTCGGCACGTGCTGACCGCATTCTGGTCATCGGTGAGCGTGGGTCGCTCAGTTTCTCAGTGTTCAACTATTCGCCCATTGTGCTCCACACCAGTGAGGGTACGGAGCGCATCGAGGTTGAAAATCCCGACTACGTGCAGTATCCTATTGTCAAGAATGTCTGCGAGCACCTGCAGGGCCTCGGCGTGTGCGACTGCACCAGTGTGTCGGCAACACTCACCAACTGGGTGTTAGACCGCATCTTGGGGAAATATTGACATGAGCATGCGGTTGAGTCTTTTCCTCGTGTTGTTATGGACGGTTATACTGACTCGCGCTCAGGAGCCAGAGAGCGACAGTCTTGCCGTGGCCGACAGCACCGTTGTGGCTGATACGACGGCTGTTCAGCCATCGCGGAAACTCAGTCTCATCCGCCGCATCGTCCGTGGCTTCGACCGTCTGGACAAACGATATATCGAGCCGCAGCACTACACCTATACCGTCATGCTGCAGCTGACCCGCACCTACGACCTCTACACGTTGAGCGGCGCAGGGCGCGATGCCCAATCGCTGACCTTCGCTCCGGACATGAATCTCCGCGTAGGACCCTATATGGGATGGAAGTGGTTTTTTGCCGGCTATACCTTCAAACTGGGCAACATCAACCTCAGCGACGTCAAGCAAGAGCTCGACCTGAGCGTTTACAGTTCTCAGATAGGTGTTGACCTGTTCTATCGCCGCACGGGTAAAGACTATAAAATCCGCAATGCCCACCTGACCGTGCGGCAGTGGGATGAACGTCTCAACGGAGCGTCGTTCAGCGGTCTCAAGGCAGGCATCACAGGGTTGAACATCTACTACATCTTCAATCACGGGCGCTTCTCCTATCCGGCAGCCTTTTCACAGAGCACCATCCAGAAGGTCAGCTGCGGCTCGCCGATGGCTGGCATAGGGTATACCCGCCATTCACTCTCGCTTGATTATCACCGTTTGCAGGAGCTGGTCGACGAGCAGATGGGCAACCAGCACGTCACGCTCGACAGCGGATTGATGTTTCGTTCGGTGAAGTACGACGACATCAGTTTCTCAGGCGGCTATGCCTACAACTGGGTATTCCACAAGAACTGGCTCTTTGCAGCCAGCGGCCAGGTAGGGGTGGCCTATAAGCACTCTGTCGGTGATGTGGCAGAAAACAAGCGCGACGACTTCAGTTTCGAGAATTTCAACCTTGACATGATCGGGCGCTTCGGGCTTGTCTACAACTGCATGCGTTGGTATTCAGGTTTCAGCGTCATCCTGCACAGCTACAATTACCACAAATCGCGTTTCTCGACCAACAATACGTTCGGCTCAATGAACGCCTACATCGGCTATAACTTTGGATTGAAAAAGAAATATCGCGAACATCATGAAACGACTTATTAGCATCATCTTTGTTGCCTTTCTGGTGGTTGGGAATGCCACAGCACGGGTGACCTATACTCAGCAAGACAGCATCACCATTGAGCGATTGTTGCGCGAGGCCCCTGGCCCTGATGTGCTGTGGCTGGCCCGTCAGTTCATCAACCGCCCCTATGTGGGGCAGACGCTGGAAGTGAATGCCCGCGAACAACTCGTTGTTAACACGCGCCAACTGGATTGCACGACGCTGGTCGAAACTGTGGCGGCGCTGGCTATTTGCGTTAAAGAGAAAAAACATGACTTCTGCTCTTTCTGCCAGGTTCTTAGGGTGTTACGCTATCGTGAAGGAAAACTTGATGGCTATGTCAGCCGCCTGCATTACTTCACCGACTGGATTGAGGATAACACACGGTTAGGGCTGGTCAGTGAGGTGCAACTGCAATCCTCACCCTTCACTGCCGTACAGATAATCAACGTCGGCTACATGAGCCAGCATCCTACGGCCTACACGGCCTTGAAGGCGCATCCTGAACTGGTGAAAACCATTGCCTTGCAGGAACAGCAACTCAACGGCCGACGCTACCGATTTATCCCAAAGGCGAAAGTGCAGGACACGAAGGAGTTGCGCGAGGCTGTCCATGACGGTGACATTATTGCAATCACCTGCACGAAACCAGGACTTGACATCGCCCACCTGGGATTTGCCGTATGGCGCAAAGACGGGCTTCATCTGCTCAATGCGTCGCAGTTGCACAAAAAGGTCGTTGAGGAACCGATGACATTGGGGCAATATCTCCAGAAGCATCCTACGCATACCGGTATTCGTGTGGTTCGTCTGAAAAACATTTGATCATGAGATACTTCATCACATTAAGCTATGACGGTGGCCGTTTTCACGGGTGGCAGGTGCAGCCGAACGACATCTCTGTTCAGGGTGAACTGCAGCGGGGATTATCGCTCCTGCTTAGGGAAGACATCCAGGTGACCGGGGCTGGGCGCACAGATGCTGGCGTTCATGCCAACATGATGGTGGCCCACTTCGACATCGACTGCGAGGTGGACGGCAAGCAGCTGGTCTATAAACTGAACAAGCTGCTGCCTCAGGACATTGCCGTGCAACGGGTGGAGCGTGTCAGTGATGACCTTCATGCCCGTTTCTCTGCCACCCGGCGTACGTATTATTATTTTATCCACACGCGAAAAGACCCTTTCCTGCGCCATTATTCCTGTGAACTGCACTATCCACTCGACTTCTCCCTCATGAATGTTGCGGCAGCCATCCTGACTGAATATGAGGACTTCGGTGCTTTCTGCAAGAGTCATGCTGACGTGAAAACGACGCTCTGCAGCATCACCAAGGCTGAGTGGACAGAAACGGCGGCCGGTCAGTGGCGTTTTGAGATTTCTGCCAACCGTTTTCTGCGCAACATGGTGCGTGCGGTGGTGGGCACACTTGTCGAGGTGGGGCGCGGCCGCATGACGCTGGACGATTTTCGCAAAGTGATTGAGGGGAAACGGCGCACGGAAGCCGGTGAATCGATGCCTGCCAATGCGCTTTTTTTGGTTGATATCCGTTATTAAAGTATGGCTTGGCTGATATTCCCTCTATATAGGCAGTCGATGAGCACTCACTTTGCAAACTTTTGCGAACCAAACAGCGAAAAGCGAATTATTGCGAACCAAAAAGTTTGCAGGGTTCGTTTTTTTCTGCTATCTTTGCACCCATGAACGAACAAATGCTGACCATATTGACCCAACGCGAGGTCTTTCTGCTGGTCTTCTCAGTAATCACCTACGCAGTGCTATTCTGGGTGACCATTCAGAATAGCCGTCGCAAAATTCTCCTGCTTCGCCAGCGTTTGGATAAGGTTCGCGGGATGCAGGAGGAGCAGGAGGAGCAGAGCCAGCAGCGCATCGAGCAGAACCGCCGCAAGATAGCTGAATTAGAGAGCATGCTGCAAAAGCTTGGCGACGAGAACTCGGTGCTCCGCTTGGAATTGGAGGAGCGCAAGGCGCGGCTCGACTATGCCAACACGATGGCTATCATCGACCGCGAGAAGCGCCAGCAGGCCGAGGCCACGCTGATGGGCTCCGACGTCTACCTGAAGGTGAAGCGGGCGCTCAGCGAGGGCCGCGCGCTGGGCGAGGAGGACTGGCAGCAGCTGACCGAGCTGGTCAACCAGGTCTACACGGGCTTCACCGCCAAGCTCTACAGCCTCTATCCCATGAGCGAGCAGGATCATCGCGTCTGTCTTTTAATAAAGGTACGCGTACAGCCGAAGGACATAGCCACCTTGACAGCCCACTCGAAGGAGAGTGTCGCATCGACCCGCAGTCGTCTCTATCACAAGGTGTTCGGACGTAAAGGCTCGACACGCGAATGGGATGAATTTATTTTAAAGATGTAGCAACGGAACACCTCAGTAATTAAGCATTAACGACAAAAAGAAAACGATATGATTGAGTATTTAGCAGCAAACATGTGGCAGGTATGGGCCGTCATTGCCATTCTGGGCCTGATTCTCGAGCTCAGCTCGGGCGATTTCTTCATCATCTGTTTCGCCATCGGCGCATGCGGAGCGGCCATCGTGTCGCCTTTCGCCAACTTCTATGTGCAGTTGGGTGTCTTCGCCGTTGTCACAGCTTTCAGCATCTTCCAGGTGCGTCCCTTCGCCCTGCGCTATCTGCATCGCGCCGACGAGAACCGGACGAGCAATGCCGACGCCCTGTTAGGGCAGACCGGGTTCGTCAGCGAGACCGTTAAGGCCGACGGCTTCGGTCGGGTTGCCATCGGTGGTGACGACTGGAAAGCCGTCACCCACGAGTCTCAGGACATCCCCGTTGGGACCCATGTTCGTGTGATTGGCCGCGAGAGCATTATCATCACGGTTGAGACCATCCGTCTGAACTCCTGAATTAAACTCAAAACCCTAATTTATATAAACTTATGGACATTACTATGTATTTTCTGTTAACCATCGTGCTTCTCGTTGTCATCTTCGCAAAGATGGCACTGGTCATCATTCCTCAGTCGGAGACAAAGATCATTGAGCGATTGGGACGTTATCATGCCACGTTGAAACCCGGCATCAACATCATCATCCCTTTCATTGACAAGGCCAAGAACATTGTCGTGCTCAAGCATGGACGTTACGTTTATTCCAACAGTATCGACCTGCGCGAACAGGTCTACGATTTCCCTAAACAGAACGTGATCACAAAGGATAATGTGCAGACGGAAATAAATGCTCTGCTCTATTTTCAGATCATGGATCCCTTCAAGGCTACTTATGAGATCAACAACCTGCCCAACGCTATTGAGAAACTGACGCAGACGACGCTGCGCAACATCATTGGCGAATTGGAGCTCGACGAGACGCTTACCTCGCGCGACACCATCAACACCAAGCTTCGCGCAGTGCTCGACGACGCCACCGACAAGTGGGGCGTGAAGGTCAACCGTGTGGAGCTGCAGGACATTACGCCGCCCTCTACCGTACTCAATGCGATGGAGAAGCAGATGCAGGCCGAGCGTAACAAGCGTGCCCAGATCTTGACCTCCGAAGGTGAGAAGGCGGCTGAGATCCTGGCTTCCGAAGGTGAGAAAACTGCTATGATCAACCGTGCTGAGGCTAACAAACAGCAGGCTATCCTCATGGCCGAAGGTGAGGCTCAGGCCCGCATCCGTAAGGCCGAAGCTGAGGCGAAGGCTATAGAACTCATCACCCAGGCCGTCGGTCAGTCTACCAATCCTGCCAACTACCTGCTTGCGCAGAAATACATCAACATGATGGAAGAGCTGGCTCAGGGCGACAAGACCAAGACCGTCTATCTGCCGTATGAAGCCACCAACCTTCTCGGTTCCATCGGCGGCATCAAGGAGTTGTTTAAGTAACTATGAACTATGAACTATGGAAGGATAAGCGCATCGCCGTGCTTCTCTCAGGCGGTGTCGACAGTGCCGTGGTTGTACATGAGCTCTGCAGCCACGGCCTTACGCCTGACTGTTTCTACATCAAGATTGGGGCCGACGAAAAAGATGAGTGGGACTGCCCGATGGAGGAAGACCTGGAGATGGCGACGGCCGTGGCGCGCAAATACGGCTGCCGTCTGGAGGTCGTCGACTGCCACCGTGAATATTGGGACCAGGTGACGCGCTACACGATGGAGAAGGTGCGAGCCGGCGAGACGCCCAATCCTGACGTGATGTGCAACCGTCTCATCAAGTTTGGCGCCTTCCATGAAAAGCGCGGCCGCGACTACGACTTCATCGCCACGGGCCACTACGCCCAGACGAAGGAGACGGCTGTTAGCAATTTGCCGCTACCCGTTAGCCAGCAGCTGAAAGCCAACAGCCAACAGCCAACCCTGAAATGGCTCACGACAAGCCCCGACCCCGTGAAGGACCAGACCGACTTCCTCGCTCAGATCTGTGATTGGCAGTTGGCCAAGGCCATTTTCCCCATAGGACATTACATGAAGGACGAGGTGAGGCAGATAGCCGAACGCGAGCATCTGGTGAATGCCCATCGCAAGGACTCCCAGGGCATCTGCTTCCTTGGCAGGATTGACTACACCGAGTACGTGCGCCGTTACCTTGGCGAACAGCCCGGCGACGTGGTAGAGCTGGAGACAGGCCGCACCATTGGGCGGCACCGCGGACACTGGTTCCATACCATCGGCCAGCGCAAGGGGCTCGGTTTTAGCGGCGGCCCATGGTTCATCGTCAAAAAAGATGTTGAGCAAAACCGTCTTTACGTTTCCCATGGCTACGACCCCGCCACGGTCTACAAGCAGGAAATCCCCGTCCACCATTTCCACAGCATCAACGGACAGTTGCCCGAGGCGCAAGTGACGTTTAAGATTCGTCATACGCCGGAGTTCCACCGAGCCACATTAGAACCGGTGGGGCAGGGAGCCTACATCGTTCATTCAGCCGCCCCCATTCATGGCGTGGCCCCCGGTCAGTTCTGCGTCATCTACGACGCAGACCATCATCGTTGTTACGGCTCCGCAGAGATTACCGTCTGAACAAATGCAAAAACCTCGCAAAAGACTTAACGCACGAACGGCAACTCGCAGTTTTTTCAATACTTTGCAGACGCTAAACTATAGTAGTATAATGGATAAAAACACGATGGATCGCAGGGCCTTTCTGAAAGGACTAGGTTCGCTGGGTATCGGTGCGTTGGCCGCAACGACACCTTGGCTGTCGGCCTTCTCTGAGGTCGATGAAACAAAGGGCGAACGTGTTCGCCTTGGCATCATTGGCCCCGGATCGCGTGGTCAGTTTCTGCTCTCTTTTTTAGCCCAAAATCCGAAGGCAGAGATTGTGGCGCTGGCCGACGTCTATCAGCCGTCGCTCGACGCCGCCAAGGCCATTGTGCCAGAAGCCCGTACCTATAAAGACTACCGTCAGCTGCTGGACGACAAGACTATACAGGGCGTCGTTATTGCCACGCCGCTGAATACCCATTTCCAGATTGCTATGGACGCAATGGATGCAGGCAAGCACGTATTTTGCGAAAAGTCGCTCGGCTATACGATGGATGAATGCTTTCGCATGTACGAGAAACACATCGAGACCGGCTGCATCTTCTTCTCCGGCCAGCAGCGGCTGTTCGACCCGCGCTATATCAGGGCGATGGAGATGGTTCATTCGGGAATGTTTGGTCAGATTACCGCCGTGCATGCCTATTGGAATCGCAACGGTGACTGGCGGCGCGACGTTCCCAGCCCTGAACTGGAACGTCAGATCAACTGGCGACTCTACCGAGAATCGTCGAAGGGCCTGATGACCGAACTCGCCTGCCATCAGTTGCAGGTGGGCACATGGGCCATGGGGCAACTGCCCGAGCGCGTGATGGGGCACGGAGCCATCACCTATTGGAAGGATGGGCGCGAGGTCTATGACAACCTGAACTGTATCTATGTCTTCCCCGGTGGCGAACAGATGACCTACGCCTCCGATATTGCCAACAAGTTCTATGGACTTGAGGAGCAGATACTTGGCTCGTTAGGAACGGTGGAACCCGAGCGCGGCAAGTACTATTTCGAGGATATCCCGCCCGCACCAGCTTTCCTGCAGCTCATCACCGACTGGGAAATCAGCCTCTTCGGCAAACAGCCTCTTGCAGGCACGAGCTGGGCTCCTGAGACGGCCTTCGAGAATCATGGTGAGTTTATTCTTGGCAAGGTGCCCGAAGGCGACGGCACATCGCTGCTGACCGAGGCTTTCGTCGAGGCTGTGGCTACGAGTCGCCAGCCTGAGCGCATAGCCGAGGAAGGTTATTATGCCTCATTGCTTTGCCTTTGGGGCCACGAGGCCATCGAACGGGGCGAAATTTTGACGTTCCCTGAGGATTTTAAGATTGACTACGACGTCTATCACACTAAAAAACAGAGTATTGCATGAAAGACATCAAGATTACGGCCCGTCGACAGAAGATAGAGTTGGTCAGCATTGTGGTGTGCATCTGCCTCGCCATACTGACCAATGTACACGCCATTATGAAGTACAACGGACAATGGAGCGAGCTCTACACCTCGATAGGCTTCACCCTGGTGTTCGCCGCCGTGCTCTATGCCGCTTGGGTTATCCTTCGTCTGCTGCTGTGGCTCGTGTTCAGCCTGTGCAGAAAGAAACGCAAATGATATATCTCGTATCTATAATCTAAAAAATATGACTACCAGAAGAGAATTTCTAAAAAAGATGGGAGCCTCAGCCGCAGGACTGGCCCTGATGCCCAACGACGGCTTTGCCCACATGCTCACCTCGAAAGAGTGGGCCGCCGTGAGGGTTGATAAAGTGAAAGTGGCCTTCATCGGCATAGGCAACCAGGGTGCCTACGACGTTGAGCAGTTTGAGAAGACAGGAATGGTTGAGGTCGTGGCGCTTTGCGACGTCGACCTCGACGGCAAGCAGTGCGAGAAGGTGCTGGACAAGTATCCCGGTGTGCGCTGTTTCCGCGATTTCCGTGAGCTGTTCGACAAGGCCGGCAACGACTTCGAAGCCGTCGTGGCCTCCGTGCCCGACCACATGCACTTTCCCATCGCTATGCTGGCACTGTCGCAGGGTAAGCACGTCTATGTGGAAAAACCACTCTGTCGCACCTTCCAGGAGGCCGAACTCCTGATGGCCGCCGCCAAACGTCACCCCCAGCTGGCCACGCAGGTGGGCAACCAGGGCCATTCGGAGGCTAACTATTTCCAGTTTAAGGCTTGGCAGCAGGCAGGCATCATCAAGGATGTCACCGCCGTGACGGCCCACATGAACAACTGGCGGCGCTGGCATCCCTACGACAGCAATATGCAGAAGATGCCGGGCGGCAACGAGACACTGCCAGAAGGCATCGACTGGAACACGTGGCTCGGTGCCTGCGGATGGCGCGATTATTCGGAAAAGTATCATCAGGGCAACTGGCGCAGCTGGTATGAATTCGGCATGGGTGCCCTCGGTGACTGGGGAGCCCACATTCTCGACACCGTGCATGAATTCCTCAATCTCGGTCTGCCTTACGAGGTGACGATGAAATACAGCAAGGGCCACAACGACTTCTTCTACCCCTATTCGTCGACCATCCTCTTCCGCTTTGCCGCCCGCAAGGGTATGCCCCCCTGCGACATCACTTGGTATGACGGTATGGACAACCAGCCGCCCCTGCCTGAAGGTTACGGTGTGTCGGCATATAACGCCAATATTCCCGCGACGAACCAGGGAGAGACGCCCAAGATGGACCTCAACCCGGGCAAGATTATTTATTCGAAGACGCTCACATTCAAGGGCGGCAGTCACGGCTCGACGCTCGAGATTATTCCACGCGAGAAAGCCGAGGCCATGAAGTCGAAATTGCCAGAGGTGCCCGCCAGTCCTTCGAACCACTACGAGAACTTCCTGCTGGCCTGCATGGGGCGCGAGAAGACCCGTTCGCCCTTCGAAATCAACGGTGTGCTCAGTCAGGTGTTCTGTCTCGGCGTCATAGCTCAGCGGCTCGACGCCCAGCTCCTCTTTGACACGAAGACGAAGCGGTTCACCAACAACGACTTTGCCAACGCCCTGCTCACGGGACTGCCCCCGCGCCGTGGCTGGGAGGAGTTCTATAAACTGTAATCAAATAACTTGGATACAGCGCATATCTTCCGCCCCAGTGCTGACGGCCGTCATCAGTGCTACGCCTGGTTTCAGGCGCTCCACACACGTATTGACCTGATGCTTATGGCCTCGCTCGACGAGCAGGCCATGATGGCGGCGGTCAGTGACATTCGCCAGGCTCTCAGCTATGTTGAGGGCCTGGCGAATTGTTTTGATGAGCGCAGTATGCTGTCCAAGGTCAACCGTGAAGCCGCCGCCCATCCCGTCGTCGTCGATGAGGAACTCATGCTAATGCTGCGCATGTGCAAGGAATACCACCGGCTGACCGACGGGCTATTTGATGTGACCGTCGAAAGCACACGCGTTGAGGGCCAGCCCGCTATTGACAGCCTCGTACTTGGCGATCTGGGTGACGTGCGCTTCCTGCGCGATGGTCTGCGGCTTAATCTTTCCGGTTTTCTGAAAGGCTATGCACTCGAGAATATCCGTCATTTGCTTGGTGAACATGGCATAGCTGATGCCCTCGTCAGCCTTGGCCAGAGCAGCATCTTGGCCACAGGCGACCGTCTCACTGTCGGCAGCGGCTGGAACGTGACGGCAGGCAGTGAGCAAGTCGTCCTTTATAACGAGTGTCTGACAACTTCCGGCAATGCAACTCCTGAGCACCGCCATATAGTTAATCCCCTCACGGGTCAATATGCTGAAGGTCGTCGTGCCGTCGCCGTCGTCACGTCGAACGGCATTGAGGGCGAAGTGCTGTCTACCAGTCTGTTTTTGGCTGACGATACTCAGCGCCAGCAGCTCATCGATCGCTTCGCCATCCGCACTGTCATCGATGTCGGTTTTGTAAATAAAAATCCGAATAAATTGTCGTGATTTTACAACTATCTGTTTTTCAGCCTTTTATCTGGCTGATAAACGAAAAGCGGTGCTTTTCGATAAAAGAAGCGCCGCTTTTTGCCTCGAGAAGCGGCGTTTCTTGGTGTGAAAAGCGCCGTTTCATCCTGAACGGGAACGGTGCTTGTCAAATAATGGCTCAGTAGATTTTTCATAGGGGGAGCGCTTAGATATGGAATATT
>FLNY01000193.1_pt1 | contig 17763 bp, 14 predicted proteins | sample 1140381 | NCBI WGS metagenome assembly FLNY01 (sample SAMEA3878172, study PRJEB12797) | bioreactor metagenome | biome: Moose rumen | place: Sweden | collected 2011-10
GCATGCTGTGCCGGGTAGGTGGGTAAACGTCTGACCGTTGAATCGTAAAATTCCTCCATGCGAGAATGGTTTACCTGCCATGACGCATGCGTCGTTGATAAGAAACTTGACTGGAAAATTGTCGGTGCCATCGACAATGAAATCATACTCTTTTATTATGTCGACTGCGTTGGAGGAGTTAAGAAAATCGTAGTATGTCTCTACTCTGACGTCTGGGTTGATGGCTTGTATCTTCTCTTTTGCACTCTGTACCTTGGGCACGCCAACGTCCTTTGTGAAGTGTATGACCTGACGTTGCAGGTTGGAGAGGTCGACAGTGTCGGCATCTATTATGCCAATGGTGCCAATGCCAGCTGCAGCAAGATAGAGCGAGACGGGTGCTCCAAGCCCGCCAGCTCCCACGACAAGTACGCGAGCGTTCATTATTTTCTCTTGTCCCTCAACGCCCACGTCTTGAAGCAAAATGTGGCGTGAGTATCGCAAGATTTGTTCTTCGGTTAGTTCTATCATAGTGCGCCTCCTCCCATGAAGTAAAGGAAGTCGACACGGTCAGCTTCCTTAATGTTTGTTTTGTCCCAGTCGTCGCGTTCGGCAAACTCTTCGTTAACCTGTACCGAAACCATTTCGGGCTTATCTATGTGTAGCTGTGCTATTAGCTGACTTAGGTTGAGAGGCAATTTAATGTCTTGCTCATCTCCGTTGATGTAAATCTTTGCCATATCGTTTGTTTTCGTTTGAATCCGATTGCAAACCTACGTTTGTTTGCTCAGTGGCGTAATCCTACGATGGTGGTAAACTGCATACCACATAAGGGTTAGTATAATGCCACGAGAGTGTGATTTTATACAAGGCGTTTTTGCTGAAACTTTGCGGTTGAACTCAAACGAACAGAATATGGCAGAACAAAAAAAACTGAGCATCATAGCTTTCAGTGGCGACTTCGACAAGCTGACGGCAGTCTTTACGCTTGGGACGGGTGCTGCGGCTGTTGGCTACGAGGTGAATATATTCTTCACCTTTTGGGGGCTCGATGCTATGAAGCAAAAAACGGGTCGAGCATTCGTTGGTGGCAATTGGCTGACCAAGATATTTGGCTTTATGATGGGTGGGCTAAGCGTGACTCCCACAAGCCGTTTCAATTTTCTTGGCATTGGTCCTAAAATCTTTCGCAGCCTAATGCGCAAAAACAATGTGGCAACTCTTGAAGAACTTGTCGAGGCTGCCAAAGCCCTCGGCATAAACTTCTATGCCTGCGAAATGGCAATGCACGTGCTCGGGCTTAAAAAAGAAGATTTTATCCCCGAAGTAAAAGACGTCTTGGGTGTGGCTTCGTTTCTCAGGTTGAGTGAGGGCGGACATACTTTGTTTATCTAATCACACACACAAAAAAATATGGCTACAAAAATATTAGACATCACAAAAGAACATTGTCCAATGACCTTTGTGAAGACAAAAATAGAACTCTCGAAGCTCGCCGAGGGCGACACTCTTGAAGTGCTACTGAGCGAAGGCGAACCACTCGACAACGTACCTCGCAATGCTCGTGAACAGGGCTACGAAGTCCTTTCTGTCGAACATGTAGAAGGAGCAACGCATAAGTTAATAATTAAAAAATAACACGTACAACAATGGCAGATTCTAATCTTCAACGCAGTGTAACCACTGCAACCGCTCGCGGACTTGCGACCACAACCAAGACGGCCCCTCAGATGGGCTCTATAACACCCAGACTCCTGCTGAAACTGTTGCCTTGGGTGCAAGTGTCGGGAGGCACGTTCCGTGTCAATCGTACAAAAGTTGAACTTCGTAAAAACGATCGTTTGCCCATAACGTATGCCGATGACGTGCCATCGTTTGCGGCTAAAGATCTGAAAGCCATACCACTCTTTTCTGAGTTCGACGACGAAACGCTTGGTCGGCTTGTAAGTGCTTTCGAGGCACAAGAAGTTGATGTCGACCAGTTTTTTGTCGAAGAGGGTAAAGATAAACAGCGCTTTTTTATTGTCGCCAACGGACAAGCCGAAGTCATAAGCAAAGGTCCTCATGGCGAAGATCTACGGATTGCTTTGCTTGGCGACGGAGAATACTTTGGCGAAGTCGATTTGCTCGATGAGCAAGAGTCGACAGTGTCGGTACGTGCCGTGACGTCCACTGTTTTTCTCGGTCTGAAACTAAATGAACTTGTTAAGTTTATAAAAGAAGTGCCAGACTTTCGTGAGAAATTTAACAAGGCTGTCGATAAGCAACTTCGTTTGCGTGCGTCGGTCAACGACAACGGCGAGAAGCACATCGACCTCGTCAGCGGTCATGAGGAGGACAATATAATCCCCGAGACCTATATCGACTACGAAGAAAATCCACGAGAATATCCGCTCAACACATTGCAGACTGTAGTGCGTGTGCATACTCGTGTGAGCGACCTCTACAACAATCCCTATAACCAACTCGAAGAACAATTGCGACTCTCGATCGAGAGCATCAAAGAACGTCAAGAGTGGGAGCTGATCAACAACAAGAAGTTCGGTCTGCTTTCTGCAGTCAACCCTGCCTATCGCATAACGACACGCTACGGTGCGCCCACGCCCGACGACCTCGACGAACTATTGTCGCTCGTGTGGAAAGAACCCTCGTTCTTTGTTGCTCACCCACGTGCAATCGCTGCTTTCGAGCGAGAATGTACGTGGCGCGGTGTCCCACCAGTAACCACCGACCTCTTTGGCACCAAAGTAATCTTGTGGCGTGGAGTGCCCATCATACCATCAGATAAAGTCGAGGTCGAAGGTCAGTATCTGACGGGTCGTGGAGTTGGCACAACCAAGATAATTCTTGTCCGCGTAGGCGAAAAGAATCAAGGCGTTGTCGGATTGCACCAGAGTGGCATCCCGGGCGAGATAGCTCCTTCGCTTTCGGCACGCCTAATGGGACTCGACAAGTTTGGTGTAGCGTCTTACCTCCTGACCAAATATTTTTCGCTTGCATCGCTCACCGACGACGCCATTGCTGTGCTCGAAAACGTCGAAGTGGGATATTATCACGACTATCAGCACAGAAATAAAGTCGAAAAGTAAATGATTGATTTGAAGCAACTTAACAATTTTCCGACTGTTGGCGCAGAGTCTCTAACCTTGCTTAAAGAGGTTGCCCAAAAGTATTGCCCCGAAGAGCTTCAAACTGTGCGAAAATCTTTTTTGCCCGATGAAAAGCTAAATCTCTCGGAGTTGCAAGCTGGGTTTCGACAACTCTTGTCGGGTGGCGGTGGCTATGCTGCCTTGCCCTACATAGGCGACAATGAGTCTGTGTCGCACTCTCTCCCTCACGACGATGGCTTTGGTGTCGGAATCCCAGAGACTCAGAAACTGCGAGAGCTAAACTATGAGGAGGTCGATACGCTCAACCCTGACCTTGTGAAGAAAGACTTTCCCGTCTTGCAACAAAAAGTTAATGGTCGCGACCTCGTCTGGCTCGACAATGGTGCTACAACACAAAAGCCCAATCTTGTAATCGACAAGATTACGGATTATTATCGCAATTATAATTCAAACATTCATCGTGGAGCGCATACCCTTGCTGCTCGTGCAACGGATGCCTATGAGGAGGCTCGCGATAAAGTGCGACACTTTATCAACGCTTCGTCCAGCGAAGAGATAATTTTTGTGCGTGGCACCACCGAAGGCATTAACCTTGTGGCACAAACCTATGGCAGACAATACCTTTCGCCAGGCGACGACGTCATAGTTAGCGAACTCGACCATCATGCCAACATTGTTCCTTGGCAACGCATTTGCCAAGAGCGTGGGGCAACGTTGCGCGCTATCCCTACCGACAAAAATGGTGACCTCATTCTCTCCGAGTTTGAACGCCTAATTACGTCGCGCACTCGCTTCGTCTCGGTTGGGCACGTAAATAATACTTTTGGCACCATAAACGATGTGCAACGCATAATAGACATTGCTCACTCTCATCACGTGCCAGTGCTCATCGATGGTGCGCAATCAATTGCTCACACCGCTGTCGATGTACAACGCCTCGGTGTCGACTTCTTCGTCTTTAGCGGACATAAAATATATGGTCCTAATGGCATAGGCGTTGTGTATGGACGCAAAGAGATTCTGTCCAAAATGCAACCTTGGCAAGGTGGTGGAAACATGATAAAAGACGTAACCATCGAGCGCACTGAGTACAATGTGCCGCCAGCTCGCTTCGAAGCTGGTACGCCCAATGTTGCCGATGCCATAGGGCTTGGCGCAGCTCTCGATTATGTAAGTCGTCTTGGCATCCGCAATATCGAACGACACGAACACGACCTAACCGAATATGCACGAGAACAACTATCTCAAATTCAGGGGCTTACGCTCATTGGCAATCCCCGAAGTCGTGTCTCTGTAGTCAGTTTTGTGCTCAATGGCATTTCTGTCCCCGAAGTCGGCACTTTGCTCGACAAAGAAGGCATTGCCGTCCGTGCCGGACATCATTGCGCCCAGCCTGCTCTGCGAGCCTTAGGCTACGAGATGAGTGTACGTCCCACCTTTGCTCTCTACAACACTCGCGACGATGTCGATAAACTTGTTGTTGCAATCAGAAAAATATTGGGTCGATAATGCAATACGAAACGAAAATACTAACAACCAAGTATCCTAAGCCCGATCCCTATGGAGCATTATCGATGCCAGTATATCATACGGCGGCGTTTGAGTTTGAATCTGCCAAAGCCATGAGCGACGCTTTTTGCGGTCGCTCCATGGCGCCGTCGTATGCTCGCATCAGCAACCCCACTGTCACTTTCTTCGAAGAACGTGTCAGGCAACTGACTGGTGCTGCAAGCGTCACTGCTCTCAATATGGGCATGACGGCCATCTCCTATGCGCTTATGGCTGTCAGTGCTGCAGGACTGAACATTGTAGCGTCTAAACATCTGTTTGGCAATAGTGTATCGCTTCTTCGCGACACTTTGGGCACCCTTGGTGTCGAAACTCGTTTTGCCGACTTTACAAACGTCGATGAAGTCAAGTCGCTAATCGATAGCAAGACCTGCGCGCTCTTCTTCGAGATTATAACCAATCCACAACTTTTCGTGGCAGACATCCGTGCGCTATCCAATATAGCTCACGCTGCCAGCGTGCCACTTATTGCCGACACGACCATTGTCCCTTTCTCAATCTTTCACGCCGCCGATTTCGGAGTGGACATAGAAGTCGTTTCCAGCACAAAATATATCTCAGGCGGAGGCACAGGTCTCGGTGGGCTACTTATCGACTACGGGAAGTTCGACTATTCGCAGTCTCCATCGCCAGCTTTGCTTGCTCGTGTCAAGCGCGTCGGCAAAAAACAAGCTTTCACCGCTCGTGTCAAAACAGAGCTCATAACCAATCTCGGAGGGCTAATGACACCTCATGTCGCCTATATGCAAACGCTCGGACTCGACACACTTGATATTCGCTACAAACGTCAGGCCGAAACCACACTATCACTTGCTCGACAATGTCTGCAACTACCCGAAATAAAGCGTGTGAATTATACTGGTCTCGAAGGAAATCCATTCTACAAATTGTCCTGTGAGCAATTTGGCACTTTGCCTGGTGCTGTCTTTACCATCGATCTGCCCGACAAAGAATCAGCCTTTGCCTTTATCAACAACTTGCAAGTTATACGTCGCGCCACAAATCTTTTCGACCGCAAATCCTTAGCCATACACCCAGCCTCAACAATCTTCGGACTCTTCACCCCAGAGCAACGCACCAACATGTCTGTTCCCAACACCACTGTGCGCATAAGTGTCGGTCTCGAAAATGTTGAAGATCTGTTCGACGACATCAAGCAAAGCATAAAATGATTTTTTGCCCCTTTCGTTGCTCCTAACAACATCTTTTTTGCACTTGTCAAGTGTTGTTATCGAAATTTTAGCTAAATTGGCACTTGGTTTTAGTCGTTGCGCGCGGCTACACCACTCGTTACAAGAAAAATAAGACACATCGCTTGGGTCTTTTGCAATAAATTTAGTTCACAATGGAAGTCAAAAAGTCACCTAAGGCTGACCTCGAGAACAAGAAGACACTCTTCACGGAGATTGGCTTGGCAGTCGTACTTGCCGGCACCCTCGGTGCTTTCGAGTACTCCGTGACCGACCAGAAAATCCAGATTATGGAGGTGTCGCAAGAGGTGGAGGCAGCCGATGAACTTCCCCCAGTTACCACACAGGAGGAAGTCAAACCACCACCACCACCACCGCCTCCCCCAGTTGTCGAAGTGCTCACCATCGTAGACGATGACACCGAAGTAGCCGACGAATTCGACCTACAAGACACAGAAGCAGACGAAAACACCGAGATAGTCGAATATCAGGCTGTCGAAGTCGTTGAAGAAGAAGAAGACCACTCCGACGAAATCTTTATGATTGTAGAACAGATGCCAGTCTTCCCAGGTGGCGACGCTGCTCTACGCAAATATTTGGCTCAAGAAGTCAAATATCCAGTCATAGCACAAGAAAACGGCATTCAAGGTCGCGTCTTCGTCAAGTTCGTCATCGGTGCCGACGGCTCGGTTAGCAACGTCGAAGTTGCTCGTCCTTTCGACCCGAACCTCGACAAAGAGGCCGTTCGCGTGGTTAAGTCCATGCCTAAATGGTCGCCCGGTAAGCAACGTGGTAAACCTGTCCGCGTAAGCTACACAGTGCCTATCAACTTTGTCCTCCAGTAGGTCAAAACAGATAATCATAGCACCACAACGCTCGCAAAAAACTTTGCGAGCGTTTTTTTTGCCCATGTATATCCTATTGCGTAGCGACATTAGTCGTTACGTAAAAAAAAGTAAATTTGCATCGTACTATCTTGCCGATGAAACGCCAATCGTATATGTCGCAATGGAGCACCGTGTTGTTTGCGTTAGCCACGGCGCTAATGCTAATTCTCGTCTGTGTGCTGACGCCCAGTGGCGATGTCCAATTCGGCAATGTGAAGTTTCATTACCCCACGTTCAGCTTTCAAGTTTCCGACTCTTCTCGTCGCGTCTCTGTAGAACAACAATTGGCCGTCGCCGAAGCCGAAATGCACATATTCACAGCTGTCGACTCCGCACGTATGGCTCTCGAAGATAGCTTACGCACCTACGAAAAGTTTTTCACGAATAGCGAAGTCGCAATTTCTTTCCCCGATAGCAACTATAATTATCTCGCTCCCGTATTCGATGCTCTCGAAAAGCAAGCACGCTCCGAGGTAGTCCACGTCATCCACTATGGCGATTCGCAAATAGAAGCCGATCGTATAACCGGACTGTTGCGCGACAGCCTGCAAAAGCACTTCGGTGGTAGTGGTCCTGGGCTCTTGCCCCTTTGGCAACCCATACCTGCTCGTAGTGTAGGACAAACACTCTCCGACAGCGTCTCGACCTACTATGCTGGTGGCATGATGGGACGCCGAGCCTCGCACGACCGCTATGGAGCCATGGCTCAAATGAGTCGTCTGACGTCCGATTGTGTCAGCATGAACGTAGTTGCACGTCAGTCTGGCATGCACTTCCGACGCGCCATCCTCTTCGCTGGCGAAGCCCAAAACTTATCAGCTACGCTCGACGACAGCACACAAACATATAGTGGCGAAGGCTTCTGTGCTCTCGAATGGACACTTGGCGGTCGACAAAGACTCCAACTTACTCTTAGTGGGACAGCCGACGTTTATGGTATCGAGATCGATGGCGGTCGCGGAGTCTCCGTCTCAAACATCCCCTTGCGTGGTGCCGACGGACTCTTCTTTCAGCGCATAAACTCGTCGCAAATGAGTTCTATGCTTCGTCGTCTCAACACACGCCTCATCCTCTTAGAGTTCGGCGGCAATGCTTTGCCCATACTCCGCGACACGGCAGCAGTCCGTCGCTACGCCAACAATCTCGGACGACAAATAGACCGACTGCAACAGCTATGTCCCAATGCCCGATTTGTTGTCATAGGTCCTGCCGACATGAGTGTAAAAGTGGGTGCCGAAATGCAGACTCACAAGCTTTTGCCTTCGCTTGTAGCTCAGATGCGAACCGAGTGCCTCGCTCATGGCGTCGCCTTTTGGGATATGTATGCCGTCATGGGCGGACGAAACTCGATGATCTCGTGGGTCGACCACGTGCCAGCTTGGGCTGCTCCCGACTATGTCCACTTCACCGTGCGTGGAGCCAATAAAATTGCCAACCTACTGTGGCAGTCGATAATGATGAGCTACCAGTATAAAAAACTATGCGAAAAAGTTCGGCAATGACCACGACTGTCCAAAAAGCTGTTCTGTGCGCAGTCGCTTGTCTACTCTGCTCTCTACATTCGGCAGCTCAGTGCGTCGCATCTTTCTCTTGCGCTCCCGACAGTCTTATGCCTTCGGTTTCACACCCCGATTCTAACTATGTCGAGTTGCCCGGAGGCATGTCGCCCGAGCTGTATCGGTTGGTCGACAAACTCGACTCTGTGCTCATCTTTGGCAAAGGTCGCGTATCTATTCTCCACATCGGTGGCAGTCACGTGCAGGCCGACATGTATACCGACGTCTTCCGCCGAAATGTCGACTCTCTCAACAATGGTCTGCGCCCTCCACGTGGCTACGTTTTCCCCTATGCCGTAGCCAAGACCAACAATCCTCTTAATTACAAGACCACCTACGGCGGTCATTGGCAGTCCGCTCGTTGCGCTCTTAGGCAGTTTAGTCCGTCGCTCGGCGTTGGCGGCATCGCCGTCTTCACGCAAGATACAGCCGCTTGGTTTCATATCAATCTCAATCGCGACAGTACTTTCCGTTGGCAAACCACAGGACTAAAACTCCTTGCGCGCTCCACAGGTGGTTCGTTTGTCCCCATACTCACAACCGATAGCACCGAATATTTGCCCACGCCAACCGACTACGGCTACTACTATCGCTTGCCTCACTCCGTGACAGAATTCCGTATCTCGTTGCGCCGAGACACCCTCGTCTCAGCCCTTGTCGACACGTTCATCGTAACGGGGCTACTCCCACAAGCTGATGCCGACGGCATCGTATATCACACCATTGGCGTCAACGGAGCTTCTGTACCCAGCTATTTGGGCTGCTCACTCTTCGAAAAGGAAATGAAGCAAATTGCGCCCGACCTTGTCATAATGGCCATCGGAATCAACGATGCCAACGACCGCGATTTCGACCCCGACATATTCGTGGCACGATACAACACTCTCATTGCCTCCATACGTCGCGTAGCTCCAGAGTGTGCTTTTATCTTCATAACCAACAACGATAGTCGCCGACGTATCAGTAGGCGTCAACGAGTCGTAAACACCAATGGCGTAACTGCTCGCACAGCCTTCTTCCGACTGGCCGAGCAATGGGGTGGGGGCATTTGGGACCTCTTCGACATTATGGGCGGACTCGGTTCTATGAGCGAATGGCAAAAAGCTGGTCTCGCTCGCAAAGATTGTGTCCACTTCACCCGTCAAGGCTACGAAATAATAGGTCAGTTGTTCTACAACGCCTTTCTAAATTTCTATATGGAACAAGACTATGCCATTGACAACAACTGACGACATACTTCAATATTTGCTAAGCATATTCACTTTCGACAGCCAACATCCTCTGCTCTTCACGCAAGTGCAGTTTTGGATATTCTTTGCTGTCGTCCTTTTTGTGCTTGCGCTCATCGGGCATAATAAGATTGCCATGCGCAACGCCTTCCTCTTCTTCGCCAGTATCTTCTTCTACTATAAGACCTCGGGCGATTTTACTGTGCTTCTCATCGTAACCACTGCCCTTTCCTATGTCGTTGGCCGACAAGTCGGACGTTGTCAGCGCGAAGCCTATCGTCGGGCTTGGCTCGCTGTCGGCATAAGCCTCAACCTCATCGTACTCGCCTACTTCAAATACGCCTACCTCATCTCCGATATGCTCGCCGACCTCTTTGGTATACAAATAGTCGTGCGCGACTACCTTGCCGAGGTGGGCAACACGCTCCTTGGCTCTCAGCGCTTCAGTACAGACTACATCTTTTTGCCAGTTGGCATTTCGTTCTACACTTTTCAGTGCATAAGCTACCAAATGGACATCTATCGTCGACGCATTCGCCCACTTGCCGATGTGTTCGACTACGGCTTCTATGTCAGCTTCTTTCCCCAGCTTGTCGCAGGTCCCATAGTTCGTGCCAACGAGTTTGTTGGGCAGCTCAGCCGACCCTATAGCCTTAGCCGTCGCTGGTTTGGTGTGGCTATCTTTTGGATACTAAATGGTTTGGCCAAGAAAATCATCCTTTCAGACTATTTGGCAGTCAACTTCATCGACCGCATCTTTGCTAACCCCACAATGTATGGTGGCTTCGAAAATCTGTGCGCCCTCTTTGTCTACTCTCTGCAAATATATGCCGACTTCTCAGGTTACACCGACATCGCCATTGGCGTCGCTCTCATAATGGGATTCTACCTCCCCACCAACTTCCGTAGCCCATACAAAGCCGTCAATTGTGGCGAGTTTTGGAAGCGTTGGCACATCTCGCTCAGCAAGTGGCTACAAGATTATCTCTACATCTCCCTCGGTGGCAACCGACGTGCAGGTTTTGGCACCTATGCCGTCATTCTCACCATTGCCTTGGTCGGCACTGTCCTTTCGGGCAGTGTATGGGTCGCTGTCGGTGTCATGATTGCCGTTGCATCTTGCGCCATAGCCATAATACTTCACCCCGAAAAAAAGAAAGGCATAACAAGCAACATCAACCGCATGAACACCATGCTCCTTGGTGGACTATGGCACGGCGCCAGTTGGAACTTTATGATTTGGGGCGGACTCAATGGCCTTGGCATGCTCATTTGGCGCACGTGGCATCCCATTGGTGTCCACGCTCGAGCCATTATTGCCACGTCTGTAGCTGTCGTAGTCGCTTTCTGTGCTTATCTATACAACGCTCCTCTGCTCAACATTGCTGCCGTGTGGCTCTCTGGCATAGCAGTCGTCAGCATTGTCCGAAGTCTATACAACCTCTCTGGTGCACAAGCCCAAATGCGTTGGGCAGCACGTGCTTGGGCCATTACGCAGACTTTCGTCTACATAACTTTTACCCGCCTATTCTTTCGTGCAGGCAGCAATCTCAACCCAGCCGAAGCCAACCAAGTCGCTATCGAGACCGCCAAGCAAATGGTCGGTCAGATAGGGGGCACTTGGAACGCAACACAAATACCCGCCATCTTGAGCGAATATCGCAACATATTTATCCTCTTCGTGCTCGGAATGATAATCCATTGGATACCCGAAGACGTCAAAAGACGCTATCGAATATGTTTTGCATCTTTGCCACATTGGCTCATGATAATCTGTATCGTAGTCATCGTTGTCATAATATATCAGTTCATCACTGCCGACCTACAGAAGTTCGTCTATTTCCAATTCTGACAAATTCAGGTCAGTAAAATTACGTATTGACCAACCATCACACCCTTTAAATTGCTCGCAACTTAACAATGGTTGAGTTATTTTGCGTAAGTTTGTATTGTTTATCCGATAAACTCTTTTACTCTCAATGGAATTCACGGCTCAGCAGATAGCCGACTTGCTCGGCGGTCAGGTCGTTGGCGACCCTTCGGCGGCGGTAAACGATGTTGCCAAAATAGAAGAAGGCCGACCCAAAACACTTACTTTTTTTGCCAACCCCAAGTACGAACACTATGTCTACACAACCGAGTCTTCGGTCGTCATAGTTGGCAACGACTTCGTCCCTCAGCACGAAGTGAAAGCAACGCTCATCAAAGTGCCCGACGCTCGCGAAGCCCTTGCCAAACTCCTTGAGATGTACGAACAAATGCAACCGCAAAAGGTCGGCATAGAGCAACCAAGCTACATAAGTTCTTCAGCTACTGTCAGTAGCAATAAAGTCTACGTAGGTGCATTCGCCTACATAGGCGAGCGTGCGCACATTGCCGATCGTGTAAAAATATATCCACAGGTCTACATAGGCGATGGGGTCACCATTGGCGAAGGCACAGTTATCTACGCAGGCGCCAAGATTTATAAAGGCTGTCGCATAGGCAAAAATTGTGTCATTCACTCAGGTGTCGTCATAGGTGCCGACGGATTCGGGTTCGCTCCCGATGCCAACGGAGTATACCATAAAGTGGCACAAATAGGCATTGTCGAAATAGCAGACGACGTAGAAATAGGTGCCAACACTTGTATCGACCGTGCCACAATGGGCAAAACCATCATTGAGCGTGGCGTAAAACTCGACGATCTCATCATGGTCGCCCACAACGTCAGCATCGCTCACGACACCGTCATGGCATCGCAAAGTGGCATCGCAGGCTCCACCAAGGTAGGCTCCAATTGCGTCATTGCTGGGCAGGTCGGCATTGCAGGGCACATCGAAGTCGCCAATCGTACCACCATAGCCGCTCAGAGTGGAGTGCAAGGTTCTGTCCGCCAAGAGGGTAAGACAATCTTTGGTTCGCCAGCTTTCGACTACATGGCTTGGACAAAGTCGTACGTTGTCTTTAAGCACTTGCCCGAACTGAAACAAGAAATTGACCGACTAAGCAAACTTGCCGACCAAAAATAGCAAGCATGGAAAAGCAAACCACCCTATCAAGCGTCATAACCTTCGAGGGTAAAGGACTCCACACCGGAGCCTACGTACACATGACCTTGTGTCCAGCAGCAGCAAACACAGGCTACGTCTTTCGCCGAACAGACTTGCCCAATTCTCCCGAAGTCGTTGCCGACGCTCATCGAGTAAGCTTCACGCAGCGTGGCACAGTGCTAACGGGCGATGCTGGTCAGACCATCTCGACCATCGAACACCTCATGTCAGCCCTTCGTGCTCGCTCTGTCGACAATTGTCTTGTCGAACTCGACGGACCCGAAGTCCCCATTCTCGATGGTAGTGCAAAGCCCTATGTTGAGCAAATAGACAAGGTTGGCAAAGCCGAACTCGATGCTCAGCGCAAATATCTTGTCATAAGCCAAAAGGTTGTCTACGTAGAGCCAGACAAAGGAATCCGCATCATAGCCTTGCCCGACGAAACTTTCGCCGCACAAGTAAACATAGCTTTCGACGGCTCGCGTTGCCTCGCCAATCAGTGGGCACAAATAGAAGACCTCGCTACAGAATATGACGACATCTGTGCTTGCCGCACGTTCGTCTTCCTCCACGAAATAGAACCACTCCTTGCTATGGGGCTTATCAAAGGTGGCGACCTCGACAATGCCATAGTCTTTGTCGAAAAAGAACTTACTCCAGACCAAAAAACACAAGTTGCTAAGCAACTCGGACGTACAGACATAACCATTCACCCATCGGGCGTCCTCAACGATCGCGACTTGCAATACTCCAACGAAGCAGCTCGCCATAAGTTGCTCGACCTCATTGGAGACCTTAGCCTTGTCGGGCTGCCCATAAAAGGACGCATAATAGCCACTCGCTCTGGGCACGGCTCCAACACAGCCTTTGCTCGTAAACTAATGGACGATTTCTTGTCTTAAACCAAAGACAACTTAATAAAACTATAATGATAGGAGACAACTGTCAGATACACAAGCTAACCGACATTGCCGAAGGTGCACAAATAGGCAATGGTGTCAGCATTGGTGCTTTTACCAGCATTGCCGACAACGTAGTAATTGGCGACAACTGCCAGATAATGAACAACGTAACCATTTGTAGTGGTGCGCGCATAGGTAGTGGATGTCGCATATTTCCAGGTGCTGTGATAGCAGCCATCCCACAAGACTTGAAGTTCCGTGGCGAAGAGACCACATGCGAAATAGGCAATAATAACACCATTCGCGAATGCGTTACGCTCAACCGTGGCACAGCTTCGCGAGGCAAAACAGTTATTGGCAACAACAACCTTCTTATGGCCTATACGCACATCGGTCACGACTGTGTCTTTGGCAACAACATAATAGTTTCCAACGCTTGCCAATTTGCAGGCGAAGTGGAGGTAAGCGACTTTGCCGTCATCGGCGGTGGCTCGCTTGTCCATCAGTTTACCCGAGTCGGACGCTACGTAATGGTGCAAGGTGGCACGCGTTTTGGCAAAGACATCCCACCATACGCCATGGTAGGTCGTGAGCCTGCAGCCTTCGAAGGTCTCAACATTATTGGTCTTAAGCGTCGTGGATTCTCGGCCGAGCAAATAGCCGAAGCGCAAGAAGTATACAAATATCTCTATCTGAGCAAGCTCAACACCACTCAGGCTCTCGAAGCCATAGGACGCGAACTGCCTCAAACCGAACTCGTAAAAGAAATTGTTGATTTCGTCCGCTCTTCGAGTCGAGGAATAATTAGAGGATAGCTAAAGTAGTCGTAGGACTACAAATAAAATATATGCCCCGAAAAACAAATCTTGTTTTTCGGGGCATAAGGTTTCTCGTAAAGAAATTTATTCGCCTTATTTCTTCATAGCCTCGTCAAGGTCGGCAAGAATGTCGTCAACATTTTCTATGCCTACCGAAAGGCGGATAAGGTCGGGCGCTACACCTGCTTCGAGCAACTGTTCGTCCGATAGCTGACGGTGTGTGTGGCTGGCTGGATGAAGCACACATGTGCGAGCGTCTGCCACGTGGGTAACAATGTTTACAAATTGCAAGTTGTCCATAAAGCGAATGGCATCTTCGCGTGTGCCTTTAAGTCCGAAGGCAATGACGCCACATGTGCCTTTGGGCATATACTTCTGTGCCAAGGCATAATACTTAGAACTTTTAAGGCCTGCATAGTTGACCCATGCTACACGTGGATTGGCTTCGAGCCATTCGGCTACTCGCTGAGCGTTTTCGCAGTGGCGAGCCATGCGTAGGTGGAGCGTCTCCAGTCCGATGTTGAGTAGGAAAGAGTTCTGCGGAGCGGGAATGGAGCCGAGGTCGCGCATGAGCTGGCTGACGAGCTTGGTGGAGTAGGCTTTGCGTCCGAAAGCTTTTGTGTAGGTCAGTCCGTGGTAGCTCTCGTCGGGAGTGCAAAGACCAGGGAACTTGTCGGCATGTGCTTCCCAATCGAAGTTTCCGCTGTCGCATACGGCACCACCCACTTGTGTAGCGTGTCCGTCCATATATTTGGTGGTGCTATGCGTAACGATGTCGCAGCCCCACTCGAAGGGTCGGCAATTGACTGGTGTCGCAAAAGTATTGTCAACAATGAGTGGCACTCCGTGGCGGTGTGCCATCTTGGCAAAGCGCTCGATGTCGAACACTGCACAACCCGGATTTGAAATCGTCTCGCCAAAGAAGCACTTGGTGTTCGGACGGAACTCTTTCTCAATGCGCTCGTCGTCCCATTCGGGGTCGACAAACGTACACTCGATTCCCAATTTTTTCATGGTGACACCGAAAAGGTTATACGTGCCGCCATATATGTTGTTTGAGGTTATGAAGTGGTCGCCAGCTTGGCAAATGTTGAAAATGGCATAGAAGTTAGCTGCCTGCCCCGACGATGTCAGCACGCAACCCTCACCACCTTCTAGTTCGCAAATTTTTGCAGCCACAGCGTCGTTGGTCGGGTTGGCAAGTCGGGTGTAGAAGTAGCCTTCGGCTTTCAGGTCGAAGAGGTCGGCCATGTCTTCCGAGCTGTCGTATTTAAAAGTTGTGCTTTGGAAAATTGGCAAGACACGACTTTCGCCATTGCGTGGTTTCCAACCTCCTTGCACGCAAATTGTCTCTACGTTTCTTTTTTTTGCAGACATCTTGTTTGTGTTTATTTACGAACAAAGTTAATCGTTTTTCGCTCATAGAATGCCATGAGTGCCCGTTGCATAAATATGCTACCCCTTTTGCACAATTTTTCGCCCATTGCGGAGGCTTTTTTGCATAAATTTGTTTCTGTTTGATACAGAAAACTTCATGAAAAAAATCCTTTTACCATTTATCTTGCTCTTGCTCAGTGCCGTGTCGCACGCACAGAACTATCCGCAGAACAACGACTTCCTTTGGCTTACAGTGCCCGACCATGCCGACTGGCTATACAAGACGGGCGAAGTGGCGCAAGTGGAGGTTAGTCTCTATCGCTATGGGATTCCGCAAAATGTCGAGATAGATTATGAGATGGGACCCGACATGATGCCCACCGAAAAATCGGGCAAGTTGACCCTTAAAAATGGTCGTGCAATGTTGAAGATTGGAACCATGAAGACGGCTGGTTTCTACGACTGCCGTTTTGTGGCAAACATCGATGGTCAAACCACAAAACATCACGTCAAAATTGGTTTTTCGCCCGAAAAATTGGTCCCTTATACGCAAAATCCGTCAGATTTCGACGACTTTTGGAGTAGGCAAGTAGAAGAGGCTCGCCGAACAAAATTGACCTATACAATGACGAAGTCCGACAAATATTCTACTGCCGACCTCGACTGTTACCTCGTAAAGATAAAAACCGATGCTCAGCATAGTGTCTATGGCTACCTAACAAGACCAAAAGCCGACGGCAAATATCCAGTTGTGCTTTGTCCTCCGGGTGCAGGCATAAAGACAATCAAGTTGCCCATGCGCAACAACTATTATTCAAAAAACGGATTTATTCGCCTCGAAATAGATATCCATGGACTGAATCCCGAACTCTCTGACGAGACGTTCAAGGAGATTAGCACTGCTTTTGGACATGAAAACGGTTATCTTGAAAACGGACTCGACAATAAAGACAATTACTATATGAAGCATGTCTATGTGGCATGTGTGCGTTGCATAGATTTTCTTACCTCGCTTCCCGAATGGGACGGACGCAATGTGGCAGTGCAAGGTGGCAGCCAAGGTGGTGCTCTTTCGCTAATCACGGCAGGTCTTGACAGTCGAGTAACGCTGTGTGTGGTCAACCATCCTGCTCTGTCGGATATGGCTGGCTACAAAGCTGGTCGAGCTGGTGGCTACCCACATTTCAATCGCGAGAACGGAATGCTGACCGAAGAAAAAATAAAGACTATGAGCTACTACGATGTCTGCAATTTTGCTCGTCGGATAAAAGTGCCTGTCTATATGACGTGGGGCTACAACGACAATGTCTGCCCTCCGACCACAAGCTATATCGTCTGGAATCTTATCAGTGCGCCCAAAGAGAGCCTAATTACGCCAATCAACGAACATTGGACTTCGGAGACTACCAATCGTGGGCAAATGCAGTGGATAAAAAGTCATTTGAAATAAAAGACCTGTGAAGTTAGGCATAAGTTTTTTGTTTGCTGTGGCGTGCATAGCGTTCGCCTCGTGTGCGAACAACAAGCAGAGCTACATAAGTGTGATTAATAATGCTCGTCTTGCTGTCTACGAGAGTGGGCAATCCGATGGGCTGCCAATCGTTTTCTTGCATGGGCATTCGCTCGATAGTCGCATGTGGCAAGCACAAATAGAATATTTTTCAAAAAACTATCGTGTGATAGCTATCGACTTGCGTGGCTATGGTAGCTCGACCGAACAAGTCGAAGGCGAAGTCTTCACACATGCCGACGACGTCTTGCAAGTGGCCGATAGGCTACACATCGAAAGGGCCGTCTATGTCGGGCTGTCGATGGGGGCATTTGTCGTTGGCGACTTGCTAAGCATGTATCCAGAGCGTTGCTTGGGCTGTGTGCTTGCCAGTGGCGGTGTGCGCCATAGTCCTCCACCCTCCGAACCTCTTGATAGCGCAGAAATTGAGCGTCAGAAGGCTACAATAGACGAATGGCAAACGGTCGGCATAGACACAATGAAAGGGCGTTGGCTTCGGACTCTACTATCGTCGGCTGGCTCAGCGCGTGGTGCAATAGAGCCAAAGCTACGCACGATGGTGTCGGATTGGACTGCATGGCAACCCACGCACATCGAGAGCCAT
>FLNY01002355.1_pt1 | contig 17724 bp, 15 predicted proteins | sample 1140381 | NCBI WGS metagenome assembly FLNY01 (sample SAMEA3878172, study PRJEB12797) | bioreactor metagenome | biome: Moose rumen | place: Sweden | collected 2011-10
CGGTGCAGCGTGGAACAGTCCTCCCACCATTCATATTTTTGGAAAATGGGATCGGCCAGGGAGTAGTAGTGAAGCATCCGCTCTACGGAATCCTGCGCCTCATAGAAATTCCCGAGCGTTCCCCACAGGCGGGCTTTGTTGCCGTCCACCTCAACCGGGTCTTCCGACACCTTCTCTTGCAGGCGGACGGCCTCCTCGGCCTTGCCATAATATACAGCGGCGCTGTCGTACTGGGACGATGCCCAGAAACACTGCCCGATAAAAATGGAAGCATCGATGATGGTATTGTACCCTTGTAACTCCTCCCCGATGGAGAGCGCCTGCTTGGCGTAATAGATGCAACGGTTGCCATCCAATTGAAGATAGCCCCACATCAGTTCCCGGCAGGTCATGCAATAGGCGATTTTCTCCTCCTTGGAGGCCTTGGCCAGCTTGGGGGGCGTCCAATTTGCAATGCTTTGCGCCAGTGAGTCCAAATCCCGCCCGCGATGGTCTTCATAGGCGTGACAGACCATCGGCAGGAGCAGCGATGCCATGAGTAATATCTTTTTCATTGCCACCATGTTACTTCTGAAACAAATCTTCTAGCGTGACTACTATGTCGAAGCGGGGGCCGACCTGAAAAATCTTTCCAGAATCTCCTTTTGCTCTTCGATGGAGAGTGACTTGCCCATAGCTTCGAGAACGGCCTCATACTGCTTGTTTTTATTCGTGAAGACCCTGCGTCTCTCCCTGCCTTCCACCGCTGCATAAAGATGAATGTTTCCCGATTCGGTCACCTCGAAGCGAATCAGATTCGCCGTGGCGACCGGTGAAGGAAAGAGGTGCGGGGACAACTCGCGCAAGCGTGATTCCATGATATCGATAAAAAGGGGAGCAACGCCGTTCGCTGTAGAGAGCGCCCTGAAATCGCGAAGGGCATCCCGGACCTTATCGATATACTTCGCCGGATTCTTGATATCGTTCCGGGCAGCGAAAGCCAACAGGTCCTCGACGGTGATATCCTCGTTTTTCCCCCGGATGGACAGTGCGTGACGCTTCTCAGGCGCGGCAGCGGTTTTCAGGATGAAGCACAGGTCGTAGGCAGGCGAGAGGTGCCAGGAGCCGTCCTTCTCCATAATGAAAGAAAAGTTCTTGGCGTGGTCATCCGTATTGTTGGAAAGCACATTGAACACCATCCGAAGATAAAGTTCGTTCAGTTCATCCTGGGGGATGGAAAGCAGTCTGCAGGTGGAGAAGAGGTCCTCGTAGCAATAAGCTTCCGGATTGACTGCGGCGAGCGTCTGGGTAAAAACTTTCTCCCCGTCCCGGCGGTCAAACCGCTCCGTCAGGAAATGGCGGGTGCCTTCCACCTCGATCAAGCGGGAGGGCATCATCGTGATTCCTGCCCGGGTGGCCAGATCGTACCAGGTCTTTTCAATCTCCGAAAGACAGAACTCCGGAGTGTTGAACTTCAGGATATAATACTCCCGGTCGCTCCTTGCGGTGGTCTGGCCGGAAAAGATGTTCCCATCCTGATCCATGGCGATGATGGCTTTTTTGAACCGCCCTCCGGCCGATGTGCCGACTGCCATCAAGGCTTTCTGCGTGAGCGTCTCTTCCGGGGAGATGACAGCGTTCCCGCGGTCCTGTTCAATCTGTTTGGCCAGTTCATACAGCCTTGGAATCATCAGCTTCTCGTCGGCGCTGAAGGCTTCCTCGCTGCAAGGGACGAACTCGAGCGCTCCCATTGCGCGGGAGCCGATAAAGGAGAGCTTCGCCAGAGGCGTCTTGTCTTTCTCATGGTAATGATGCTCCGCAAACCACTGATCGAAAAGGGCGTTGCCCCAGTCGTCGGGAAGGGAATCCGCAATGAAAGGGGGTAACTTCTGATACTTCGCGGAGTCCGTATTGCCGTAGACGGCAAAGCGGGCCGAAGGGCTCTTCGATGAGGCGGTAAGCGGCGCGATGTCGAACCCCGATGAAAGATATTCGGGAGAAAAGAAGAAGTAAGAGTTTCCCTTTGCGGGGCTCCAGCAAAGCTGCCCTATTTCCCGGCCCCAAAGCATGACGCTCAGGCGGCTGCTGTCCACGTTCTTACCCATTGTTTTTCCTCCTTACTCTTTGTTGCTGATGTTCCGGTGTCGTCAGATATGGATTTGCAGGTTGCTCCGGAATCAGGTCGTCGAAGCGATCCAGCAGGCCCACCTGCCGGAGCAGGGCCATCAGGTTGGTGATGTTCATGTTCGTGATGGTGCCCGTCTCAAACTTGTGTACGGTGGATACGGAAACCCCGGCCGCCTTGGCCAGGTCCCCTTGGGAAAGGTTCATCATCAGCCTGTAATACTTGAACCTCAGCCCCAGCATCTGCAGGATTTGGGTGTTGGAATATTTCTTTAAGTCCATCGCACATCAGTATTATCCACTGCAAATGTAATAAATTACAGATAAAATACAAATATCAGGACTAAATTCTATTTAATTATGGCTTATTAATTTTCTTTACTTCAATCCTCATTTGGCCAAAAATAAAATTAAGGAATGAGAAAAAAATTAGTTGCTTCAAATTTTATAATAGAAGATCGTCGAGAATTTCTGGAGTTTGGAAGAAGGAGTGCAGCAGTAGCTGCTTGACTGGTCCTTTCGCGAACAATCAAGTGCCCCTTTGGATGTTCGGTTTCCTGTATTGACTGAGCGCAGCGACAAAAAACCACCGCCATCCCATCGGACAGCGGCGGCTGTATTCGTTGATTTTCAGTTGTTGAATTTACCGCCCCGGATGCCATTTATGAGGTCCTGGAGCGCAGCGCCGTCGCCCGAGTCCTGGACTTTCTGTGCCTCACGGAGCATACGGCCTATATCCTTGCCAGTTTCCCGCTTATAGTCTTTCGGGCTTGAACCAATAAAAATCAAGGGTTTTCCTCGTCTCTCGGCCTCTTTCCTCTCTAACATGGCCGTGAGGCCTTCGCGGATGCGGTCGATGACATCATCGACGGTGATGGCCCGGGCCGAGTCTGCGCCCGGAGCTCCAGGCCCATGTCTTGTATTGAATAATAATTCGCAATATATGCGAATAAATTTTGGGTTTTATTCGCAAATAACTATATTTACTGCGAATTATAAGCCGAATCACCTATGTGGATATACGAAAGATACGATTGGATGCACTTTAACTGGGACAAGGACAGAATCTCGGCACTTGCCGAAAAGGTCAGTGCCGCCATAGGTTATCTGCACGGCCGCATCGCCTCCCTGGCAGAGGATGACCGCACCGGAGCTTCCGTAGAGATTCTTACCCAGGACATCGTATCCTCCTTCCGCATAGAGGGAATCTGCCTCAATACGGACGACGTCCGTTCCTCAATAGTCCGGCGTTTGGGCGTGACGAATATCCTCACCGGCGGCACCTCATCCCATTTCATGGAAGGAGTTGTGGACATGATGCTGGATGCAACACGCAATTGCAGTGTGCCCCTGGACAGGGGACGCCTCTTCGGCTGGCACAGCGCCCTGTTTCCCACCGGAAAAAGCGGGTCTTATCCTATCACCGTCGGAGACTACCGCAAAGGCGACTTCCAGGTGATATCCGGCTCCATGGGGCATGAGAAGGTCCACTTCATGGCGCCGTCCGCCTCAGACGTGAACGACTACATGGAGGAATTTATGTACTGGTTCAATAACGGGACCGGGATCTCCCATATCCTCAGGTCGGCCATTGCACATCTGATCTTTGTGAGCATACATCCTTTTGACGACGGCAACGGCCGGATTGGGCGTGCCATCGCCGATATGCCCTTGGCGGCAATCGGAGGGGGAAACGGACGGTTTTTCAGCATGTCCCGGGAAATAGAGAAAGAGAAGAAGGAGTATTACGCCATCCTCGAGAAAACGCAGCGCTTCTGCTACGACGGGGACATAACTTCCTGGCTGGAATGGTATGTGAGCTGCTTGGGCAGGGCTGTGGATAATTCACAGGAAGCGCTGAGCGGGATTCTGAACAAATCGGTATTCTGGAGAGAATTCTCAGCCACGGAGTTTTCCCGGAGGCAGAAAAAGGTCTTGAACATCTACCTGGACGGGAAGGAGGCAAAACTTACCGCGCAAAACTGGTCTCGCCTGGGGGCCGTCTCCCTCGACACCGCCATAAGGGACATTGCCGACCTTGTGGAGAGGGGCGTTCTTTCCCCTTGCCCCGGCAGAACGCGAAAGGTGGAGTACGCCATCAATTATGTGAAAACGGATGGTTTTATACAGCACTTCCGGGACATTCGCGTGGAGCAGGGTGAGAAGGGCCATTACCTCACGGCCACATACGAAGGCTCCGAGGTCCGCGAACGCCTCTCCGATCTGGACTACGACCGGTATACCTCCGGGACCCTGTCCTCAGAAGACTTGGTTCATAAATATATGGCATATCTTTCGGCTCTGTAAGGTGACCAGGGATTCTGAGGCAGGTGTCAGTTGCCTGGACCTTAAATTCGACAGGGCTCGTGACCGGGAAGCCCAAAATTCTTCCGTCAACCGGCTATTTTTCTCCGGTTGTCGGCAAAAATGATTAAATTTGCCATTTAGGGGTTGTAAACCCTGGAAAAACAAAGCATCAAATATCAAAAACGATAAATACCATGAAGAAGATTGCATCCTTCATCCTTGCCCTTACCTGCACGGCGGGCCTCTTTGCACAGACAAACCAGATCCCCATCGTCAAGGAGATCGTCTCCGTTGAAAACGACAACTCCGGCCGGACGGTTGAACTGGTCAACATCCCCGTCGACGGAGTGAACTGCTATTATCTCCATGTCGGAGGCATGGGCATAGGCAACAAGACTATCCAGATTGACGTTGATCCCGTCAACCGCCTCTACATCCCCCTCGGGAACAACATCACCGATGCGGTCGCCTTCATGGAGGATCTGAAGACCCTCTTCAAGGAACCCAAAGGCACGATGCGCGAGGTCCAGGGCAGCTTCAAGCCCTTCTTCCCAGGACAGGAGCTGCAAACCGTCCAGGTGTACAGGTACCAGCCCCTCCTTACCAACTCGCTTCAGTTTGTCATCGAATTTGAAGGATACGAGCGCGTGGCCCACATCGACAAGTCTGAGTTCAACACTCTCCTCCGCGGCCTGAAACTGCACGGAAAAATGTATCCTTCCGAAATGTAGAAATATGACTCCTGCAAGCCCCACTCCCCTTCTTGATGCCCATTCTCAGCAGATTCTGGAGCAGTACCGCAGTCTGCTTCCGGTCTTTGAAGACATGGCTGCGGCCATTCCCGGAAAAATCCGCAGCTTCTTCGACGAGGCCGGCATCATCGTGGCCGCGCTCGAGTGCCGCATCAAGACTGAAGCGTCCCTCGCCGGCAAGCTGGAGCTCAAGGGAGCCAAGTACCGCGACCTCTTCGACATCACGGACATCCTTGGCCTGCGCGTGATCACCTTCTATGTCGACGACGTCGACAAGGTTGCGTCGGTGCTCGAGCGCCTTTTCGAGATAGACTGGGAGAACTCGGTCGACAAGCGCAAGGCCCACGAGATAGACAGCTTCGGCTATCTTTCCCTGCACTACATCTGCCGCATCCCCGAAAGCGCCTACTCCGACCCGGAGCATCCGGAGCTCAACAAAATCCGCTTCGAGGTGCAGATGCGCACCGTTCTGCAGCACGCCTGGGCCAACATGAACCACGATACCGGCTACAAGAGCGGCGTCGAGGTCCCCAGGGAGTATCTGCGCAGCATGAGCCGCCTGGCCGGAATGCTGGAGCTGGCCGACGAGCAGTTCAGCCTCATCCGCACCGAAATCAACGACTACCGCCGCAAGGTGCAGGGCCTGGTGGCCTCCGGCAGGCTGGAAGAAGTGGCCCTCGACGGCGACACCTTCCGGAGCTACCTGCAGCTGAAACCCTTCGCCAAGCTCACCCGCCGCATTGCCGCCGTGAACCAGGCCGAAATCCAGGAAGTGTCGCTGATGCCCTGGCTGGCCGTCTTCAAGGGGATGGGCTTCAAGACGCTGGGCGACATCGACCGTCTCATCAAAGACTACGGCGAAGCCGCATACCAGATTGCCTGCTACCAGATAGGCCTCACCGACCTTGACATCATTTCATCTTCCGTCGCCCCGCAGGACCTCTGCGTGGCATACGCCCTGAAGAGCGACCGCGGCAAGGCCGGGGTGCGACACATCTTCGACCTGCTGGGAGGAGAGTCCGAGTCGAACGACCTGATGGCCGAAATGCTGATAGAGCAGTCCAAAGACCTTCCCTTCATGAACCAATAGCTTATGGCGAACAAACCGCTCAACACCGACATCCTCGACCGCGCCATCATCTTTGCGGTCTGCGCCCACGCCGGAACCGAACGCCGCGGAAAGGGCTTCCCCTACATCGTCCACCCCATGGAGGCGATGGAAATCGTGGCCACCATCACTCCCGATCAGGAGCTGCTGGCCGCTGCTGCGCTGCACGACACGGTAGAAGACACCGACGTGACCGTGGAGCAGATCCGCGAGGCCTTCGGAGACCGCATAGCCGGGCTCGTCGCCAGCGAGAGCGACGTTTTCCCCGAGGGCATGAGCGAGGAAGAAAGCTGGCACGTGCGCAAGCAGGCCGCCATCGACCGAATGGCCGCCGCTCCGCGCGACGCGAAAATCGTGGCTCTGGGCGACAAGCTCTCCAACATGAGGGCCATCGCGCGGGATTATGCCGCGACGGGCGACGCTTTATGGAGCATCTTCCACGTGAAAGACAAGGCGTCCCACGAATGGCACTACCGCGGTCTGGTGGAGAGCCTGCGGGAGCTGGAGGACACCTTTGCATTCCGGGAATTCGAACAGCTGGTTGACCGGGTTTTCAAAGATTCTTCACTTCGTTCAGAATGACGGGGATATGTTCAGAATGACAAGGATATGAAAGCGCGAAAATTACTCGACAAACTCTTCGTGCGGCAGTCGGCAAGGGCCGGCCTGCTGCTCGTAATCGTGGCCATAATTACCCTTGAAGCCACGGCAATCGTGCAGTTCGTCTTTTCCCAGAAAGCCATCAGGGAGGAGGCGACTTCGCGTGCCGAAAGCCAGCTGGACGCCACCAGGCTCAAGATCCTGAATATCGTGGACCAGACCGAGACGGCCGTAAGGAACGGCGTATGGCTCGCCCAGTGGGCGCTCGACGTGCCCGACAGCCTGAGCGCCGTGTCCCGCCGCATCCTGGAGACCAATCCGAACATCGTCGGCTCCACCATCGCCCTGGCGCCGGGTTACAACAAGAAGCATCCCCTCTACGCTCCTTATTGCTTCAGGGCTCCCGGCTCGGAGACCATCACCCTCTCCAGTCTTGCCACGGAAGAATATGATTACCCTTCGCAGGAGTGGTTCACAAAGCCCCTCGCCCTCGGAAGCGGCTACTGGTCGGAGCCTTACGTTGACGTGGGCGGGGGAAACATCCTCATGACCACCTACTCGGTGCCCATCCTCGACCGCTACGGCCGCCAGGCGGCGGTGCTCACCGCCGACATCTCCCTTGACTGGCTGACCGAGCTTGTCGGCAACGTAAAAGTGTACCCGACCGCATTCAGCATGATGATAAGCCGCGAGGGCCGCATCATGGTATGCCCGGTGGATTCGTTCGTGATGCGCTACACCGTGGGCGAAGCGGCCTCGAATCTTGGCGACACCGTCACCTTCTCCGAGCTCAACCGTTCGATGCTTTCCGGGGAGAGGGGCAACACCGTTCTCCGCTACAACAAGACCACCACCCACGTCTTCTTCGCCCCGGTGGAGAAGACAGGCTGGTCCATGTCCATCATGATTCCGGACAGCGAAATCTACGGCAACATCCGCAGGGTGGGCCTGCTGGTGAAGCTCCTGCAGCTTCTGGGCATCCTAATGCTCATCCTGATTCTCAGGGCCTTCATCCTTAATCAGGTAAAATACAAGGAGCTTGACGACCGCAAGAAGGCCGTCGAGAACGAGCTCCAGATCGCCCACGGCATCCAGATGTCCATGATACCCAAGATCTTCCCTCCCTTCCCGGAACGCAAGGACCTTGACATGACGGCCACCATCGTCCCGGCCAAGGAGGTGGGCGGCGATCTCTACGACTTCTTCATCCGCGACGAAAAGCTCTTCTTCTGCATCGGCGACGTGAGCGGCAAGGGCATCCCGGCATCCCTGGTGATGGCGGTCACCCGGAGCATGTTCCGCACGCTCTCCGCCCACGAAGACAAGCCCGAGCGTATAGTGAGCCAGATGAACGACTCCATGGCGGACAGCAATGACAACAACATGTTCGTCACCTTTTTCATGGGCGTGCTCGACCTTGCAAGCGGGCACCTCTCCTACTGCAACGCCGGCCACAACGCCCCCGTGATGCTCACCGACAGCAAGTCGCCGCTTCCCGTCGAGGCCAACATCCCGCTGGGAGTGCTGTCCGGATTCGAATACGCCGGCCAGGAAACCGAGCTTCATGACGATGACGCCATCTTCCTCTACACCGACGGCCTCACGGAGGCCGAAAACTCCTCCCACGAGCTCTTCGGCGAGCAGAGGATGTACGGAGTGCTGGGCACCCGCCGCAGATCCGAAGACCATATGGAGGCGATCAAGGCGGCGGTGAACGCTTTTGTCGGGGATGCCCCCCAGAGCGACGACCTCACGATGCTCTTCATCCACTATTTCGGCAAGCGGCACCTTACGCTCGAAAACGACATAAAGGAAATTGAAAAGCTCTCCGCTTTCGTGGAGGCCATCGGGGAGGAGCGCAATCTGGATTCCGCCCTGCTTTCCGGCTTGAACCTCGCCCTGGAGGAGGCCGCCACGAACGTGATAATGTACGCCTATCCCAAAGAGACGGCGGGAGCGCTGGACGTGGACGCCGTACTGGGAATCGACGCCCTCGAGTTCACTCTCACCGACGGAGGCGTGCCCTTCGATCCCACAGCCGCACCCGAGGCCGACGTTACCCTGAGCGCGGAAGACCGCGGCATCGGCGGCCTTGGCATCTTCCTGGTACGCAAGATCATGGACAGCGTCACCTACCCCCGCCGCGGCGGAAAGAACATTCTGACAATGGTAAAAAAACTATAGAAAATGGAAGTGACCGTAAACAAACTTGACGGCGTCACCGTCGTCACCCTGGAAGGCCGTCTTGACACTCCCGCATCTCCGGAAGTGAGCGCCAGGCTGGAACCGGTAGTGCAGGATGCCTCCGGGACCATCATCCTCGACTGCACCAATATGAGCTACATCTCCTCGTCAGGCCTTCGCATCTTCCTTACGCTGCGCAAGGCTGCGGCCGAAAAGGGCGGCAAAGTCATAGTCCGCGGCCTCACGCCTGAAGTGAGGAGCGTGTTCATGATGACCGGTTTCCTGAATCTATTCCAAATAGAGGCGTGACACCGCTTTCTGTCTTTTCCCTCAACCTCATGTCGGAGAACCTGCTTCTGCTGGCCTCCGTCATGATTCTTGCTGCCGTTTTTGTGGCAAAAGCCGGCAGCAGGCTGGGGACGCCTTCCCTGCTTCTGTTCCTGATTCTGGGAATGCTTGCGGGGCCCGACGTGCTGGGCATACACATCGAGGACGCTCACGTCGCTGAATCCGTCGGCCACTTTGCGATGGCGGTCATCCTGTTCACCGCCGGTCTGGAGACTTCGCTCGCCGAGACCAGGCCGGTGCTGCGCCAGGGGATGATGCTTTCCACCGTGGGGGTGCTGCTTACCGTGCTCCTCACCGGCGCCTTCTTGTGCCTGTGGGGGATTCCGCCCCTCTCGGCCTTCCTGCTGGCGGCCATCCTGGGCTCCACGGATTCGGCTTCCGTCTTCTCCGTGCTCCGCGAAAAGAAGTTGCGGCTCAGGGAAAACCTGGCGCCCATGCTGGAGCTGGAATCGGGAAGCAACGACCCCATAGCGCTCTCGCTCACCGTGGTGCTGATTCAGTTTGCCACCTCTCCGGCGCTGCTCTCCAAAGGGGGCTGGGCGGCCGTGGGAACGGGTTTGCTCATGCTGCTGCTCCAACTGGGGGTGGGCTTCGCAGTGGGGCTCGCAGTGGGTTACGGCGGCAAATGGCTCATCGGCAAACTGCAGGGAGAGAATTTCGCCCTTACCGCCATCCTGGTCCTGGGCGTGGGATTCTTCTCCAACGGCGTCGCGCAGATGCTCTCGGGGAACGGTCTTCTGGCAACATACGTGACAGCCATCGTCATCGGCAACACGGTGCGCCTCGAGAACCGCAAAGACATAGTCAAGTTTTACGGAGGTCTCACCTGGATGATGCAGCTGGTGATGTTCCTCATGCTGGGCCTGCTTGCCCGGCCGTCGCAGATGCTGCCGCTCGTCCTTCCGGCCCTGGGTCTCTGCCTGTTCATGGCTTTCGTGTCCCGCCCGCTCAGCGTCTTTGCCTGCCTTCTGCCGTTCAAGGGTATCACCCTGAAAGCCAAGGCTTTCGTGTCGTGGGTGGGGCTCAAGGGTGCGGGCGCCATTCTGTTCGCCCTGTGTGCGCTGGTGGCGGGAGTGGAGCATTCCACCGAGATTTTCAATTTCGTTTTCCTGTTCTCCCTGTTCTCCCTGCTGCTTCAGGGCGGTTCACTGTCCAGGGTGGCCGGGAAGCTGCAGCTCAGCTACGAGGAAGACCCCGTCCCCGAGACGTTCGGGATGGAGATTCCCGAAGAGATGGGCATGTTGAGCGACCATGTCGTCACCGAGGAAGACCTCTCCATGGCCCGGACGCTCAGGGAAATGCATCTTCCGCACGGAATCAGGGTCGTCATGGTCCGCCGCGGCGGGCAGTTCCTCGTCCCCCACGGAAGCATGCCCCTCGAAGTGGGGGACAGGCTGGTCATAATGATCGGGGAATCGGACGACTGAGGCAGGTTCGCCTTATTTACGGTTTGCGATAGCGGTCGCCGGTTACGGTGCGGATGGCTTCGCGGTACATTTCGGGATATCCGTTCCTAAGGGGAGCCACTCCGCGGCCCTCGGGAGTGGTGAGGAAGCGGCCGTTCTCCTCGGGCTTCAGGGCCATGTCGTTGAACATCACGATGATGTGCACGGCGAGCTCCTTCCACTCCGAGAACATCTTCTCCGCGCACTGCCTGCCATAGAGGGTAAGGAAGTCGCGCCGCTCTTCTCCCTGGAGGGCAAGTGCCTGTGATTCAATGCTTTCCTGCGAACCGAGGAAACTCTCCTGCAGGCCGTCGCGCACCTTCTGCAGGGCCGGGAACAGCACGCTGAAGCGCGGATACACCATATTCGAAACCCAGTTGCAGATCCAGAAGGCGGAATTCCACGAGAAGTCGACGTCGGAGGCGTCGGGGTCGTTGTAGCAGTCGGGCGCCGAGGCGGTGCAGCAGTACACCGGAGTGTAGGCCACCATCGCGGCATCGTCGTTGCCGAACCAGAGCACGCCGCCCACCTCGTCGGGGAGGAAGCCGCGCATCTGGCAGACCATCACGCAGGCGCTCTGCTGCGAGGCGATCGGCCGTTCGTGGAAGAAGGTTCCGCCTTCGGTCTGGTATTCCTGCGGCCTGGGGCGGTAAGGAGAATGCCAGGGCCCTCCGCTCATGTCGGCCGTCATGTCGAGGGGGGTGCCTTCGTAGTGGTCGCGCATGGTGTCCATGGCGTCGCGCAGGCTCACCTTGCGTTCGGGGCGGACATAGAGGGGCATTTCCTCGTAGTCGTCGAGATGGAAGCCGTCCACCGTGGCAAGATAGCGCCCGAAGTCGCTGCGGTAGCGGTTGAAGATGCTCCACACCCGCGCCTCGCAGGCCCTCTGCATGTGGAAATCGGTGGGGCTGTAGGCCTTCGAGAAGTCGAAATCGGCGTCTTCGCCGCTGAAAAAGCCCTTGGACCGGGCGTAGGTGATCACATCCGGCGAGAAGATCACTTCTTCGTGGCCGAGGAGGCTGTGGATGCGGCTCTGGTTGGCGTGCGCCGCGATGCAGTCGTCGGGGATGCGGACCGCCACCCACACGGCGCCCTTTTCATCGGCGCCCTTGCCTATCATCTCCATCATCCACACCTCGTCGGGGTCGGCGACGGAGAAGGTCTCGCCGGAGCTTGCGTAGCCGTATTCGGCCACCAGTTCCGTCATCACGCGGATGGCCTCGCGGGCAGTGGAGGCGCGCTCCAGCGCCAGCTGCATGAGGGCGGTGTAATGGATGAGCCCGTCGGGATTCTCCTGCCCCTTGCGCCCCACCCAGGTGGTTTCGACGATGGAGAGCTGCCGGTCGTTAATGTAGCCCGTAACCCTGTGGGTATAAGGCACTTGTGGGATGGTGCCGAGGAGCCGGTGGTTGTCGTAGTCCCACACTTCGGCCCTTTCGCCAGGAGCGTGCGGCCCGCCGGGAGTCACCTTCAGCCCTATGTACATGCCGTAATTGTCCATGTTGTAGGTGAGGAATGTGGAGCCGTCGGCGGACGCCTTTCTGCCCACGAGGAGATTGGTGCAGGCAAACGCCGGGATGCAGCTTGCGAGTGCGGCCGCCACGGCGATGCTGATAAGTCTTGAGTTCATGTTTCGGGATGTTTAATTGTCGTGTTTCAGCCCTTTTCCCTGGGTGAGGCGCCTGTATTCCAGCGGGGTCATTCCCACTGCCCGCCTGAAGGCGGTGAAGAAATAGTCTTCGTTCTCGAAGCCCATGTCGAAGGCCACCTGCTTGACGGGCCTGGAAGTGTTGGTGAGCGCCTCCTTCACCTTGCCTATGCGCACGTCGTGGATATATTTGGCGGGGGAGAAGCCCGTGTATGCCTTGAAGATGCGCCTGAAATTGGAGTAGCCCAGATTCAGGGAGTCGGCCACTTCTTCGGGCCGTATGGTGCGGAACTGCTCGCCTATCAGGATCTTGGCCCGGTTCACCAGGTCGGCCACGTCGGAGAGCGCCTCGTTGCGTGCATAGAAGCGGCCGAGGCTGAGCAGGTGGGCGAGCAGGCCGCCCAGGCGGGGCTGGAAGCCGGACTGCTGCTGCAAGGCGGCCTCGATGGCCTCTTCGTAGAGTTCCACCAGGTTGCTGTGGAGCCCCGCCTGCCACACCGGCTGCGACGGGGCGAAGAAGCCGTCCCGCACCCAGGCGTCCATCTGGCTGCCCCGGAAGCCTATCCAGTATTCGCTCCAGCCGGTTTCGGGATCGGGGCGGTAGGAGTGCCATTCGCCTGGGAAGAGGAGGAACATGCTGCCCTGCCGCACGCGCACCGGGTGGGAGAGGCTGGCGCTTCGGAAAGTCCCCGAGCCGGCGGTGATGTAGAGCAGCTGGTATTCGTCGAGGACGCGCCCCCTTTCCGTGGAGAAGAGATAGCGGGAAGGGTGGTTGGATGGGGGATAAGCCTCCCCGGGGCTCACCTGCTGGCGGCCCACCGAGTTGACCGCGACCCCCCAGGAGAGGTCGGTCGGCCCGACGGCCAGATATTTCAGGTGTATCGCGTCGCCCATGCTGAATATCCGAGTTTTCCGGACAAATATAATATTTTCGCGCATGAATATCAAAAAACAAAGTTTTTATGGCAAAACTCGCATAGTACCGCAAACTTAAACCTCGTATTTTTGCATCTGACAACAGAAAGAACATGGCCGGACATTCTTTTCTCGCTTTCGACTGCGGCGCCACTTCGGGCCGCGCAGTCCTCGCCACCTTTGACGGCGGCACCTTCTCAATGGAAGAAGTTTACCGTTTCCCCAGCGGCATCATCGAGGTGCACGGGAAGTACTACTGGGACATCTTCGCCATCTGCGACCATTTCGTGAAGTGCATCGACGCCCTCGCCCGCAGGGGCATCAGGCCCGATTCCATAGGCATCGACACCTGGGGGGTGGACTTCGGCTTCGTGGGGGATGACGGCTCCGTCCTTTCCAATCCCCGTTCCTACCGCGACCCGTACACCGACGGCATTCCCGAAAAGGTGTTCCGCACTATCCCGCGCGACGAGTTCTACGCCGCCACCGGCATCCAGATCCTCAACTTCAACTCCGTCTTCCAGCTTTATGCCCAGAAGGAGGAGGGCTTCTCGCCGATGAAGGCCGCCGCCCACATGCTATTCATGCCCGACCTGCTCGCCTACATGCTGACAGGAAACGAAGTCTGCGAATACACCATAGCTTCCACCTCGGGCATGATGGACCAGCAGGCCCGCCAGTTCGACAAGGCCCTGCTGGAGCGCCTCGGCATCCGTACCGACATCCTCCTGCCCGTCACCCGGCCCGGCACCGAAGTGGGGCGGTACAAGGGCATCCCGGTCATCGCCGTGGCGGGGCATGACACCGCGTCGGCCATCGCCGCCGTCCCCGCGGAGGACGAGCGCTTCGCCTATCTTTCCAGCGGAACCTGGAGCCTCATGGGCATCGAGGCGCCCGCGCCCATAATCAACGAAAAGTCCGCCCGCCTCAACTTCACCAACGAGGGCGGCATCGACGGCACCACCCGTTTCCTCAAGAACATCACCGGCATGTGGCTGCTCGAGCAGTGCCGCAAGGTATGGAAGGACGCCGGCCGCGACTACGGCTATGCCGAGCTCGTGGAGATGGCCATGGCCGAGGAGGCCTTCCCCGGCCGCATCGATCCCGACGACCCGCGGTTCGCGAACCCCGCCGACATGGCGGAGGAGATACGTCGCTCCGCCCGGGACGGAAGCGGTGTCATTCTGGACGAAGTGAAGAATCTCTCCGACGCGCAGGTGGTCTCATGCATCTACCACAGCCTCGTGAACCGCTACAGGGAGGTGCTGGGAATGCTGCGGGAATTCGCCCCCTTCCCGATAGAGAAGCTGCACGTCATCGGCGGCGGCAGCGCCAACCCCCTCATGAACCAGTGGACCGCCGATGCGCTCGGCATCCCGGTCGTCGCGGGCCCGGTGGAGGCCACCGCCATAGGCAACGTCATGATGCAGGCCCGCGCCGCGGGGCTCGTCAGCGACCGCTGGGAAATGAGGCGCATGGTTGCCGGGGCCTTCGAAGTGAAAACTTATCTGCCAAAACAATAAACCCTCCGAATATGAAAGAATCCCAAATCCTCAAGGCTTACGAAATCGCCAGGGAACGCTATGCGGCCATCGGCGTAGACACCGACAAAGCAATTGCACAGCTCGAAAAGCAGCAGATTTCCCTCCATTGCTGGCAGACCGACGACGTTATCGGCTTCGAGAACGGCCAGGCCCTTTCGGGCGGCATCCAGGCCACCGGCAACTATCCCGGCAGGGCCCGCAGCATCGACGAGGTGCGCTCCGACCTCGAATACGTAAAAACCCTCCTCGCGGGCAGTCACCGCGTGAATCTCCACGAAATCTACGGTGATTTCAATGGCGAAAAGGTCGACCGCGACCAGGTTGAGACAAGGCATTTCCGGAGCTGGATCGACTGGGCCCGCGACAACGGCTTCAAGCTCGACTTCAACTCCACTTCCTTCTCGCATCCCAAGAGCGGAGACCTCTCCCTCTCCAACCCCGACAAGGGCATACGCGAGTTCTGGGTTGAGCATACCAAGCGCTGCCGCCGCATCGCCGACGACATGGGCAAGGCCCAGGGCGACCCGTGCATCATGAACATCTGGGTGCACGACGGCTCCAAGGACATCACCGTCAACCGCAAGCTCTACCGCGAGCTGCTCATGCAGTCGCTCGACGAAATCCTCGAGGAGAAGCTCCCCGGCATGAAGAGCTGCGTGGAGGCAAAGCTCTTCGGCATCGGCCTCGAAAGCTACACCGTCGGCTCGATGGACTTCTACGAGGGCTACTGCGCCACCCGCAAGGTCATCTACACCCTCGACACCGGCCACTACGAGCCCACCGAGAACATCTCCGACAAAGTGTCGTCGCTGCTCCTGTACGTGCCCGAGCTGATGCTCCACGTGAGCCGCCCGGTCCGCTGGGACTCCGACCATGTGACCATCATGAACGACTCCACGCTCGACTTCTTCAAGGAGCTCGTCCGTGCCGACGGCCTCGACCGCGCCCATGTGGGCCTCGACTATTTCGACGCCTCCATCAACCGCATCGGCGCCTATGTGATCGGCGCCCGCGCCACCCAGAAGTGCATCCTCAGCGCCCTCCTCGAGCCCCTCGCAAAGCTTCGCGAGTACGAGGCCGCGGGCCGGGGCTTCCAGCGCCTCGCCCTCCTCGAAGAGGCCAAGACGCTCCCGTTCGGCGCCGTGTTCGACTACTTCAACTACAAGAACGGCGTTCCCGTGGGCGAGGAGTTCATAGGCTGCATCGAGCAGTACGAAAAAGACGTCACTTCCAAACGATAAATCAGGCACGCCATGAACATCATAATCGGACTGCTGATCATCGCCGTCGGCGCGTTCTGCCAGAGCAGCAGCTACGTTCCCATCAACAAAATCAAGGAATGGAGCTGGGAGAGCTACTGGCTGGTGCAGGGCGTGTTCGCATGGCTCGTCTTCCCGCTGGTGGGCGCCCTTCTGGCCGTCCCGCAGGGGGAAAGTCTCTTCGCCCTGTTCGCCGCCAATCCCAAGGAGAGCCTCCTCACCATGCTCTTCGGCGTCCTCTGGGGCGTCGGTGGTCTCACCTTCGGCCTCAGCATGCGATATCTCGGCGTGGCCCTCGGCCAGTCGCTCGCGCTGGGCACCTGCTCCGCCCTCGGAGCTATCCTGGGCCCCGTGCTCACCGGGCACGCCCACGACCTCACCTCCTCCGTCATCATCGGCGTGGTGGTCACCCTCGTGGGCATCGCCATCATCGGCATAGCCGGCGCGATGAAGAGCGCCTCCCTTCCCGAAGAAGAGAGGAAGAAGGCCGTCAAGGACTTCAACTTCGGAAAAGGCGTCGCCGTAGCCCTGCTGGCGGGCCTCATGAGCGCCTGCTTCAACATCGGTCTCAGCTTCGGCGAACCGCTTTCCTGGGCGCAGACCCCCGACATTTTCAAGGGGCTTCCCGCCACGCTCCTGGTCACCGTGGGCGGCTTCCTCACCAACGCCTGCTACTGCCTCTTCCAGAACGGCAAAAACAAGACATGGGGCGACTACGGCCGCAAGGACCTGTGGGGCCACAACCTGCTGTTCTGCGCCCTGGCCGGCCTGCTGTGGTACAGCCAGTTCTTCGGCCTCAGCCTCGGAAAGGGCTTCCTTTCCTCCAGCCCGGTGCTCGTCACCTTCAGCTGGTGCATCCTCATGGCTCTCAACGTGGTGTTCTCCAACGTGTGGGGAATCATCCTCAAGGAGTGGAAGGGAGTTTCCAAAAAGACCGTCGCGGTCCTTGTGCTGGGCCTGGCGGTATTGATAGTCAGCACATTCCTGCCGCAATTGCTGGCAAATTAAACATGATTTGACATGGCGAACGTAGTCATCATGCCCAAGCAGGGGCAGTCGGTTGAAAGCTGCATAGTGTCGGAATTCAAGAAAAAACCGGGCGATACCGTCAAGGTGGGCGACATCCTGTTCGGCTACGAAACCGACAAGGCCACCTTCGAGGAGGAATCGAAGGTTGAGGGAACGGTGCTCGCCGTCTTCTGGGCCGACGGCGACGAGATTCCGGTTCTCCAGAACGTAATGGTAATAGGCGAGCCCGGCGAGAGTTTCGAGGAGTTCAAGCCTGCGGCAGTGAAAGGTGCACCCTCTGAAACCTCCGGCCACACTCAGCCGGACAAGAGGGAGGAGCCCGCTGCAGAAGGCTGTGAGAGGGGTGTACCCTTCGCAGCCGTAGACAATGCCGGCGCTCCGGTGAGTCCCCGTGCCCGTGTCCTGGCCCTGCAGAAAGGCGTGAATACCTCCCAAGTGGCGGGAAGCGGCCCCGGCGGCCGCATCATCGCGCGGGATGTGGA
>FLNY01003169.1_pt1 | contig 17724 bp, 10 predicted proteins | sample 1140381 | NCBI WGS metagenome assembly FLNY01 (sample SAMEA3878172, study PRJEB12797) | bioreactor metagenome | biome: Moose rumen | place: Sweden | collected 2011-10
AAATAAAAATGACCCCGTCGGTCAGGACTTTTAGGGGTCAAAAATAAAAAGTTTTAAGGGGTCAGCGTCGCTTTGCCCTCGGGGGTCAAACTCGCGCGGCTTTTCCAACGAGTTCGCATCTGCCCTCGGGGGTCAAACTCGTGCGGCTTTTCCAAAAGTATATAGTGCCCGGAATTAGGGATTCTTTATACAATTATCGGGGGGCCGTTTTTAAAAAATTCTCCATTAGCCCTCGAAGGCGGCCAGAATATTGTCGGCCGTCTGCTGCATGACGTCGGCTGAGAGTTGCAGCTTCTCGCGGCGGAAGTCGACGTCGCCCTCGCTGTTCATCGGGATGAGATGGATGTGAGCATGGGGCACCTCGAGTCCGAGCACCACCTGAGCCACCTTGCGGCAGGGGAAAGCCTTCTTCAGGGCCACGGCCACGCGCTTGGCAAATAGTTCAAAACGTGCGATTTCATCGTCGTCCATGTCGAAGATGTAGTCTACTTCGCGGCGCGGTATGACCAGCGTATGGCCCTGCACCAGCGGGTTGATGTCGAGGAAAGCGTAGAACTCATCGTTCTCGGCGCACTTGTAGCTGGGAATCTCGCCAGCGGCAATCTTACTAAAAATGTCCATGGTCTTTCTTTTTTGGGGATTCGGGATTTCGGTATACCGTTATACCGGATTCCGTTATTCGGAATAGCGATTATTTTAGCCGACAGTGATTTTGTCGATGCGGAGCTTGATGGTGCCGCGGGGAATCTTGATTTCCACCTCGTCGCCAACCTTGTGGTTGAGCAAGCCTTGGGCGATGGGCGTGGTAATTGAGATTTTGCCCTCGCGCAGGTTGGCCTCGCTCTCCGAAACGATGGTGTACGACATGCGGGCCTTGTTGGCCAGGTTGGTCATCTCCACCTTAGAGAGAATCTGCACCGAGTCGGTCGAGAGGCGCGACGTGTCGACAATCTTGGCCTCGGTGATCGACTTCTTCAGCTGGTTGATCTTGTCCTCCAAGTGGGCCTGCGCCTCCTTGGCGGCTTCATATTCTGAGTTCTCGCTCAGGTCGCCCTTGTCGCGTGCTTCCGCGATGGCGGCCGATGCCTTGGGGCGCTCGATGCCTTCCAGGCGTTTCAGTTCGGCTATGAGCTTGTCATAGCCTTCTTGTGACATGTAAGCCATATTCCTAATTTGTAATTGTTTATTTCCTGGGTTAGTAAAAAAGAAAGAATCCCGACTTTTTGCGTTGAGTCGGAATCCCCGTGGGTGAATTAATCTACCGTGTATGTCTTTTTATTATATCCGGCTGCAAAGTTAGGCATTTTTTCTCAACCGACCAAATTTTTCGGTGGAAAAATGCTTGGGGCATACCGGAGGAAGCGTCATTTGCGGCCCTTCAGGATGACATAGATGATGACGGGAGCGCCCATCAGGGGTGTGACGGCGCCGAGGGGGATGACGCCCCGCTCACCGGGCAGGAAGCAGATGAGATTGCAGAGCAGGGCCACGGCCGAGCCGCAGAGCAGCGTGGCGGGCATCAGCAGGCGATGATTGTCGGTGCGGAATAGGAGTCGGGCCACGTGGGGCACGGCTAAGCCGATGAATGAGATGGGGCCGCAGAAGGCCGTCGTGATAGCCGTGAGCAGGCCAGTGGCAGCCAATAGGAGGTTGCGTGTGCGGCGGAAGCTGATGCCCAGATTCTCAGCATAGCGGTCGCCCAGCATCAGGGCGTTGAGGGGCTTGATGAGGAGCATGGCTGCAAGGATGCCAAGCAGCGTGGTTGTGGCGAAGACGGGCATGTGGCGCATGGTGACGCCGCCGAAGGAGCCCATGCCCCAGACCATGTAGGACTTGACACCCTCGTCGGTGGCGAAGAAATTGAGCAGGGCGATGGCCGACGAGGATAGATAGCCAATCATGATGCCGATGATGAGCAGCATGACATTGTTTTTCACAATGGTGGAAAACGCGAAGATGACGGCCGTGACGGCCATGGCACCGGCGAAGGCAGCCACGATGACGGCCACGAAACCGCCCAGCTGCAAGGAGCCGACGGAGAGCGAACCGCCCAGCAGGAGCATGGTCAGGGCCACACCGAGACCGGCGCCGCTTGAGATGCCGAAGATGGAGGGGTCGGCCAGCGGATTGCGGAAGGCCGTCTGCAGCATCAAGCCGCTGACAGCCAGAGCGCCACCGCTGAGCAGGGCCGTGATGGCCTGTGGCAGTCGGCTTTCGAGTACGATGTACTGCCATGAGGGCTTGATGCCGTCGGTCTGTCCCAAGAGGATGTCAATAACGTCGCGTGCAGGTATGTTGATGGAGCCTTCAAAAAGATTGATGGCAAAGAGAAAGAGGATTAGGATGACGAGAAGAATAAGCCCACCCCACCCCCCTCCCCATGGGAGGGGCTTTCTTGTTTTTGTCATGCTTTTAGCCGTTTTTTCCATTTCTATTATCACTCCCCTCCCTGGGGAGGGGCCGGGGTGAGCCTTATCTTCTATTTCACTTTATGATAATAACGCAATGGTGCCGGATTTGGTATGTCGGGATGAATAATTTGAATGAAATCCCGAAGCAGCAGGTCAGGCCTGAAGGGCGATTCCTCGTAGAACATCGAGGTGGCTACGTTGCAGGCGTAGACCTGTCCTTCGTGCACGGAGCGCAGCTGTTTGTAGCCCGGCTGTTCGCTGAGCAGGCTACTGAGGGTGAGGCTGTCGGCAGCATCGTAGCGCAACAGCCAGACGTCGCTCTCACCGGCCCGTTCGAGCATAGCCTCAAACGGCAGGGCCAGCGACCCACTGTGGTCGTCGGCCGCGAAGGGATAGTCGGCACCCGCGTCGACCAGCATCTGGCCGATGGTGCTGCGCCCGCCCGGCACGTACCAGACGGAGCCTGTCTGCTTGTCGAGCAGCGTGGAGCGTCCCCGGCCCAGATCCTCAGCCTCACGGCAGAGCGCGCGATAGCAGCTGTCTACGACGGCAAAGAGTGAGTCGGCCTGCTGCTCCTGTCCGTAGAGCATGCCGTAGAAGCGCATCCACTCGGCGCGTGCCAACGGCGAATGCTCCATATACTCGGCGCACTCGATGAGCGGGATGTCGATGTCCTCCAGTCGGCCGTAGCCCCCGCTGTTCTCGAAAGGCGAGAGCAGGATGGCGTCAGCTCCGGCGTCGATGATCTTCTCGATGAGGGGGCTCATGCCGTCACCGCAGTCGGCCAGTCGCCCGTCAGCAATGCCCTGCTGCACATAGGGCACCTTCATATACTTCGCGTCGGCCACGCCAGCCATCTGCTCCTGTGCCTGCAGCTCGCAGACGAGGGCCGCATGCACGCTGGTGAAGATGACGCTTCGGCGCAGCGGGGTGCGCACGACGGTGGTCCCTTGTTCTGTTTGGTGCTGTACTACAGCACCATACGGGACGAGCAGATAGCGGTGGAGCGTCTGCCCCTCCTTCCAAGGATTGTCAATCCTGACGAGGCGGGAGCCGTCGTCATAGGTCTCGACATGAATGAGCTGGGCGTACCGGAACGAAACGGCAGTGCCCTCGCCCCGACCGGTCGGCCGGCGGCTGGTGCAGGACGCGAGCACTGCTGTGAAGAGAAACAGCCAAACGGTTTGCTTCATTATAACTAATAATAATTCAAAAAGCGGAACTTCTCGAAGGTAATATACCCCTATATTACAGTCGAGAAGCGCTGCTTTTGCAACAATCAATGATTATTTAACCATAACTTTACGGACGGTTCCATCCTGCTGGCGCACAATGTTGACACCCTTGGCACCGGCGCGCAGCTGACGACCGCTGAGGTCGAAGCGGCCCTGCAGGCCGGTGGCAGCTGTCGTGACAGTGCTGACGGTCGTGGTGACATTGCTTTCGGGCAGCACCTCCTCACCCTCGGCACCGAAATCATCGAAGCAGAAGTAGGCAGGCGTGTTCATGCCCCATTCGCCATTGTCGCTGCTGGAGAGGGCGAAGCTCAGCTTCTGCACCTTGCCCAGACCGCTAAGGTCAACATAGCGCCAGTCGTTGATGATGTATGCCTTCTCGGCATCGCGCAGGTCGGCCAGATAGAATTCCTTCGTGCCGGTCTTCTCGCCAGCGGCATCGTAGCCGGTGATGGTGAGCAGGAACCAGTCGCCCTCGTCGAACTTCTTGGCGTAAGCATCGCCTTTGGCCATTGAACTGTAGGTATAGGCCGAATTGGTGATGTAGAAGCCAGGCACCACAGCACCCTCCTCGCTAAGCACAGTCACAACATTCTGTCCATAGAAATTATAGAAATAGGCACCATAGTTCTTCGAACCGTCGTGGCCGCTGCCCACAACGTTCTTCAGTCCGTTGTAATCGTTGTCGTAGGTATTGCCAGTGTAGTTAGCAGCTGCGAAAGCATAGTAGTAGGGTGTGCCGTAGCTGTCGTCACAATAGACGTCGAACTGGTAGCCGCCACTGGTCAGCGTGGTGTAGCCCGAGGCACCCTTGGTGAACGACTCCTCACCCTCGATGGTGACATCCTCGAAGGTAGCCACAGCCGGAGCGGTAGCCTCCACGTCGAAGCGAATCTTCAGGTCATCGAAGGCGAAGTAGGTGGGCTGGTTGGAGTAGCCGTAGCTCTGGTCGTTGGAGTCCATGGTGAACATCAGGCCGTCTACCTCGCCCAGCGATGTCAGGTCTATCGTGGTCCAGTCCTCAAGATACTGGCCTGCGCGTGCCATGTCGATGGTCAGCGAGGTCTTGGCCTCGTCGCCCTGCATGCCGTGGATGGTCAGCGTCAGGTAGTCGTCATCGCCAGTAAGGGCCTTGGCATAGCCATTGCCGCCCTTGGCCACTGCCAGCTGGTAGAGCGTGGGGGCAATCTTCATCGACTCTATGACGTGCAGCTTGCCGTCGACGATAGAGAGAGTGGTCTGCGGGTTGTAGGCCGAGATGGTGGAGTTGCTGTTGCAGTAGACCACGGCGAAGTTCTGCGAGCCGTTGCTCGTGGGCACGGCCAGCTGGTGGTTGTTGTCGCCATGTGTCAGGTCGGCATCGACATAGTTGGAGATGGCAATGCCGCCAGCCCAGAAGCAACCGTCCATGTAGGCGTTCACCAGTTCGCTGTACACCTCGGTGTTGCCCTCGTCGTACCAGTAATAGAGGATGTCGCCCTCGTCCTCGTCGAAATCCTTAGGATAGAGCATCGGGCCGCCATACTGTTCGTCGATGAGCGACGACCAGTCGAGCTTTCCGGCGTAGTTCTCGGTAGTGCCTTTGTAGTCGCTGTCCTCGAAGGTCAGGGTGCGCACGCCCTCCTCTTCCTCGCTGGCTACATTGACCTTGACCACCACCTCAGGCACGCGGCCGAAGACGGCGCTCTGCGAGATGGCGGTGAAGTTGGGGGCACGGCCTGTCAGCTTCGACGTGGCGCGGTGGTTGCCCACGGGGTCGCCGAAGCCGCTGATGGCCAGCACGCCGTCGGAGAGGGTTATCTCGGCGGGTAAACCGCCGAGCGCGGCCACATCGTCGGGCACGGTGAAGGTGACGCTCTGTGCAGCGGCGTTCGAAGCCATGGTGTACTGCGTCTTCTTGCCGTCCTTTACGGTGATGCCTTCGGTGGCCTGCTTGTAGCTGAGACCAGCGGAGAAGTTGTGGATGCCGGCCAGCTTGCCTGCGGGATGATAGAGGCCGGTGTACTGCACGGTGACCTCGTCGCCGGGATTCACGCTCTCAACACTCTCGCCGCCCACGAGGATGTCGCGGTGGCAGGGCTTGGCAGTAATGACCTGATAGAGGCTCTGCCCGGCGGCATTGGTCAGACAGACAATGTTGCGGCCCTGGGTGAGGTGCAGGGTGTAGGAGCCGTCACCGTTGGCTGTCACGCCCTCGGTAGAGAAGCCGGTGTAAGAGGCGACGTTCTGGCCGATGACGGGACGAGCCAGGGTGACATTTGTGGCACCCTCGGGGGTGAAGGTGTAGTCGAAGCCGTCCTCGGTGTCGAGGTAGTAGAGCACGTCAAACTCGGCGTCGACGTTCTCCATCGAGAGCTTGGTGTCGACGGGCGTGGTGCTGCCCCAGGCGGTGACGGTGGTCAGGTAGTCCTTGTTAATAATAATGTTGGGTGTGATGTCTGTGGCCTGCTCGCCCACGGTGACTACGAAGACACCCGTGTTCTCGGGCCAGATGGCACTCCAGTCGGCACCGCCTGTGAAGTCTTTCTTCTCAGCACTGCTGTAGGTGTTGACGTGCATGGCATCATAGGTGACCAGCACCAGGGCGGTGCCGGTGCCAACGGCTGTGAGCAGCTCGTCCTCTACCTTCACCACGCTGTTATCGGCCTGTCCGTTCAGTCCCAGCACGGTGAAGTGGTAGTCGGGCTCGATGAAGTAGTTGCTGGTGATGCCGTCCACCAGTTCCCAGTTGCGCAGGGGCAGCAGGTCGTAGGTGTCGCCTACGTCATTAAGCTGCAGGTGTCCGGCGGCATTGATGTTCAGGAAAATGTCGCCCACGTTGTAGCCACCGTTCGAGTTGACGTCGTGGTCGATGAACTTCGGGTCCTTGGCCGAGAGTCCCTCGTCGGTGAAGGTGAGCACTGGGCGCTTTGTCTCGTCGCCGCTCATGGTGAAGATGCCGGCCTGCGTCAGCTTACCTGTCTGCGAGACACGGTAGTTGTACTGCTGCTTGTCGGCCAGACGGAAGGTGTAGACCTTGCTTCTGCCCTCGGTCTTGACGCTCTGGGCCTCCACTTCGTTGAACTTCACATAGTGGGCGGTCTTGGTGCCCAGGAAGAGGGTGGCCTCGGCAGGCACTGTCACGTCGTAGAGGTAGCTCATCGGTGCCTCGGCCTGGATGGTGGCGTTGAAGCTCACGGTGCCCGAGTAGGTGGTAGGCAGATAGCCCTCGGCCAGGTGGGCTTCAGAGGGCAGGAGGTCTACATAATAGGTATTGCCGTTGAGCACGAGGAACATCTTGTTGCCGCTGGTGTACTCGCCCATCGTGGTGTTCACCACATTGCCCTCCTTGTCGGTGACGCGCAGGGTGAGGGTGTAGTCGGTGCCATACTGCCAGTCGGTGTTCTTCACACGGATCTCCGGCGAAAAGACGGAGAAGGCGGTGTGGTCGGCATCCACATCAATCTGGATGGTTCCAGAGACGGTCTCGCCGTCGGCGGCGGCACCCGTCAGCAGATAGGAGCCGTCGGCCAGGTCGAAGGTGTACTTGTTGCCCGTGGAAGCCTCGCCGATGGCAACGGCCTTGCTGGTCTCCTTGTTCACCAGCGACTTAATGACCTTGCTCTTCGCGTTCATGGTCACCTCTACTGGGGTGGCCCAGACATCTGTCGTCAGCAGCGACAGGGTCAAGAAACTAAGTAATAATTTCTTCATAATGGTAAATATTTAAGGGTTAATATAATGTCTTTTTTCCTTTGTGCACATAGATATGACCGGGGCGTAGCGTGCTGGTGCGACGGCCCTGCAAGTCGAAATATAGTTGAGGATGGAGCGTTGATGAAGGGGAACTGAGAACCTGCCCGATACCCTGGAAGTGCTGTCCGTCGGGCGGCAGGGCGAGGAAGTGTCCGGGGTTGACGTAGACCTTGTGACGTCCCAGCAGCTGTCCCTCCGCATTCCACTGATATAGGAAGCCTGCTCCCTCATACGAGGCAGCGTCGGTGCCATAGATATAGCCTGTGTAGGGGTTCACGTAGATGCCGTAGGGCTGCTCCATGCCTTCGAAGGTGGCCTGTAGCGTGCCGGGCAGCGACTTCGTGATGCCGCTCTGGCCTTTGCTGCTCATGACGGCCTGCGGGTCGATGGTGAGATAGCTGGTCTCGTTGCCGCCCGTGATGTAGGAGAATGCCGAGCCGACGACGAGGAACCGCCCGTCGGTCGTGGTGCTGTTGTAGGTGGCGGGAACATTGAGTCGCACAAAGCAGTCGGCCTCGCCGTCGAGTGCTTTCTGGCAGTCGAAGATGATGCATGCCACGGGGTAGTCGTAGTAGTCGCCGGGCGAGTTGATGCACAGGTAGCGGCCGCTCTGCGACATCTCGCCGAAGAGATTGCCCTGGCGGGTGTCCACGGTCTTGACCACCTGCATGGTTCCGGCATTGAGGATGCTCACCGTTGTCTCATAGTCGTGGTCGCTCTCCTGTGCGGCATAGCCGCCGGTGTTGGCCACAAAGAGGTGCCCCTGGTAGAGAGCGATACCCTCCGGCTCGTAGCCCACCTCGGTGGCAGCCACCACCCGGAAGGTCTCGGTGTCGATCTTGGCCACGAAGCCACGGTCAAAATATTTCGTGCCGCCAGTAGTTCCGCACTCGTGGCCGTAGCTGGTGACGTAGACGTAGCGGCCATCTGAGCACAGCCGACGATTGTTGGGTATATCCTCTATGGCGGCCACGGCCTTACCGTCGGGGCGGATGAACTGCACAATGTTCGACCAGTTCACGGCGATGGCGAGCAGGTCGTCGCTCACCTGGACGATGTCGTTGGGCGTGTCGCCAATCTTCTGTCCGTTCTGGTCGCGGAACCACTGGTTGCTCACTACCCTGCCGTCCTCGAAGTAGGTCACGCGCCCGTTGTCGGCCTGCCACATGCCTTCGTTCAGCAAGATGAGCTTCTCCTGCGCCACTGCGGAGCTAAATAATAAACAAAAAATAACAAATAACAAACTGGGCTGATGTTTCATGTTCTATTCGTATATTTCGTATAATTCGTATAATTCGTTGTTTCTAATCAATTTCAGAGTCCCACAGTGAGCGTCAGCCGGTAGTTACGGCCAGGCATGGGGTAACGGGGAATGTGCTCATATTGTTCGTCGAGCAGGTCGCTGACCTCCAGGCAGAGACCAAGGGAGGTGAGCGGCGACAGGTGTAGGGGCCGGCCCTTAGTGAGCCCGTTCTTCGTCCACAGCGTGTACGACAGCTTCATATCTACATTATTATATGGTTCGAGAATGTCCTCTGGGTCGGCATAGCTCCACATACGCTCACCCACGTGCATGTAGCTGGTGGTGAGCTGAAGTCCGCGCCATGCCAATATGCCCGTCAGCGTGTAGCTGAGACGTGGCGAGTAGCAGATGGGCAGGTCGTAGGTGTCATCGTTCTCCGGGTCGGTGCGGTCTACGTCGCGCTGCCACGTCAACGACCCCATCAGCGACAGATGCCATGGCCCGCTATCGTAGCTGCCTGTGGCCGAAGCGTTCAGACCGCGACAGAAGGTGTAGCCGTAGTTCATCATCGACCAGGTATAGGTGCCCTTCAGCGGCAGACAGACGATGCGGTTCTCAATCTTGTTCTGGTAGGCATCGGCCTGCAGATCTATGCTGACCACAGATTTTCGTCTATTGACCTCAGACTTCGGACTAAGTACCTTAGACCAGTGCCATTCTGCTCCAACGTTCCATTGCTTGGTGTACTCTGGCTGAAGATTACGGTTACCCACCTGCGTGTAGTACAGGTCGTTGAGCGTCGGTGCACGGAAAATTTTCTTATACCACGCCCGCAGCGTCAGCTCACTGTGCACCTTAGAATGTCTGAGGTCAGAAGTCTGAGGTCTTTGTCCTGAGGTGATAATAGTATATGCGGCGGATAATGCCGGTGTCCAGCGGTCCAGCGGGTCGGCGGCCCCGGCATGTACGAAGGTGAAGTCATGCAAGTGCTGATGGAGCATCGACACAGCGGCCTGTATGTTGTTATAGTTCATCTGCGCCGCCACCACCTCCTTCTGGTCCAGGCGGAACACGGTCTCGAAGCGCTTCAGGTCGGCACGTAGCTTCGAGTAACGCACGTCGTAGCTTGTCGACAGCGACAGCCACGGCCACGGCGTATAGCCATAACACAGGGCACCGTAGCCATCTTCCTGGCGGTAGTGGTTGTCCACGCGGGCAGTGTTCTGGTTCTCGGGGTAGTCGGTGCAGTAGCGCAGATACTCGTTGGTGTACTTGGCGTTCACCTTCACGCGGTGATGGCCGGCAAACTCCTGCTGCCAAGATGCCTGTACGAAGAAGTCGCGGTCCCACTCGCGGCCCACATTGATATATTTGTCGCTCAGACGGCGCACGATGCCTCCCGGACAGCCGCGCTCTGACTCATAATAATAAAGATGTGAGGAGAAGCCCCCACGGAACAATGCCCCTTCGATGCGCCCGTAGCTGATGTCGCTGTTGGCCCGACGGCCCACTGTGTCCTCGTACTGCGAATGGTATCGGAAGGGGTAGTCACCCCGTGTATCAGTCCACTCGCCATCGACGAAGCCGCTCCAGCCGTTTAGTACTTTGAACTTTGAACTTTGAACTTTAAACTGTGCATTGCCCTTCACCATGTAGGTGCTGAACGAGGCCCGCCGCAGTTGCACCGACACAGAGTCCTTCCCGGGCCGCCGCGTGCGCAGGTAGACCGTGGCGCCGGAGGCATACTCGGAGGCCGACTGGCAGTTGTCCAGCTTGTTGGCGTTGTACAGCTGCACCGACTCCATCGACGATAGCGAGAACTTGCCCAGGTCCACCTGGCCGTTCTGCGCGTTGGTGATGCGTATGCCGTCTACGTAGACGCCCACATGCTGTGCGCCCATCGACCGCACGTTGATGGTCTTCAGACCACCCAGTCCGCCGTAGTCCTTTATCTGCACACCGGCGAAATACTTCAGTGCGTCGGCCACGCTCGTGGTCGACAGTGCCTGCAGGTCGGTGCCGCTCAGCTTCTGAGCCGTGGCAAGCGGACGCTTGCCGTAGACCTCCACCTCCTGTACTTGCTGTAGAGAATCCATTCTGCTCTGTGCCACCAGAGTAGAGGTGGTACATAGCAGCAGTGAGAGGATCATCCCATTACTCCATTTCATATTATAAAGGTGTCGTCTCCGCCAGCCTAACCCCAGAGGCATTGGCAGGAGCAATCGTCGTGGCAGGTCTTCTGACTTGTCGCCAGGAGGCAAGCGGTCTTCCCAAGAATCTCAGTGACCATCGGTGCTTGCTCCGTGCTAAGGGCGACTCACAGCTGCGGGACAGTCAAGGTTTCTCACCTTATTCCCATTTTAATCGGCTGGGCCGAACCATAATTACGTGTGCAAAGTTACAACTTTTTTTCGAATAAGCAAGCGTTTTTACCTGAAAAGTTTGGCCGTATCGGCGAAAATGCGTAACTTTGCGGGCAAGAAAGGTCAAGGGGGACTTACTTCTGCATCATCTCAGCCCTTTCGAGGGCATTCTCAGTTCCCCGATTACCTTTCGTTTTTGTCTATGCTTAACAAGGACCTACTCATCGTATCGCTCCGCCAGCGGGCTCTCTATTTGCCCGGTGTCGTGCCTCAACATGAAGTCCGGGCACGCTCATTGCAACTGGTTGTGGAACTTCGACAGTTGGGCTTCAGTGTCACCGAACCTTTGCTCCATGCCCTCAACGGGCTCACCGACGACGACGGTCGGCTGCTCATTGACGTGCTCAACGAGGTGATGGGCACCAAGCTGAACTGGGCCTCACTCGTGCGCGGCTGGCTCGTGCCGACGGGTGAGGGCATCTGGGATCATTTCCTGACGCTCATCGCAAATGTCCTGAAGGACGAGATGGACATTCCTGGCACGACGCTGCCCTGCGGTCATCTCATTCCCGAGAACACCTTCCCTTTGGAGCGCTACACTGGCTGCCCCTTCTGCGGCACGCCCTTCCAGACCGCACCGGGCGAGGTATACCGCGGACAGGGCTCGAAGCTCCGCCAGCTCAGCCTTTGGGATGACCACGATCTGGAGCATCACTTTCAGGCGCTGTTGGTCTCGCTGACGCCCCTCGACGCCTCGCAGCGCGACTCGCTGAACTTGCTGCTCAGCTATCTGCCCCTTGGCAACGCGGACATAAAAATGAAAGAGACGCGCATGCTTGTCGCCAACACACTCGTGGACCTGCATCGCGACGACGAAGCCGGACGGCTGTTCTCGTCGCCAGCCGACGTATTGCGCTATCTCTGGTTCCGTCAGACGGGCAAGCTGCAACTGCTGCGCCCCGCCACCTTTTTGAATATTGAGCGTAAGAACCGGCGTTATGGAAGCATGTCGCACGCAGACATCGAACAGAAAGTCGACGAGCGGCGCCGGGAACTGCAGCTCAAGTACACGCGTCCGTGGTGCCGCCGTGTGGCCCAGTGGCTCAACAACCTCACGATGCCCCTCGACACGCAACTTGAGACCATGCATCCGCAACGCGAGATGTGGGTGCGCTTCATCCGTGCTCTCCGGCTGGCCGAATATGCCCGAAAGCCTGGCTTTGAGCAGTTGCGTGTGCTCCTCGACCGTTTCTACCGGCAGGACTATCGAGTATGGCAGAGCCGCGTCGACGAGAGTCTGCGCCGGGCGGATGCCGTAGCGACGCTCGCGGTGCTGCGCCAGCACCCCGGTCTCTTTGCCCGCTGTCTGTTCTCAACGATGCTCACCTTCGGACCCGACCCGGTCGTTGCTGCCTTCCGCGAGGTGGTCGGCGCAGTGAAGCCCCGTCTGCTCATCTCCTTGGCCATGACGGCTGATTTCTACTTCGACCGCCAGCAGGAGCGGGTGGCCCGCCCGCTCTCGGGCGTCATGCACCCCATCGCCCCCCATCCGCTGCTGGCCCACTATACCGACGCAGAACTGGAGCACATGAAGCAACTCGTGCGCGACCTTTATCTGCAGGCCATGAGACTTCATTTCGCCAAGATAGAGCCTGCTGGCCGGAACATCTACATCGACCCCGAGCTCGACCATATTCCCGTCAGCGTCGGCGACCGCTCGCAGACCGTGCAGGACATCTCTGCCGCCCTGCAAGGCCAGCGCTTCCCCGTCAGCGGCGACAGCGTCCGCCTGTTCCTGCAGTGGGGCGTCGGCCTGCCGGCGCAACACCTCGACATGGACCTGAGCTGTGCTATCCTGGGCGACGATTTCAGTGAGGTTTGTGCCTACTATAACCTCGTCGTCAAGGGGGCGAAGCACTCTGGCGACATTCAGCACATCCCCGACCAGGTGGGCACGGCGGAATACATCGAGCTGTCGCTGCCAGAGCTTCAGGAGCGGGGCGCCCGCCGCGTCGTCTTCACATGTAATGCCTTCACCCAGGGGGGCCTGCAGCCAAACTTGATGGTCGGGTGGATGAGCTGCCAGCAGCCCATGAGCGTCAGCGACGAGACGGGCGTGGCCTACGACCCCTCAACCGTCGACCACATGGTGCGCATCACCGAGGGCAATCTTACGAAGGGACTCATCTTCGGTGTGCTCGACGTGCCCAGCCGCTGCATCACGTGGATTGAGATGCCCTTCGACGGGCAGACCGTGCGCGGCATCTCGCACAAGAACATCGACGCCTTCCTGCGCCGGCTGTCCAACAAGCCTACCATCGGACAGGTGCTCCGCATCATGGCCGACGCTCAGCACCTGACGCTCGTCGACAATCCAGCCGCTGCCGACCAGACATTCAACCTGCTGTGGGCGCAGGATGCTGCCGAGGTGAGCCGGATGCTGTTATAACATTGGTACTCAACATGAATCAATAACCCATAAAAACTAAAAAAAACATGAAAAGACCATTGATGGCACTGACGGTGCTGGCGTGGACCCTATGCGCCGCCGCCCAGCCCAGAGCCGAGTATCCGCGCCCGCAGTTTGAACGGACTGAATGGCTCAACCTGAACGGAACATGGAACTTCACTTTCGATTTCGGACAGACCGGCCGCGAGCGCAACTGGCAGAACGCCAAGAGCTTTGACCGGCAGATCACCGTGCCCTTCTGCCCTGAGAGCCAGCTGTCGGGCATTGCCTACACCGATTTCATCCCGGCCGTGTGGTATCAGCGCACTGTCAGCATCCCTGTCTCGTGGGCGGGTTCGAGGGTGCGCCTCAACTTCGGTGCCAGCGACTATGAGACCCACGTCTACATCGACGGCCATGAGGTAGGCACGCACTACGGCAGCGGCTCTTCGTTCTCGTTCGACATCACGGAGCTGGCCCGTCCTGGCGACGGCAGCCATAACCTTGTGGTCTGGGTCAAGGACAATCTCCGCGACGGCCGACAGACGGGTGGCAAGCAGGCCTATGAACTCTATTCCAACGGCTGCATGTACACCCGCACGACGGGCATCTGGCAGACGGTCTGGCTGGAGCCTGTCGACGCCGAGGGCTTAGAGTCGGTCTTCACCGTGCCCGACATCGACCAGCAGCAGCTCGTTGTCCACCCCCGCTTCTTCAAGGAGAGCAACGGCAACCGTCTGACTGTCCGGGTGAGCGACGGCAAGAAGCAGGTGGCCGTGGCAACGACGCCGTGCACCAATGGCGCCGCCGTCGTGCTGCCCATCAAGAAGCCGCGGCTCTGGTCGCCCGAGCAGCCTTTCCTCTACGACGTGACCTACGAGGTGACGCGCGACGGGAAAGTCGTCGACCGCATCCGCTCGTATGTCGGCATGCGCAAGGTGCACGTGGAGGGCGGCTACTTCTACCTGAACAACCAACCCTACTATCAGCGGCTCGTCCTCGACCAGGGGTTCTATCCTGACGGCATCTGGACGGCGCCCTCCGACGAGGCCCTCAGGCGCGACATCGAGCTCTCAAAGGCCGTGGGCTTCAATGGTGCCCGCCTGCACCAGAAATCGTTTGAGGAGCGCTATTACTACTGGGCCGACCGTCTGGGCTATCTCACCTGGGGGGAGTCGGCCTCATGGGGCCTCAACGTCAACGACGACGTGGCTGCCCGCAACTTTATCGGTGAATGGACGGAGCTCGTCGAGCGTGACCGCAACCACCCCTCACTGGTCACGTGGACGCCCTTCAATGAGACATGGAGCAGCAACGGCTCGGGTGTCTACAACCACCTGATGGAGGATGTCTACCGCATCACGCGCGCCATCGACCCGACGCGCCCAGTCAACGATGCCAGTGGCGACGGCCACGTGCGCACCGACATCTGGGCCCAGCACAACTATGAGCGCGACCCGCAGAAGCTCGTAGACCAGCTGACCTTCCACGAGGGTCGCGAGCCTTATCGCAACCAGGCCGACAAGTCGTATCTGGCCAAGTATGACGGTCAGCCCTACATGATCGACGAATTCGGCGGACTGCCCTGGATTCGCCCTGAGGAGCGCAGCACGTCGTGGGGCTATGGCTCGAACATCGACACGCTCGACGACTTCTACCGCATCCTGCAGGACGAGGTCGACGCCTTAAAGCGGTGTCCCAATGTGGTGGGCTTCTGCTACACGCAAATCACTGATGTGGAGCAGGAGAAGAACGGCATCTACTATTACGACCGCTCGCCGAAGTTCGACACCGAGCGCATCCGTGCCATCTTCGAGCGCATTCCGTCGGTCATCACCGACGTCCAGAAGTTGCCAGTCATAGAAAAGTAAAGAAATCACAAAAGTGGCGCTTCTCAACACCAATATAGGGGTATATTGGTAGCGGGAAGCGCCACTTTCTTTGTGTTGGACTGTTCAGAATTCGACGTTGATGCCGGCCATGAACGTAGCGCGAGGCATCGGATAGCCAGCCAGGATCTCATACTCCTGGCGCATCAAGTTCTCACCGCGCACCCATAGCTTCGTGCCGTCGAAGAGACTGTAGGTGACGGTGGCGTCGACGAGCGTGAAGGTCTGCATGTCGTTGCCCGTGTAGAGGTTGCTGACGTGCTGTGCGCCGGCATTCACACCAAAGCGGCCCTGCTGCCAGCGAATGCCCAGATAGTCGACGTATTCGGGAGTGCCCGTCTGCAGACGGCCCTCCTGCTGGTGGATATAGCTGCGGTTGGCATGCACGGCGAAGTTCTTCATCACCTGATAGTCGGCCTGCAGTTCATAGCCCGAGTTCTCAAAGGCGCCGGTGTTGATGCGACCCACATTGCCGTCGGGCTTCACACCCGTGCCGACGAGGTTGTCAGCCTTCAGGTAGAAGATGTTAGCCTTATATGAGAAACGTCCGATGCGCTGCTGCCACGACAGTTCATAGTTCCACATGCGCTCAGCCTCGAGCTCCACGTTGCCGTTGGTACCGTAGAAGTAGAGCTCCATCATCGAGGGGTTGCGGAATCCCTTGGCAGCCGTCAGCTTCAGCAGTCCGTCATCGACGGGGCGGGCGGCCAGACCAAACTGCGGCACGACCTCACCGCCCGTGACGTTCTGCCAGTCGTAGCGCACGCCGGCGTCGGCTGTCAGCCAGGGCGTCAGGTCCTGCCGGAAGTCGACGTAGGCGGCCCACTCGTTGCGATAGCTTTTGCCCGTGCCGGCCATATAGTTCGTGGGAACGACCGAGCCGTCCTGGCGGCTGGTGTTGTAAGCATAGCCGTAGATGTGCTGATAGTCGGCACCGACAGTCGTGTGGTTGCCCTCAAAGAGCTGAGCGGTCTGATAGAACGACACGCCCGTCAGCGCATCCTTCGAGCGGAACAGGTTGGCACGGGGCTGGTTGCCGTTCGACATGGGTCCGTAGCCGTCGTTGATTTTGTGGCGACCGAAGTTCGAGTAGAACATCAAGGCACCGTCGAGCCCCTCGAAGTGGTTCTGCAGACTGGCATTGACTACCCCGCGTGTAATCCACTGGTCAGCCTCCAGCAGGGGGCTGGCTATCGTTCCAGGGTGCGAGGCATTGAAATGGGTAACATCGGCCGAGACGCGGGCCACGAAGTTCTCGTTGATGTCATAACCTAAGTTGAGATAACCGCCATATTGTTCGAAGCCCATGTGGGGCCGGTGATTGTCGGAGCGGCTGTACTGGGAGGCAGCGGTACTTGAGAAGCGTCCCTGGCGCACCTGATTGCTTACCTCGGTCTGCACCGAGCCATAGCTGCCAGCGCCCACGTTGACAGACGTGCGCACGCCGTCCTCCTGCATCTTGCGGGTGACGATGTTGACGACGCCGCCCATGGCGTTAGAGCCATAGAGTACCGAGGCGGGGCCGCTGACCACCTCTACGCGGTCGGCCATCATCGTCTGGTAGGCGTCGCCGATGGGATGGTCGAAGATGTTGGCATACTGTGGGTGACCGTCGATGAGCACCAGCACCCGCGAGCCGCCGGAGAGTCCCCTGAGATTGAACGACCCGGAGCCGCCGCCCGAGACGCCGTAGCCCATGACGCCGCGACTGCTGATGAACAGCCCCGGCACCTCCTGCGTCAGCGTGGGAAGAATGGATGACTGGAAGTTTTCGGTCAGTTGCTCGCGACTGACCACTGTGACGTTCATCGGCAGGTGGCTCAAGCTTGTGGCTTGGCGCGTGCCGGTCACGACGACGTCGTTGATGTTGCCGCCACTGATGACGGTCGAGTCGGCCTCGGCGCCATTCATGGCTGCCGGGGCGAGCAGTGCCAGCGTGAGCACTGCCGTCAGTTTTGTTTTGTATTGCATTGTGTTTTGTTTTTTTTATCACCCACAACGCAGCCGGACTTTGCGCCTTAAGCCTCCTCACGCTTGGGAGGGCATGACTGCGAACGTGCGCGATGGATTAGAGATATGATGTAACGATTCACTTTCCTTTATTGTCCCCGGAAGCCGCCGCCTCGGCCACCGCCACCTCCGAAGCCACCCCGTTCGCCACGCGGGCCACCCTCGAAGCCTTCACCGCGTTCACCGCGCGGACCGCGAGCGCCTTCGTTGCCGCCCCTGCCTCCGAAGAAGTTCAGACGATAGCTGACATGCACCATGGCATAGCTCGTGATGCTGTTCACCTCGCGGTCGGTCCAGCCGTTGGCCGTCACCGTGCGGGTGAAGTTCGACTGCTGGTTGAGGATGTCGTACCACTGCAGCATGACCGTCAGTTTCTTGCCGCGCAGGAA
>FLNY01004683.1_pt1 | contig 17690 bp, 13 predicted proteins | sample 1140381 | NCBI WGS metagenome assembly FLNY01 (sample SAMEA3878172, study PRJEB12797) | bioreactor metagenome | biome: Moose rumen | place: Sweden | collected 2011-10
GAAGAAAAGTAACAACTCGCCTTTGGCGGGCGGCCGAAGGCCGAAATACCCCTGACAGGGGTCGCCAGCGGCAGCTGGCGGGGGTTAAGGGGGCCCGAAGGGGCTGGCCAAAATCCTTTTTGGTACCCCAAATGGGTTTTCAGAAAGCTTCGAGGAAGGCGGCGATTTCCTCGTAGGCGTAGCCGCTCACGCGGCTGAGTTGGGGGATATCTGCGCTGAAGCGTCTTCGAAGCTGTTTGAACAGTTCCGATTTCTGATTATCCGAAAGGTCGGAAAGGCCGCCGGTGCGGAACAGGGAGCGACAGAGGTCCTGGATTGCACCGGCGACGAGCTGGTCGCGAAAGGAAGGGGCGGCGTCTTTTTCCAGGTGTTTCCTGGCCTTTGAGGAAGAATTCAGGAAATGCAGATAAGTATTCGGCGTACGGAACAGGGACTCGACAAAGTGTACCGGGATATATGAACGGGGAAGGACATAACCATCCTCGCTCACTTCATAATCCTGAGGAAGCTTTGCCCTGCTCTTGAGCATGCCAGCCTGGGCGCGGAAGGAGAAGGTGCCCAGCTTTTGTCCCTTCGCGGGGCTTTTGCTGAAGAAAGTCCCGCCGCTGCCCCAGGAATACATGTTGGGATAGGGACATATGTTTGCCGCCACGCAATTCATCTCGGTGTAAGCGATACCCCTTTGAAGGGATTCCCCTTCGAGTTTGAGTTCGCGCAGGTCGGCTCCAACCCTGCTGAGCGCTGAGGGCGTTCCGTATTTGTGCCTCATGTGAAGCGCATACATGTTTTTCAGCGTATCGATGAAGGTTTTGGCTTCCGAGGCGCTGCACGCGAGCACGAAATGCACATGGTTGGACATAAGGATAAAGGCCAGAATTGAAACTCCGGTCCTGTACTGGACCACGGCAACCAGATTCATCGCGGCCTTGAAGTCATCATCATCCAGGAACCAGATACGGTCTTCAAGATGATCGGTAGAAACGAGAAAGAAGTTCATAGTCAAAAATAAATCAGGTCAATGCACAAACATAAGAATTTTTCCCGGACTTTCAAAGCTTGCCGGGGTGTGGATAGGGGAGATAAGAAAAAATCCTTATATTTGCAGGCTATGAAGTGCCTTGTCATCATACCCACCTACAACGAGGTCGAGAATGCGGAGAAGATTGTCCGCGCCGTATTTGCGCTGCCCCGGGGCTTTGAGATACTCATAATCGACGACGGTTCGCCCGACGGCACCGCCCGGGTGGTCAAGGGTCTTCAGGAGGAGTTCCCCGACAGCCTGCACCTGCTGGAGCGCAGCGGCAAGCAGGGTCTCGGCACCGCCTATCTCACGGGCTTCAAATGGGCCCTGGAGCATGGCTATGACTATATTTTCGAGATGGACGCCGACTTCTCCCACGCCCCCTCGGACCTTCCCAGGCTCCTCGACGCCTGCATCACAGGCGGAGCCGACCTCGCCATCGGCTCCCGCTACTGCAACGGCGTGAGCGTGGTCAACTGGCCCATCGGCCGCATCCTCATATCCTATTTCGCCTCGGTCTACGTGCGTACCATGCTGGGTTTCAAGATATATGACAGCACGGCAGGCTTCCTCTGCTACAGCCGCAAGGTCCTCGAGACAATCGACCTCGACGGCGTTCAGATGAAGGGCTACGGCTTCCAGATAGAAATGAAGTACACGGCCCACAAGCTCGGCTTCAGGATCGCCGAGGTCCCCGTCATCTTCGTCAACCGCAGGGAAGGCACTTCCAAGATGTCGGGCAGCATCTTCGGCGAGGCGTTCTGGGGCGTCATCAAGCTTCGTTTCCGCAAGTTCGTCCGCAAATGAAAGACGTCTACATCCGTCACATCGCCCAGACCGTAGGCGCCAAGGTCTGGCAGATCGAAAACTGCGCCGACATGTTCGCCGAGGGCGACACCATCCCCTTCATCAGCCGCTACCGCAAGGAAAAGACCGGCGGCATGGACGATGCCACCGTAGCCGAGGTGAAGCACCTCCTAGACGTGTTCTCCGAAATGGAAAAGCGCAAGGAGACCATCCTCAAGACCATCGACGAGGCGGGCGCCCTCACGGATGAACTCCGTGGCAGGATAGAAGACTGCGTGAGCTCCACCGAACTCGAAGACATCTACCTCCCATGGCGTCCCAAGCGCCGTACCAGGGCCACCGCGGCCCGCGAGCTCGGCCTCGAACCCCTCGCCGACCTCATGTGGAATCTCCGCACCCGCGATCCCCGGCAGAGCGCCCGCGCCTACGTGGCAGGCTCCCCGTCCCTTGGCGGCAAGCCGGGAGCCCCCGACCAGGACGCCGCCCTCGCCGGCGCGCGCGACATCATCGCCGAGCGCCTGAGCGAGGATGCCGCAATCCGCCAGGACATGCGCGCCCTCTTCCGCACCCGCAGGCTCGAGGCCAGGGCCACCAAGGCCGCCTCCGACAATCCCGACGCCGCAAAATACCGCAGCTACTTCGACTACAAGATGCCCCTCGACCGCATGCCCTCCCACAATCTGCTCGCAATCCTGCGCGCCCAGAACGAGGGCTTCCTGTCCGTGGGCCTCGACACCGACCCCGAGCGCTGCGGCAAGAAGATCTACTACGACTTCTGCCAGGCCAAAGGTTATCCTGCCGGCGCACTTGCCGACCAGATACGCGACGCCGCCCTCGACTCATTCAAGCGCCTTCTCGAACCCTCCATCACCTCCGAGGTCATCCGTGAGGCCAAGGAACGTGCCGACGCCGAGTCGATCCGCGTCTTCGGCGAGAACCTCCGCCAGCTGCTGCTGCAGGCCCCTGTGGGCCAGAAGCGCACCATGGCCGTCGACCCGGGCTTCCGCAACGGCTGCAAGATAGCCTGTCTCGACGCCCAGGGCAACCTGGTGCACCACACCATAATCTACCCCCATCCTCCCCAGAACGAGAAGGTAAAGGCTCTCATGGCGGTACAGGGCATGCTCGACAAGTACGGCATCCAGGCGGTAGCAATCGGCAACGGCACCGCCTCCCGCGAGACCGTTGAATTCTTCCGCAAGGTGCAGCTCCCCGCCGGCTGCAAGGTCTGGACGGTGAGCGAAGACGGCGCCTCCATCTACAGCGCCTCCGAAGTGGCCAGGGAAGAGTTCCCCGACGAGGACGTCACCGTCCGCGGCGCCGTAAGCATAGGCCGCAGGCTCATGGACCCCCTGTCCGAACTCGTCAAGATCGACCCCAAGAACCTTGGCGTAGGCCAGTACCAGCACGACGTCGACCAGACCCTCCTCCGGGAGCAGCTCGACAACACCGTCGAATCATGCGTCAATGCCGTCGGCGTCAACCTCAATACGGCATCCCCCTACCTGCTGCGTTACGTCGCAGGCATAGGCCCCTCGCTCGCTGCCGGCATCGTAGAGCGGCGCACCCGCAAAGGTCCTTTCGTGAGCCGCACCGAGCTCCTCGAAGTGCCGCGTCTCGGGCCCAAGGCCTTCAGGCAGTGTGCCGGGTTCCTGCGCATACGCGATGCCCGGAACCCTCTCGACGCCTCTGCGGTGCATCCCGAGTCGTACCACATAGTGGACGCGATGGCCCGTTCGCTTGGCGTGAGTACAAGCGAACTCGTGGGCAATGCCGAACTGTGCAGCCTCATCAAGCCCGAGGACTTCGTAGACGGCGACGCCGGCCTTCCCACGGTCAACGACATCCTGCGCGAGCTCCGCAAGCCCGGGCTCGACCCCCGCGAGCAGGCCTCCGACTTCTCCTTTGCCGACGACATCCACTCCCTTGAGGACCTCCGCACCGGCATGGAACTTCCGGGTATCGTCACCAACATCACCGCCTTCGGCGCCTTCGTCGACATAGGCCTCCACGACAACGGCCTCGTGCACGTGAGCCAGATGGGGCCCCGCGGCACCGATCCCACCAAGGTGGTAAAACTCCACCAGCACGTGCAGGTGCAGGTGCTGGCGGTAGATCTGGACAGAGGACGTATCAGCCTGCGGCTGATTAAATAAGGGTCTGGCCAAAATCCTTTTGGCCAGACCCTTAGGACCTTCTAATTATCCGCAGTAGAAATACTCGTCGACGAGGCGCTTCATGAGGTCGGGGTCCTTGCGGGCGGCCTCGTGGAGGTCGGAGTCGCCGAAGCGGCGCAGGCCCTTGATTATGCCGTCTATCATCTTGGGCTGGAAGACTCCGCGGTCCTCGAAGACGGCGCGGCTCTTCTCGAGGCATTCGGCCGACTCGGCGCAGCAGGTGGGAAGGCATGCAAGGGTAGCAAGGCGCCCTGCGTTTTCGCTCTTGTGGATGTCGATGTCGACATACTTCTCGTCGGCTATGCGGAGAGCTTCTGCGGGAGGCATCTCAAGGCCATGGCGGGCTGCGGTGCACAGGCCGGCCATGAGCTGGTAGATGTCGGCGGAGCAGTCGGGGGAGCGCATCTCGAAGGTCTGCTTGCTGGTGGTGTCGCGTTCGGTGGACTTGACCTGGGGATTGGCGGCGGAGCACATGTCGGTGCCGCTCGACCAGCCAAGGGGCACGCGGACGAGGGCGGAGCGGTTGCAGTCGCCCCAGCAGACGTTGGTGGGAGCCTCCTGATGGGGGACCAGACGGAAGTATGAAGTGGGGTTCTTGTTGCCGAAGGCGGTGATTGCGGGCGCGAGCTCAAGAAGGCCTGCAATGGCGCGACGGGCCTGCTCGGAGAGTCCTCCGCCGGGGGCGAGGGTCACGTTGCGGCCGTCTTTCATCAGGCGCATGTGGATGTGCATGCCGGAGCCTGCCTTGCCGACGGTTATCTTGGGGGCAAAGGAGACGTCGAGGCCCCAGAGCCATGCGAGGTTGCGGATGACCCATTTGGCCAGGAGGAGCTGGTCGGCGGCTGTTTCGAGCGGGCAGGGGAGGAATTCGATTTCGTTCTGCTCGTAGATCTTGCCGTCCATGGTGAAGTTGCCGACTTCGCTGTGGCCGTACTTCATCTGGCCGCCGGTCTTGGCGACGTGGTCCATGCAGGCGCGGCGGAAGTCGTTGAGCTTGGCGAAGGGCTCGCTCTCGTGGTAGCCGCGCTGGTCGGTGGCGGGGAAGAGGGCGTCCTCGTCGGTGATTACGTAGTATTCGAGTTCGCCCATGGCCTCGAAGCTGAGGCCGGTGCTGCGGGTGAATTCGTCGGAGGCGCGCATTAGGGTGGCGTAGGGGGCGCAGTCGAAGAACTTGCCGTCGCCTGTGAAGAAGCTGCAGAGGAAGCAGAGGGTGGGAATTTCGGAGAAGGGGTCGACAAAGGCGGTGCGGTAACGGGGGATGACGTAGAGATCGCTGTGGCCGGCTTCGACGAAGGAGGGGAAGAGGCTGGAGCCGTCGACCCGTTCGCCCTCTACGAGAACGGTCTCTGCGTAGGCGAGGGAGTTGACGGTGAAGTTGAGGGTCTTGACCCTTCCGTCCTCGGCGGGGTACATGAAGTCGATCATGCGGATCTGCTTGGCTACTATGAAGTCGAGCATGTCCTGCCATGTGAAGAGTGAGGGGTCTTTCTGGAGGTAGGCGACCACCTCGTTGGGGTTGAGCTGGAGTTTTTTGTCCATTGCTTGTGTTATGTGTGGTTATATGGTATGTACGAGTTCCCTGAACTTGCGCATGCCTGCGGTGGCGACGTCGTTGATGAAGGTGACGCCGGGGATGCCGTGGCGGGAGAGGCTGCTGTCGGGGTCGATGAGGAAGATCCTGCAGCCGTCGGGCGCGAAGCTGTAGAGGCTTGCGGCAGGGTAGACCTGGAGAGAGGTGCCCACTATCAGGAGGATGTCGGCCCTGCTCACGATGGCGGCGGCCTTCTCGAGATTGGGGACGGATTCGCCGAACCATACGATGTGGGGGCGCAGGGGGGCGCCGTGGGGGCCTCCGGTCTCGCCGGGCTGGACGGCACGGTAGCCGATGTCGGTGACGTAGCGCTCCGAGAAGCCGTCGGCGTAGGTGTAGCAGTCCTCGGGGCGGACCTTGCGGAGCTCGCCGTGAAGGTGCAGGACGCTGCTGCTGCCGGCTCTCTCGTGCAGGTCGTCCACATTCTGGGTGATGACCTTGACGTTGAAGTCGCTCTCGAGGGCGGCGAGGATGAGGTGGGCTTCGTTGGGGCTGACTGTCTGGAGCTGGGCGCGGCGCTCGTTGTAGAAGCGCTGGACCTTTGCGGGATTGCGCTCCCAGCCGCCGGGGGTGCATATTTCTTCGACGGGGACGTTGTCCCAGAGGCCGTTGCCGCCGCGGAAGGTGGAGATGCCGCTCTCGGCGCTGATGCCGGAGCCGCTCAGTACTGCGAGATTCTTTTTGTTCATCCCCCAAAGATACTCACAATTTTTGTTCTGTATGCACCCGGGGCGGGCCGGGGCAAAAAAAAGTTTGTTTATTTGCGCGGCATATTTGGAAATATCGGCAGAATGGTTTATTATTGCAGGCGAAAATCCATAGCGGAATGAACTCAGACACCAAAAGCAGACATGTCATCAGCCAGGAAAACCTCCCGGCAGAAATCGCATCCCTGTTCAACGATAAGTATCCCAAGGGGTTCGCAGACCTGCTCCCCGACCTTGTCAAGTACTCCCCGGGAGTCAACCCCCGCACCGGCAAGATCATCGAGCCCTTCTACGCCGTAACCCTGGAAACCGACTCCGACATCTACCTCGTCAAAATCAAAGTCGACGTCGACAACCCCGAGGACGTCGAGCGCTGGCTCGAAGGCGAGGAAGAAGCCGAGACCGAAGAAGTCGCCGGCACCGCCGGCACCCCCGACACGGGCGACACCCTTCCCGACGACAACATCAGCCAGTACGGGGATGACGACACCTCGGACTCATAGGAGCCTGCGGCAGCGTCTCCCCGAGCGTACCCGCCTTCTCCTGCTGAGCTTCGTCACGGGGCTGGCGTCCGGATTTGCAGCGGTCCTGCTCGTGGGCTGCATCGACGGCATAAAACACCTTCTCGACGGCGCCGTCTCCATAAAATACCACCTCCAGTACCTGATCCTCCCGGGAGTGGGCATGTTGCTCTCGCTCCTGCTCCTGCGCTACGTCATCCGCGACAACATAGGCCACGGGGTCACCAAGGTCCTGCTTGCCGTGAGCCGCGGCGAGTCCAAGATAAAACCCCACAACATGTGGTCGTCCCTCGCCACTTCGGCCCTCACCATAGGATTCGGCGGCTCCGTGGGCGCCGAGGCACCCATAGTCTACACGGGGGCGGCGATAGGCAGCAACCTCGGCCGCTGGGCGGGCCTGTCGTACCGCAACGTCACCATCCTGCTGGGCTGCGGGGCGGCGGGAGCCATATCCGGCATCTTCAAGGCGCCGCTGGCGGGTGTGCTCTTCACGATGGAGATACTCCTGTTCAACATCTCCCTCTCGTCGATGCTGCCGCTCCTGATTTCGACCATATCGGCCACGGTGGTCTCATACATCTTCCGCGGGCAGACCCCCATGTTCGCATGCACCCTCACGCCCTTCGCGATGGGCAACATTCCCTTCTATATACTGATGGGCGTCGTGATGGGCTTCGGCGCCCTGTACTTCACCAACGGCACCCTCTGGCTCGAGGACAAGCTGTCCAGGCTCCGGAGCCCGTACCTGCGCTGGGCGCTGTGTGCCGTGGGGCTGGGTCTCCTCATCTTCCTGTTCCCGCAGCTGTACGGCGAGGGCTACGACGTCGTGGGCGACCTGCTGAACGGCCGCGACATCGAGTCAGAGGGGCTGTCGCCGCTGGTCTTCCTGCTCACGTCGCGCTGGGGGCTGCCGCTGTTCTTCGCCCTGGTATTCTTCTTCAAGGTGCTTGCGATGACCGTCACCAACTCCGGCGGCGGCAACGGCGGCACCTTCGGTCCCACGCTTTTCTGCGGGGCCATCGCGGGCTTCGTGATAGCCCGCATACTCAACATGTCCGGGGCCGACGTGCCCGAGCACAACTTCGTGCTGGTGGGCATGGCCGCCATGATGGCGGGAGTCATGCAGGCACCCATGACGGCAATCTTCCTCATTGCCGAGATTTCTGGCGGATACGAGCTGCTGATACCCCTCATCCTCACCTCCACCGTATCCTACGGTACGGTACGCATCTTCGAGAAGCACTCCATCTACAACAAGCGCATCGCCCAGAGCGGCGACCTCCTCACCCACGAGCCCGACCAGGCCGTCCTCACCCTCATGAGCACCGACAAGCTCGTCCGTGACAAATACCCCCGCATCGGCATCGACGACACCCTCCGCAAGGTGGTCGCGGCAGTGACGGACAGCACTGCCGCCGTGCTTCCCGTTCTCGACGGCCAGAACCGCTTCCAGGGCATGATCGACGTGGGCAACATCCGCCGCTACCTCATGCGCACGGACCTGTACGACAAGGTCAGGGCACGCAACATCATGGAACATTCGCCCGCGCTCATCCTGCGGGGCGAAAAGATGGACAGCGTGATGGCCAAGTTCGACAAGACCGGCGCCTGGCGCCTCCCGGTGGTGGACGAAGATCGCCGCTACCTGGGCTTCATCTCCCGCTCGCGCCTGCTCATGGCCTACCGTGACGAGCTGCGTGAAATATCAAACGAGGATTAATTATTTCTTGAAGAAGAAACTCTTCTGGGCTTTCTTGCGGGCGGGGTCCCTTTCTACGAAGACGGGTTTCATGGTGCGGGGGTCGATGCCCGACCAGAACATGACGCTGGAGGTGGTCATGGGCGTGGGCATGAAGTCCTGCACCTGGTCCATCCAAATGCCCTTGAGGGCGGGATGGCTGGCAAGGTCCTGCATGTCCTTCATGGTGCAGCCCGGGTGCGAGGAGATGAAGTAGGGGACCAGCTCGACATGCGTGCCGGCGCGGCGGTTGACGCCGTCGAATTCCTTGCGCAGGCGCTCGAACAGCTTGAAGGAAGGCTTGGCCATGTAGCCGAGCACCTTGTCGGAGGTGTGCTCGGGGGCTACCTTGAGGCGGCCGGAGGTGTGCTTGAGGACTACCGTTTCGAGGTAGGGCCGGGAGCTGGAGTCCACGAAGCCGTTCTCGTCGAGGAAGAGGTCGTAGCGTATGCCGCTGCCGATGTAGGAGTGGCGTACCCCCTTGGTCGAATCAATCTGCTCATAGAGGCGCAGGAGCCTTTCGTGCGAACGGTCCAGGTTGACGCAGGGAGCAGGGTAGAGGCACGATTTGCGGCGGCATTTCCCGCAACGCTCAGGGTCCATGCCCGTCATGCCGTACATGTTTGCGGTGGGGGCGCCGACGTCGGAGATGTTGCCGTGGAATTCGGGCATGGCGGCGAGCTTGCGGACTTCCTTGAGTATGCTTTCCTCGCTGCGGCTCTGGATGAACTTGCCCTGGTGGGCGGCGATAGTGCAGAAGTTGCAGCCGCCGAAGCAGCCCCGGTGCGTGATGATGCTGTCCTTGATCATGTCGTACGCCGGGATGCGCTTGCCCTTGTAGCGGGGGTGGGGGAGTTTGGTGAACGGGAGGTCCCAGTAGGAGTCCATCTCGGCGGTCGTGGAGGGCTCGCAGGTGGGATTCACCTGCACGTATCCCTTGCCAACTGGCTCCACGAGCACCGGGGGGTGGAGCATGTTGGCGTATATCTCGATATGATGGAAGTTCTCGGCGAACGCCCTCTTGTCGGCGCAACACTCCTCGTAAGAGTGCAGGACCACCTGGGCCTCTTTCTCTGCAGCTGCTTTGCCGGTGCGGTAGAACGCGATCTGCGGCAGCTGCTCGATCTGGTGCTGCGACCAGCCGCGTTCGATGGCGCGGGTGAGCTCGAGCATGGGCTTTTCGCCCATGCCGTAGCAGAGCCAGTCGGCGCCGCTGTCGACGAGGATGGAGGGCATGAGACGGTCGTCCCAGTAGTCGTAGTGGGTAAGGCGCCGCAGGGACGCCTCGACCCCGCCTATGACTATGGGCACGTCGGGCCACAGCTGCTTGAGTATCTTGCAGTAAACGCTCACCGCCCTGTCGGGCCTCGCGCCGATGCGGCCGTCGGGAGTGTAGGCGTCCTCGTGCCGGAGCCGCTTGGCCGCAGTGTAATGGTTGACCATCGAATCCATCGCCCCCGAATTGACGGCGAAATACAGCCTGGGCCGCCCCAGCTTGCGGAAGTCGCGCAGGTCGTCGCGCCAGCCCGGCTGGGGCACCACGGCAACCCGGTAGCCGGCCTTCTGCAGCCAGCGGCTTATGCAGGCCGTACCGAAACTCGGGTGGTCCACGAACGCGTCACCGCTGAAGAAGATGACGTCGATCCAGTCCCATCCGAGTGCCTGGACCTCCTTGACGGAGGTGGGAAACATGTAGTCGGCGGGCTCCGTCACATCCGCTCTGGAAGTTCGATTCCAAGGATGCCCATGGCGCTGCGGAGCGTGCGGGCGAGCGTGGAGATGAGGGCGAGGCGCATCGAAAGCAGCGTGCCGTCCTGCTCCTTGAGAACCGGAGTCTCGTGATAATACTGGTTGAACTCCTTGGCGAGGTCGTAGCTGTAGTTGGCCAGGACCGCAGGAGAAAGGGAGTCGGCGGCCTCGGCGACCTTCTGGGGATAGGCGGCAAGGATCTTGACCAGCCGTATCTCCTTGGGGCTGAGGACCGCATCGGCGGAAACCTGTCCGTTCAGACCGTTCCCGGCAGCTTTGCGAAGTATGCTGCAGATGCGGGCGTGGGTGTACTGGATGAAGGGGCCGGTGTTGCCGTTGAAGTCGATGGACTCCCTGGGGTCGAAGAGCATGGTCTTCTTTGGGTCGACCTTGAGGATGAAGTACTTGAGCGCGCCCAGGCCTATCATGCGGTAGAGCTTTTCCTTCTCCTCGTCGGGGATGCCCTCGAGCTTGCCGGAAGCCTCGCTTGTGGCCCTGGCCTCCTGGTACATCTTCTCTATGAGGTCGTCGGCGTCGACGACGGTGCCTTCGCGGCTCTTCATCTTGCCCTCGGGGAGCTCGACCATGCCGTAGCTGAGGTGGTATATCTGGTCGGCCCACTCGAAGCCGAGCTTGGAGAGGACGAGCTTGAGGACCTTGAAGTGGTAGTCCTGCTCGTTGCCTACGACGTAGATGTGGGAGTCGAGCTTGTACTCGGCGAAACGGCGCTCGGCGGTGCCGAGGTCCTGGGTCATGTAGACGGAGGTGCCGTCGGAGCGGAGGAGGAGCTTGCGGTCGAGGCCGTCGGCGGTGAGGTCGCACCAGACGCTGCCGTCGGGGTCGCGTACCAGGACGCCCATGTCGAGCCCCTTCTGCACGAGTTCCTTGCCGAGGAGATAGGTGTCGTGCTCGTAGTAGGTGCGGTCGAAAGTGATGCCGAGGGCCTTGTAGGTCTGTTCGAAGCCGTCGAAGACCCAGCCGTTCATCATTTCCCAGAGCTGGCGGACGTGGGGGTCGCCCTCTTCCCATTTGACGAGCATGGCGTGGACGTCGTCGATGACCTCCGGGTGCTCCTTCTCAAGCTTGGAGTAGGCTACGTAGCAGTCGCCGACGAGGTGGTCGCCCTTCTTGCCGGTGCTTTCGGGGGTGGCTCCGTCGAAGAGCTTCTCCCAGGCGTACATCGACTTGCAGATGTGGACGCCGCGGTCGTTGACGAGGGTGGCCTTGATGACTTCGTTGCCCGCGGCCTTGAGGAGGTCGGACACGCTGGAGCCGAGGAGGTTGTTGCGTATGTGGCCCAGATGGAGGGGCTTGTTGGTGTTGGGGGAGGAGAACTCGACCATGATGCGGCGGCCGGTCGGGGGCAGGGTGCCGTAGGAGGCGTCGCCGCAGATTTCCCGGAGGGTTTCGCTCCAGAAGGCGCCCGAGAGGCTGATGTTGAGGAAACCCTGGACGGCATTGAAGCCGCTCACCTCGGGGCAGTTGGCGGTGAGCCATTCACCTATTTCCCGGGCGGTGGCGGCAGGAGCCTTGCGGGAGGTCTTGAGAAGGGGGAAGACTACGAGGGTGTAGTCGCCTTCGAAATCTTTGCGGGTCACTCCGACCTGCATCATGTCTGCGGGCAGTTCTGCCCCGTAGAGTGCCTTGACGGCGTCGGAGGCCCTGGATGCGATGAATTGTTCGGCGGTCATCAGCCAAGGTAGGATTTAAGGAGTTTGCTTGCGGAGGGTTTCTTGAGCTTGCGTATGGCTTTTTCCTTTATCTGGCGCACACGCTCGCGGGTGAGGTCGAGGCGTTCGCCTATCTCTTCGAGGGTCATTTCCTGGCAGCCTATGCCGAAGAAACTCTTGATGATTTCGCGCTCGCGGGGGGTGAGGATCTGGAGGGCACGCTCGATTTCGGTGCTCAGGGACTCGTTGGTGAGGCCCTTGTCGGCGCTGGGGGAGTCGTCGTTGGGGAGAACGTCAAGAAGGGAGTTGTCTTCGCCTTCGACGAACGGGTCGTCGACACTGACGTGCCTGCCCGATACGCGCAGGGTGTCGGCAATCTTTTCGCGGGGGACGTCGATCATCTCGGAGAGCTCCTCGGTGGAGGGCTGGCGCTCGTTTTCCTGCTCGAACTTGCCGAGGGCCTTGTTTATCTTGTTGAGGGATCCTACCTGGTTGAGGGGGAGGCGCACGATGCGGCTCTGCTCGGCGAGGGCCTGCAGGATGCTCTGGCGTATCCACCAGACCGCGTAGGAGATGAATTTGAAGCCGCGGGTCTCGTCGAACTTTTCGGCGGCCTTGATGAGGCCGAGGTTGCCTTCGTTTATGAGGTCGGGGAGGCTGAGGCCCTGGTTCTGGTACTGTTTTGCGACGGAGACCACGAAGCGGAGGTTGGCCCTGGTGAGTTTCTCGAGGGCGGCCTGGTCGCCTTTGCGGATGCGCTGGGCGAGTTCGACCTCCTCCTCGGGGCTTACGAGCTCCTCGCGGCCGATTTCCTGGAGGTATTTGTCGAGGGAGGCGCTTTCGCGGTTGGTGATGGATTTGGTTATCTTGAGTTGTCTCATGTTAAATGACTTTGCACCTTATATACGGAAAAATCCCGGGAAAGTTTCACCCTTCCGCGGGATTTTTCGGAGCTTGGAATTCCGGATGCCGTCCGGGGGCTTATTCGTCCTTGCCGAAGGCGAAGTAGCCCTGCCTGCCGGTGGAGGTTACGCCCTCGATGACTATGGTGCGGGAGGCCTTCTTGGCGAGGGTGATGACGTCCTGGGCCTTCGAGACTTTGGTGTCGTTGACGAACTTTATGATGAAGCCGTCCTCGCCGCCGGCCTGGGCGAGTTTGCCGCTGCCTGCCGAGACTATCTCGACGCCTCTGGCGGTGTCGGCGATGCGGGCGCCGTAGAAGGCGATGCTGCCGTCTTCGGTGACGGTGCCGGTGCTCTCGACCGTGCCCTGGAACTGGACTTCCAGCTCACGGGCCTTGCCGTCGCGCACTACGGTTACGGTGGCCTTGTCGCCGGGGTGGAAATTGTTGACGGTGACCTGGAGGTCGGAGGTGGTCTTGATGACGGTGGAATCGACCTTGACGAGGACGTCGCCCTGCCTGATGCCGGCCTTGTCGGCGGAACCGCCCTTGGTGACTTCGTTGATGTAGGCGCCTTCGAGGGCGGGGAGGTTGTTGTCCTTGGCTATCTTGTCGGTGACGGGGGACATGGTGACGCCGAGCCTGGCCCTCTTGACGGAGCCGAAGTCGAGCAGGTCGCTAACTATCTTGCTCACGATGTTGGAGGGTACGGCGAAGGAGTAGCCGGTGTAGGAACCGGTGGTGGAGACGATTGCGGTGTTGATGCCCACTAGCTCGCCCGCCTTGTTGACCAGGGCTCCTCCGGAGTTGCCGGGATTGACGGCGGCGTCGGTCTGGATGAAGGATTCAATCTTGAATTCGCCGTTGTAGTTGGGCATGCTGCGGCCCTTTGCGCTCACGATGCCGGCGGTGATGGTGGAACGGAGCTCCTCGCCGAGGGGGGAGCCGATGGCAAGCACCCATTCGCCCAGGCGGAGCTTGTCGGAGTCGCCGAAGGTGAGGGTGGGGAGGCCGCCTTCGTCTATCTTGATGAGGGCCACGTCGGTGGCGGGGTCGGTGCCGATGACGGTGGCGGGATAGGTCTTGTTGTTGTTGAGGGTGACTTCTATCTTGGTGGCGTTCTGGACGACGTGGTTGTTGGTCACGATGTAGCCGTCGGGCCTGATGATGACGCCGGAGCCGCTTCCCTGCTGCTCGCGCTCACGGGACTGGGTGCCGCCCTCGTCGCCGAAGAAGAAACGGAAGAAGGGGTCGATCATCTGGTACTGCTGCTGGTACTTGACGGTGACTTTGACGTAGACGACGGCCTCGACGGCGGTTTCGGCGGCGTAGGTGAAGTCGGGGTAGTCGGACGTTGACAAATTGACAGTGCGGGCGACCTGCCCGTCCTGGGTGTAGACGACGGTGGATGCGGGCTCTGGTGTGGCTGCCTTGACTATGCCTATGGCTGCGAGGCCGCTGAGAAGCACTGAGGCGATGACGGTGAAGATATTTTTCATCATATTTCGGGTTATTTGATTTTCCGGCGGAGTAAAAAGTCAAAAGGTATGCCAAATATGCGGAATATTTATTATTTTTGCGAGGATAATAACGACAGACATTATATGGAATTCTCAGTATCAAGCGCAGAACTTCTCAGGGGTGTGATGAACGTCTCCAAGGCCATCCCCGCCAAGACCACCCTCCCCATCCTGGAAAACTTCCTCTTCGTCGCCGCAGGCGGCAAACTGGAAATCACCGCCTCCGACCAGGAGCTCACCCTGCGCACCTCGGTCGAAGTACAGTCCAGGGACGACGGCTCCATCGCCGTGCCGGCCCGCCAGCTGACAGACCTCCTCAAGGCCCTCCCCGACCAGCCCCTCGTCATCCGCACCAGGGGCGAAGGCTCCTTCGAATGCATCTGGAGCAACGGCAACTCCTCCCTGCCCTTCTTCCCCGCAGAGGACTATCCCGCCATCAAGGAAGTGGACGAGGACGCCCAGGCCGTCACCTTCCCGGCCCAGTCCCTCGCCGATGGCATCGGCGGCACCATCTACGCCACCGCCGACGACGAGATGCGCCCCGCCATGAACGGTATCTTCTTCGACATCGATACTGCCTCCACCACCCTCGTGGCCTCCGACTCCCACAAGCTCATCTGCTACACCACGGCCGATGTCCAGGCCCCCGAGAAGGCCTCCTTCATCCTTCACAAGAAGCCCGCGGCAGTGCTCCGCTCCCTGCTTGAAAAGGGCGAGGGCGACGTCGAAATCAAGTTCGACGGCTCCAACGTCGTCTTCTGGTACGGCAGCACCATGATGGTCTGCCGCCTCATCGTGGGCAAGTACCCCAAGTACCGCGACGTCATTCCCCAGAACAATTCCAACATCCTCAGGATAGACCGCCAGCAGCTCCTCAACACCGTCCGCCGTGTCTCCGTCTGCGCCAGCAAGGCCTCCAACCACGTCAAGTTCACCCTTTCCCCCGGCCAGCTGGAAATCACCGCCCAGGATCTCGGCTTCGCCCTCGCCGCCTACGAGAAACTCGAGTGCGACTACTCCGGCGACGAGCTCTCCATCGGCTTCAAGTCCTCCTTCCTGGTCGACATACTCAACAACATGGGCTGCGAGAACCTTGTAATGAAATTCATGGATTCCCGCCGCGCCGTCCTCATCCTCCCCTCCGAGGAAGAAGAATCCAGCGAGAAGATCTGCGGCATCCTGATGCCCATAATGATTTCGTAAAAGCATGCAACTTTCACTCACGAGGCCCCTGCTCTTTTTCGACATAGAGAGCACGGGGCTCGACATCCCCACCAATTCCATCATCGAGCTCAGCTTCGTCAAGGTGTTCCCCGGCGGCGAGGAGCGCGTAAAAACCTGGAAAATAAAGCCCTGGGACTATGTAAACGGCTGCCAGCGCCCCATCGAGCCGGCCGCCTCCGCCGTCAACGGCGTCAAGGACGAAGACGTCGCCCCCTGTCCCACCTTCTTCGAACTCGCCGAAGAAATCGCCTCCTGGCTCGAGGACAGCGACCTTGCCGGCTTCAACTCCCAGAAGTTCGACCTTCCCATGCTCGCAGAGGAGTTCGAGCGGGCCGCCCTCGCCGGCAAGAAGCTCGACGTCGACCTCCATTCCCCCCGCATGGTCGACGTCCAGAACATCTTCCACGCCATGGAACCCCGCAACCTTCGCGCCGCCTACCGCTTCTACTGCGGCGGCGACTTCGAGAACGCCCATACCGCCCAGGCCGACACCATGGCCACCTACGAGGTCCTCAAGGCCCAGCTCGACCGCTATCCCGACCAGCTCAAAAACGACGTCGCCCAGCTCGCCTCCTTCGCCGGCCGCAAAGGCGTCGACTTCTCCGGCCACCTCGTGCTCAACGACGCCGGCGAGGCCGTAATCAACTTCGGCAAGCACAAGGGCAAGACCGCCCGTCAGGTGTTCGAGACCGAGCCCTCCTACTTCGCCTGGATACGCCAGGGCAGCTTCTCCCTCGACACCAAGCGCCAGTTCGAAAAACTCGAAGAAACCTTCAAGCTCGAAAAACTCGCCCAGAAGTACAAGCAAAAGTAACTTCACCCCATGGCAAAACTCATCCCCATCTATACCTGGAACAAAGGCGTCCTTGAGTTCTCCAAACGCAGCGACTCACTCTCCCGCCAGCCCTGGTTCCAGGGCGTCCTGCTGCTTGCGTGCGTAGTCGTCGCAATGCTCCTGGCCAACCTTCCCTTCACCCGTCATCTCTACCACGCCGTTCTCGAAACGCGCCTGCAGATAAGTCTCAACAGCCCCGACGGCGCCGTCAATATCCTCTTCCCCCGCGACCTCACGGTCGAGAAGTTCATCAACGACATCCTGATGGTCGTGTTCTTCTTTACGGTCGGTCTCGAAATCCGCCGGGAAGTGGCCCACGGCGAGCTTTCCTCTCCCAGGAAGGCCCTCCTCCCCGTCATCGCGGCCTTCGGAGGCGTCATAGCTCCCGCAGTCATTTATACCGTTATCAATCACGGCACCGCGGCATCGAGCGGCTGGGGCATTCCCACCGCCACCGACATCGCCTTCGCGGTCTGCATCCTGTCCGTGCTGTCCGACAAGGTGCCAGTTTCGCTCAAGGTTTTCCTCACCGCCCTCGCCATTGCCGACGACCTCATAGCCATCCTGGTGGTGGCCTTCTTCTACGGCGGCAGCATCAACCTGCCTCTGCTCGGAGTGGCCTTCCTGGTGATTCTCTTCACGCTCCTTCTCCGCTTCCTGGGCGAAAAGAAAATGTTCCCCTACATTTTCTTCGCCATCGTCGTGTGGGCCCTGTTCTACTACAGCGGCATCCACGCCACCATGTCGGGCGTGGTGATGGCCTTCCTCATCCCGGCCAAGGCCCGCTACAACAGGGCTCAGTACGTCCACAAGCGCAACAAGTACCTCGCCCGGCTCGAGCGCTACGACGGCATCGATTCGGAGCCCTTCCCCAACGGCCCCCAGAAGCACTGCCTCCGCCGGCTCGAGCAGGTGGCGCACGGCACCATGGACATGAGCTACCGGGTCGAGCACGCCCTGTCTCCCTGGGTCAACTTCCTGATAATGCCCATTTTCGCCCTGGCCAATGCCGGTGTGGAGATAAGCGACCCGTCCTACTTCAACGTCTTCTCCTACAGCCCTGTCCTGGGCAGCGTCTCGATGGGCATATTCCTCGGCCTGCTCATAGGCAAGCCGCTGGGCATAACGCTCTTCAGCTGGCTGGCCATCAAGTTCAAGATCGGCGAAATGCCCCACGGCGCCAACTGGAAGATGTTCATCGCCGTCGCCTGCCTCGGCGGCATCGGCTT
>FLNY01002100.1_pt1 | contig 17686 bp, 17 predicted proteins | sample 1140381 | NCBI WGS metagenome assembly FLNY01 (sample SAMEA3878172, study PRJEB12797) | bioreactor metagenome | biome: Moose rumen | place: Sweden | collected 2011-10
GCTTAGCCTCGTCGTTAAACTGAAATCTTGTTAAGCGGGACTCGTTCAGAGAGGTGCGTATATTATGCTTTTCAAGCAGCTCAACCATATTCGTACCGTTTACGTAGCCCGTATGCTCAACGGCGGTATGGCGCCCGTTATCCCTGCCGAAATACTTACCGTCCTCGGCAAGAGAAAGCATATTGATATGGTCGATATTCTCGTTTTCAAATACCTGGTCTGCGCCGATATAATTACCCTTTGAACGTGAAAGCCCCGTATGGATAAATACGCAGTCCCACATCTGAGAAAAGCGGATGAACGGAGGTCTTGCGGAACGTGAGGGACCTATCTGCTCAGGCATTGACATCATATCCGCATAGAAGAAGAGAAGCCTTGTTGAGAACTCGGACTCGCCCTCCATAACGATATCCGCCTCCTTCATACCCCACTGAGGTCTAACGGCGGAGGTAGAATACTCGTTTTCAACAACTACCGCAACGGGACGGAGAGTAAGCGCCGTCTTATTAAAGCCGTATTCGCCCGTAAGCGGATTTGCCGTACCCTTGTCAAACTCAACGGAAGCGGGCTCGGTAGTAGTAAGCGCAGCCTCGGTTGTAGGAGCTTCCTTAGGGAAAAGCTTACCGCTGAAATAGAGGTATGCGCCTGCCGCAAGTGCGGCAATAATAAGGAGGGAGATAATCGCAATTACTATTCCCTTTTTGCTCTTTTTCGGCTCGTCCTCGATATCCTCGGCGGAGTCCATAAGGTTAAGCTCTCCGTCGGGCTCGGGTGCGTCCTCGGCAACCTTGAGAATATCCATAGCGCCCTCGGCTGCGGTAGCAGCAGCGGCTGCCTCGCCGACTTCAATAATATTATCCTCGGGCTCAAGAGCGCCGATTTCCTCAACGGGTAAATCCTGGGTAACGGGCTCAGCGATTTCAGGTTCTTCAATTACAGGTTCCTCTATTACAGGCTCGCTGATTTCGGGTTCTTCAATAATCGCATCTTCTATTATAGGTTCCGCAACCTCGGGCTCTTCAAGCGTCGCATCTTCGATAGCGGGCTCGTCAATTACGGGCTCAAAAGCTTCCGGCTCTGTAATTTCGGGCTCCTCGGTTACGGGCGCTTCCTCGGAAGCTTCCTTAGTAGGAAGCGTAAAGCCGAAGTCCTCAGGCTGTTCTCCTGCTGCGCTTCTTGCTTTTATTTCTTCTAATATTTCATCTAATTCAAAATCGCTCATAAAGTATAAAATCCTTTCCTTCAGATTTTCAACTAATTATAACACAATTTGCGCTAATATCTATAAAAGTAACATAATTGTAATACTATTGAAAATTTTGGTATTTTAATATATAATACAGTTAAATCAGACTTTAAGAGGTGTTTTATTTGGCTAAAACAATACCTATGATAATAACTAACAGCAACATCCTACTATTCGACAGGGAAAGCGGAGAATTCATACCGTTTAATATGCCCGGGATAGAGGAGACCGTTAATATCCCCTTCTATCACCACTTCGCCGAAAAGCTCGGCGACTGTCAGCTCGAATTCAAAAAATTCGTAAAGGCTGTTTGCGGTAAAAAGCTCACCAAGAATATCCTTGCTATTATTATACCCGACGATACGAGCGCGCTTGAGTCAATTTTCATCAACGAGTTTTTCGTAAACTCCGGCGCGTGCAAGGCGGTTGCGCAGATGACGATGGGACAGGCTCTTTCAAAGGAGCATCAGCGGTATATTTCCATCTCAAAATCCGCAAGGAACATCACGCTTCAGTACATTAACAACAACGAGGTAAGGGCGAGGAAGCTATACGACGTAAACGAATACGACGTAAATACGATAATGGAGGACGCTAAAAGGCTTCATATCGACATAGAATATGAGGAGGTTCCCGTTTTTGTAAATAATTTCCAGATGAATATGGACGAATTCTTTGATATGGGAATCGTTGTTACACCGAAGGAGTTTATGGATAAAATAGCGGTAATAGACGTTGAAAAGTTATAAAAATAACGCCTCTGCACATACTATGTGTAGAGGTGTTTTTGATGGATGATAAAAAGAAGAAAAAAAGGATTATTGACCTTAGAAGATTTTTCGACAGGGACGAAAAAATAATAAGCGACGTTGACGGCTCGTACACGGGAACGCCCGTCGTGCGCTTTACCAATCTCGGCGACAACGAGCCCGTACAGGACGCGGACGATTTATAAACAGAGAATAACGAACAACGAAGATACTAAGCGCACGCAAGCGTGCAACGAAGCAAAGCTGCGCTTGCAGAAGGACGGACTCCGTCCGTACCTGTTATAATGCTGTCTGCAAGACCCGACTGTTGACCAACGGTCAACTCTTCGTTCTTTCGTGCTTTCGCTCTCTGCCTGCTGCTCACTAAAAACGGCGGTCACCGACCGCCGTTTTTCTATTTCGTATGTTCGTCAAGGGTGAGGTAAAATGCGGGAAGGAAGTTGTCGCTGAAATACTTAACCTCGGGGAGCGCGATTTCGGAAATTTTCGCCTCCTGCGCCTTAAGGGCAATTTCAAATTCCCTGTTTCCCATTCGCGTTTCCTCAATGCACTTTATAAGCGCGCTGATTTTATCGGCAGCCTTCACAAGCTTCCAGAGCTCCTCGTCGCCGCTTTGCTTTTCAAAAAACGGCTTGTAGGAATAGCGAAATTCCTCGGGAAGCATAGCAAGAAGCCTGTCGCCAGCGGTCTTTTCAATATCCTTATAAACGCTCTTGATTTCGTCGTTATAATACTTGACGGGGGTGGGCATATCGCCCGTGATAACCTCGGTAGTATCGTGAAAAAGCGCAAGCACGGCTGCACGCTCTGCGTCATAATTCTTACCAAACTTTTCGTTACCGATAAGGGCGAGCGCATGAGCGATAACCGCTACCGAGTGGCTATGCTCGGCAATATTCTCTTTTGAATTATTGCGCATAAGCGCCCAGCGGTCAATCAGCTTCATACGGTTGACCATTGCAAAAAAGTTATAATTTTCCATTATCAATTCTCAATTTCTTCGGTAAACAGTAAACGAAAATACGAAAGTAAGAAGAGCTGACCGCAGGTCAGCAGAAGGGTCTTGCAGACTGCATTATAATGGGTACGGGCAAAACCCGTCCTTCTTCAAGCGCAGCTTGACTTCGTTGCACGCTTGCGTGCGCTTCGTTTTTTCGTTTTTTCGTTATTCGTTATTCTCAGCTTTCAATTCAATACCGAGCTCGTCAAGCTGAACATCGTCGATATAAGACGGTGCGCCACTCATAAGCTCGCTTGCGTTTTGAACCTTCGGGAAGGCAACGACGTCGCGCAGTGAATCTGCGCCGCAGATAAGCATTGCGATACGGTCAAGACCGAGCGCAAGACCGCCGTGGGGCGGAGCCGCGTACTGATACGCGTCAACGAGGAAGCCGAACTTGGCGTCAATCTCCTCCTGTGTCATACCGAGAAGCTCAAACATCTTAGTCTGCAAAGCGCAGTCGGTAATTCTCATAGAGCCCGAGCAAAGCTCTACGCCGTTAAGCACCAGGTCAAACGCTTGTGCCTTGACCTTTGATTTATCGGTATCGAGGTACTGTACGCTCTCGTCCATAGGCATTGTGAACGGATGGTGAGCGGCTACGTATTCTCCGTTCTCCTCATCAAGCTCAAAGAATGGCATTTCGGTAATCCAGAGGTAGTTCCACTTGCCCTCGGGGATAATGCCGAGCTCCTTTGCAACGATAAGACGCAGCGCGCCCATAATCGTAAGCGCCTTGCGAGTTTTATCGCTTACAAGGAATACAACGTCGCCCTGCTGAGCGCCAAGTGCGGTAAGAAGGGACTCAAGCTCGCCCTCCTTTAAAAACTTATTAAACGAGCAATTAGGCTCAGCGTCTGCCCAGCGGATATAGGCAAGTCCCTTTGCGCCGATACCCTTCGCATGCTCGGTGAGCTTATCAATTTTCTTTCTCGTATAAACGGAAGCGGCGTTCTTTGCAACTATTGCCTTAACCGCGCCGCCGTCGGCAATCGCGTTTTTGAATACTATAAAATCGGTTTTGTCAGCCCATTCGGACACGTCCTCAATAAGCATATCAAAGCGCGTATCGGGCTTATCCGAGCCGTACTTATTCATAGCGTCTGCGAAGGTCATACGCGGAAGCTTTCCGAGGAGGTCAACGCCGAGAGTATCGCTCATAAGCTTTTTAATAAAGCCCTCCGTCATATCCATAATATCATCACATTCAACAAAGCTCATCTCAAGGTCAATCTGGGTGAACTCGGGCTGACGGTCGGCGCGCAGGTCCTCGTCGCGGAAGCAGCGCGCAAGCTGGATATACCTGTCAAAGCCCGCAATCATAGTGAGCTGCTTATATATCTGCGGAGACTGCGGGAGAGCGTAAAACTTACCGTTATGTATTCTTGAGGGAACTACGTAGTCCCTTGCGCCCTCGGGAGTTGACTTAATCATCATCGGGGTTTCAATCTCAATAAAATCGTTATCGTAGAAATATTCCCTCGCGATTTTTGCAATCCTATGGCGCATAAGGATATTCTTCGTCAGCTTTTCACTTCTGAGCTGAAGATAGCGGTACTTAAGCGTTACATCGTCGCCCACCTGCTCGCTCTTTTCAATCTCAAAGGGCGGAGTTTTAGCCTTTGAAACAATACGGAAATCGTTTACCATAACCTCAATATCGCCCGTCGGGATTTCCTTATTTTTGCTCTCTCTTTCGGCGACTGTGCCCTTAGCGGCAACAACCCATTCTCCCCTTGCGGACTTCGCCTTTTCAAAAAGCTCTCTGTCCGTGCTCTCGTTAAAGGAAAGCTGGATAATACCGCTCCTGTCGCGCAGGTCGATAAAGATGAGGTTGCCGAGGTCGCGCTGGCGCTGTACCCAGCCGAAAACGGTTATCTCCTCACCCACGTTATTCATATTAAATTCGGCGCAGTACGCCGTTCTTTTTAAGCCTTTAATTGATTCTCCCATTACGTTATTCTCCTAAACCGAAAAGTGCTTTGAAATCTATGCTTTCGCCGTTTATTTCCAAGTCCTTAAGCTGTTCATCCATACTCACGGAATAAAACGCGGAAACAAAGGTAGTAAGGTCAACCTCGTTTTCCTCGCCCGTTGACATATTCTTAAGAACCGCTTTATTCTTTTCCACCTCGTCGTCGCCGATAACCACGCTGTACTTTGCGCCGAGCTTATCTGCATACTTCATCTGCGCCCTTATTGAGCGCTCGTTAAGGTCGTAAACCGCGGAGAAGCCCTCCTCGCGCATATCCTTTGCAAGCTCAACCGCCGCAAGCTTAGCCTTGTCGCCGATAGCCGCGATAAAGAGATCCGGTACGGCGGGCGCGGGATAATCGCAGCCCTGCGCATCCATAACGAGCTGTAATCTCTCAAGCCCCATACCGAAGCCGAGCGAGGGCGTCTTTGCGCCGCCGAGCTCCTCAATAAGCCCGTCGTAACGTCCGCCGCCGCATACGGTACCCTGCGCGCCGATAGAGTCAGCGATGAACTCAAACACGGTTTTCGTATAGTAATCAAGTCCCCTGACTATTCGGGGATTGACGGTATATTCAATATTCATGGCATTAAGATAGGACTTTACCTTTTCAAAATGCTCCCTGCAGTCGTCGCATAGGTAATCAAGAATTTCGGGCGCGTCCTTGGCTATTTCCTTATCCTCGGGGCTCTTGCAGTCAAGTAGCCTAATAGGATTGCGTTCAAGCCTTTCCTGACAGGTCCCGCAAAGCCTGTCCTTATACTGTGAAAAGTATTCCTTAAGCGCCTTATGATACTGAGCGCGGCATTCGGGGCAGCCGATTGAGTTAATCTCAAGGTGTAAATCCTTAACGCCGAGCTCACTGAAAATCTGATTTGCGAGGGAAATAATCTCCGCGTCCGCAAGCGGCGAGGAGGCGCCGAAGCACTCTACACCGAACTGGTGAAATTCCCTGAGCCTTCCCGCCTGCGGCTTTTCGTAGCGGTAGCAGGAGGTGAGATAACAGATTTTAAGCGGAAGCGCGCCGTTACTCAGTCCGTTTTCAAGGAAGGCGCGCGCCGCGCCCGCAGTACCCTCGGGCCTTAGCGTGATTGAACGTCCGCCCTTGTCATCGAAGGTATACATCTCCTTTTGTACAACGTCGGTGGTATCGCCCACGCCCCTCTGGAAAAGCTCCGTATGCTCAAATACGGGGGTGCGCATTTCCTTATAGCCGAAGTTCTCCGCAGCCGATATGCAGATAGCCTCTATGTATTGGTTTTTATGAACCTCAGACGGCAGAACGTCGTTGGTTCCCTTAATAGCTTTTGTAATTAATGCCATTACGTTTCTCCTGAAAATTATTTATTATAGCGTGGATTTACAATCTCTCTCCACTCAAAATCGCCTCTTTCAACGCCTCTGATAAGCGCCTCAGCCGTTGCAATATTAGTAGCAAACGGGATGTTGTGAACGTCGCAAAGGCGCAGAAGGTCTGCGTCGTTGGGCTCCTGCGGCTTAGCGGTAAGCGGGTCGCGGAAGAAGATTAAAAGGTCAATCTCGTTGCACGCAATACGGCTTGCAATCTGCTGGCTTCCGCCCTGGGAGCCGCTGAGAAAGCAATTGATATTAAGGCCGGTCGCCTCTTTAACGAGCTTTCCCGTAGTTCCCGTAGCGCAAACGTCGTGCCTGCTGATAATTCCGCAGTATGCAATACAGAACTGTACGAGTAATTCCTTTTTTGCGTCGTGTGCGATTAATGCAATATTCATATTTTCCTCCTAAGTGCCATGGGTTTATAAGGTTTGGATTTTTTAACATTCTGAATATTAACCGAGCAGAGTGCCCTCGGTCTGGGCGGACTTTTCAGAATTATTCTGGGAATAATAATAGTTGATAAGCGCCGCCGTAATCTGTGCGGTTGAGGTACCCGAGCCCGCAAGCTCGATAGCCGAGGCTATGCTGATTTCGGGATTCTTATAAGGCGCGAAGGTAATAAGGAAACCATTATTGTGCTTTACGCCCTTTACCACAACCTGCGAGGTACCTGTTTTACAGGCAACCTTTGTATCAATAAGACTGAAAATCCCCGAGGGACCTCCGTCCGTTGCTACCATTCTCATACCCTCGCGTACAACGCTCATAGTGTTTTTGCTTACCTCGAGGGTTTTAACTACGTTAGAGCCCGTATCGCTTACGGTACCCGTCGCGTTTGATATTCTCGACCTTACGAAGTGCATCTGGTACCTTGTTCCGCCGTTAGCTATGGTCGCGCAGTAATTGCAAAGCTGAAGCGGGGTAAAAAGGTTGTCCGACTGGCCGATAGCCGCCTGAACGGTATCGCCCGGCCGCCATACCATATCGAACTTCTTTCTGTACTCGGGACCTGCGAGTATTCCCTTAGCCTCGGGAATTTCAACGCCTGTCTTTTCACCCAGCCCGAACATTGAGCCGTAGAGGTTCATCCTCTCGATACCGAGCTTCTGGGCGCAGTTATAAAAGAAGATATTGCACGAGTCGCGCAGCGCCCTGCGTACATTCTCTCCGCCGTGGGAGTCGGTACACTTAAACACCATTTCGCCGACATGGAACTGACCGCCGCAGTTAAAGACGGTACCCTCGCCGATAACGCCCTCCTGAAGAGCGGCGGTTGCCATCATCGGCTTAAAGGTTGAACCCGGGGCGTACGAGCCCATAGCAAAACGGTTGTAAAGCGGAGCCTGCTCGTCCTTTGCAAGCTCGCTGTAATGCTCATAGTAATCGTTAAGGTCATACGCGGGATAGCTTGCAGCGGCGAGAATCTCGCCGTTATTACAGTTTTCAACAACTACGGCACCCGTTGACCTTGAGCTTACCTTATTACAGGTTTCACGCAGCTTGGTCTGTGCTACCTTCTGTAGCGCCTTATCGATTGTTAAAACTATCGTATCGCCCTGCGCGGGCTCCTTGGTTATCTCCTCGGTTACGTTACCTTTAGAGTCAATCGTTACGGTTTTTTCGCCCGGAGTGCCCCTGAGGTAAGACTCCATAGCAGACTCGATTCCCGACTCACCTATCTCATCGGTTATGCCGTAGCCCTCGTTTTTAAGGCGCTCATATTCCTCGGCGTTGATATTCCTCACCGTGCCGAGAATGTGCGGCGCAAGGGAGGAATCCACGTACTCGCGGTAGGGCACTACCTGAACGTCGGCGCCCTTATAGCTTTCGCTGTTTTCCTTGATTTCGGCAACCGTCCTGTCGCTTACGTCCTCTGCAATTGCAACGGGATTTGAAACGCTGAAAAGCAGACGCGTAAGCTCGTACCTCACGTTCATTATTTCATATGCGGTAGTAAAGTCGCCCGCTTCGATATAATTTTCAAGCCCGTATTTTTCAACCGCGGCATCAAAGCAGTTCTGAGCCGTGGCGTAGTCCTGAAGATTAAGCATATCCTTACTCTTCATTTCCTTAATCATCGTTTTATACTTTTCATTATCCTTTTCTGTGATAAAGCGAGCCTGTCCGTTCTTATCAAGCTTAAGCGGAAGGTTACGGGCGTATTCTTCTTTGTTACGCTTGAAAAGATTGATGAGGTTTAAAATAATCCGATTTCTCTCCTCATTCTCCTCCGCCGACGGAAAATATGCGGCGTCAAGAATAATGCAGTTACCTTGTCTGTTGGTTACAAGGGGATTGCCGTTCCTGTCGACTATATCTCCCCTTGCGGCAGGAAGGGGCACGGTATAGGTTTTTACATTACTGTTCTGAGCGGCATAGAATTCATGGTTTATAACCTGTATATCATACAATCTGTATCCAAAGCCGAGCAGGGTTACGACAACAAGGATTATCGCAATCGTAGTCCTTGAGCTTTTATAAATTCTGTTCACTCTCCCCCTCCTTTCAAAAATTTTATGTCAGACTATACCTCCTTCGCTCTCCTGTTAAGCCTTTTCTGAAGCGCGGTTAGGGCTAAATAAATAACGGGAGTTACGGCGAGAGTATAGATAATACTCGGTATATAAAAATGCGCAAGCACTGTTCCCGCCCCCTCCTTAGAGGGTATGAGAACGTATAAAATCCAGTACAAAAGCACGTAGATAATAATTACCGCTGCTGACGCGAGCATGGAAAACTGAAAGTTATTCCTGAAAAGATACTCGACGAGCGCCGACAGCGTAAAGCATGCGAGCATAAGGAAAAAGCAGGAATAGCCCCTGTGCTGAGCGGAGAACATATCGAGCATCGCGCCCGCAAATAGTCCGAGCAGCGATGCCGCCCACTCATGCTCATAAAGCGCGATAATTACGGCAACGGGCAGCACGATAAAGCACCTCGCGCCGAAGATTTCAAGCCTTGCGGCAAATACGTTTTGAAGAATTGCGGCTGCCGTAAGGACAAGACAGTAAACCGTATATTTAATTGTTTTATCCCTGTATGACAGTTCCATAGCAAAATTCCGAATTAATAATCAGTTACAACAAGGCAGTCGGTAAGACGGTCAAAATCAACCTCCGGATTAATCCTTGCATAGGTTGAAATATCGCTCGTTTCGTCGGACACCTCGTCAACGGTGCCGATTACGAAGCCCTTGGGCACCTTGCCGCCGATACCTGCGGAGCAGATAATCGAGCCGTAGGCGACCTGTGTAGTTGAGGAGAGGTTCGCCATTTTGCACCGTCCGCTCTCGGCGAGCTTAGCATTACCCGTAACGTAGGAAACCTCGCCCGAAATAATCTCATACGCAGAAACGTTAAAATCGGGATTGAGTACGGTCTTAACCACGCTGTAATCGGGGTACACCTTATCAATTACGCCGACAAGGTTTTTCCTGTAAATTACGGCGTTTCCCTCTTTAATTCCGCTAAGGGAGCCCTTGCTAATTGAAAAGGATTTGAATATATCCTGACTGTCCCGCGCGATTACGGAGACCTTTTCGAACTTATAATTTGCGTCGGTATTCTTAAGCTCAAGCGCATCCTTATAAAGCTCGTTCTGGTTTTTCATATCCTCATAATCCGCAAGCTGAGCCTTATAATTAGCGATTTGCTCCTCAAGCTGTTCTATTTTCTTTTCATAATCCGCGTCCGCTTCAATTCCTCCGAAGGCGGAATCAAGCACCTCGCCGAATTTTTCGGCAACGTAGTGGAACGGAGACAGGATAGTGCCGACGACCGTGGACTGCGCAGTTTCGCTGTGACCGAAAAGCCCCGCGATGAGCGCTCCCAAAAGGAGCAGCCCCGCTATCGCCGTAATAATCCTGAAGCGGCTGCTTTTAAAAATCGACTTCATATGTATTATCCTCTTCTGAGCTGGATTGAGGTACCGACCGCTACGCACTCCTCGCACTTATCGGGTACCGTTACGGGAATGGCAATTTCCTCTTCAATCTTGTCCCTCAGACCTCTGAGCTTTGCGCCGCCGCCCGTGAGATAAATTCCGCGGTCAAGGATATCCGCCGCAAGCTCGGGCAGAGTAGCCTCAAGCGTTTCCTTAATAGCTACAATGATTTCATCGGCAAGAGGAATAAGCACCTCTCTTATATCGGCTGAGGTAACCTCTGCAGAGCCCGGAAGTCCGTCCTCAAGCTGCCTTCCCCTTACCTCCATAGCCGCCTCGCCGTCGTACTCTGCAACGGAGCCGAGCTTAAGCTTAATATCCTCGGCGGTTCTGTCTCCGATAAGGAGGCTGTGAGTTTTCTTCATATATTCAACAATTGCATTATCAAACGCATCGCCGCCGATTTTTTCGCTCCTGCAGGACGCGACGTTACCGAGCGTGATTACCGCAATATCGCAGGTACCGCCGCCGATATCTACAATCATTGAGCCCGTCGGCTCAAACACGGGAAGCCCCGCGCCGAGAGCCGCCGCCATTGGCGCTTCGACAAGCTCAACCTCCTGTGCGCCCGCGCTCCTTACGGCATCCTCAACGGCACGCCTTTCAACCTCGGTTATCGAGCACGGAACGCTGACAACAACGCGGGTTTTGGTAAACATTCCCCTTCTGCTTGAACGGCGCATAAAATCGTGGAGCATATCGCTCGTCATATCAAAGTCGGCGATAACGCCCTCCCTTATCGGCATTACGGGCACGATTGAGCCCGGAGTTCTGCCTATCATTTTTTTAGCCTCAACGCCCGTTGCAAGCACATTCTTGGTCTTGACGTCAACCGCGGCGACGCTCGGCTCGTTAATAATAATTCTGCCTCTCTGGTCGGCTACGAGCGTTGTCGAGGTGCCGAGGTCAATACCTATATCACGTGAAAAAATCATTATATATTCCCCTTAAATATTACCGTTAATTTAAGTAAGCGTAAACTTTTAGGAATATATTATATAATATTGGACTGTCAATCTCAATAGTAAATTTTAAAATTTAAATAAAATTAAAAATCCGACTTGAATTCATAGCCCTGCTGGCGTATGTCGTCAATCACCTTGGGCAAAATATCCGCATTGGTTTTGCTCACGGCGTGAAGGAGCATTATCTCGCCGGGGTGCGTAGACTCGCAGATTTTAGTAAACGCGGCGCTTTCATCGGGCTGAGCGTTAACGTCCCAGTCCGCATATGCAAAGGACCAGAATACGCTCGTATATCCGAGGCGTTTTAAGAGTGCTAAATTCTGTTCGGAAAATTCGCCCTTAGGAAAGCGGAAATAACTCATTGTATAATTAAAGTTATCCTTTATATACCTGTGGAGGAACATTACCTCCTCCTCGGCGGTTTCGTTATCAAGCTCGTCCATTGAGTAATGATGGTACGAATGATTACCCACTATATGCCCCTCGTCAATCATACGCCTGATAAGGTCGTTGTTATCCTTTGCAAAATCATAGGTAACGAAGAAAACCGCCTTGACGTTTTTCTCTTTTAGAGTATCGAGAATTGACGGAGTAAAGCCGTTTTCATACCCCTCGTCGAAGGTGAGAAGTATCTCTTTTTTGTCCGACGCAAACCACAGCGCAGAAAGCTCGGCATACTTTTCGTCAAGCCCCTTAGGCTCGTTTGGCTGCTGGTGGTTTTCGATATTCCCCGGTCCCCATACAATCTTCTTTGACGAGAGTGAATTCATATCCGCGACCGCCTCTGCGGGCGGTACGGTTGTGGCTTCGGTAGTGCCGTCAATATTACTATTTGTATTATCAGTCAGCGTTTCGGGTTTATTTAAACTCAACGTACACGCGCTGAGCATACACATACAAAGCACACATATAATCAGTTTTTTAATCATAATAAAAACCTCCCGTATCATTATTTGATACGGGAGATAAGATAGTAAAGTAAAATTTTTGAAATAATTATTCGTGCTCGATTTTCCAGCCTGTTGAAATAATCCTGTCGCTCTTGCCTACCTTGGTAATAATGCTTTCAATCAGCGCGTCGTTATTGTTCTTTGTGGTTATGTAGGCGCGGATTTTACGGTTATCGTCCTCGGTATTTACGGTTTCAAGATTATGGAGCAGAGCCTCGGGCTCGTTTTTAATAATGCTCATAATATTTTTACGAACCTCGAGCTCATCCTCTTCAGGACATACAACCGTAATCTTATAGATTTCCTCCTCGTAGTTATTTCTGTCGCTTTTGTCATATCTTCTGATTTTATCAATTTTATGGGAAATCGGGTGAAGCACGAGATGAAGGAAAACGATTGCGGCGGCAACCATAATAGCATAAATAAGGTTATTAACGCAGCAGAGCATACCGACCGCGGCGCTCGCCCATACGGTAGCGGCGGTATTAAGTCCCCTTATATTTCCGCCCTCGCGCATTATTACGCCTGCACCGAGGAAACCGATACCCGAAACTATACCCGCTGCGACACGGGTTAAATCAACACCGTCGCGGAAGGCAAGATACGAAAATGCGGTAAAGGCAAACGAGCCCATACACACAAGAAGGTTCGTGAGAATACCTGCAGGGTGGCGAGTGTACTGGCGTTCAAGCCCTATGATAGCTCCGAGTACTGCAGATACGAGCAGGTGTACGGCAAAGCCGCTCAGAGTCGTTACCTCAAGTTCAGTTAATAAATGAATAATCATTGCTATACACTTCCTTCAATACTTTTCATTTTAAGATATGCGTTAATAAAGCCGTCAAGGTCGCCGTCCATAACGGCGGCTATATTACCCATTTCAAAATTAGTCCTGTGGTCCTTTACCATTGTATACGGCATAAAGACGTAGGAGCGAATCTGGGAACCCCATGCGATTTCCTTCTGGTCGCCCTTAATATCCTCAATTCTTTCAAGGTTTTCGCGTTCCTTAATCTCTACGAGCTTGGACTTGAGCATACGCATTGCAACCTCGCGGTTCTGGTGCTGAGAGCGCTCAATCTGACAGGATACGACAATACCCGTCGGAATATGGGTAAGGCGTACCGCCGACGAGGTTTTATTAACCTTCTGACCGCCCGCGCCTGACGCACGGTACACGTCCATTTTAATATCCTCCTCGCGAATTTCAACGTCAACGTCGTCGTTGATTTCCGGCATAACCTCAAGGGAGGCAAACGAGGTATGGCGCCTGCCCGACGAATCAAAGGGAGATACGCGCACTAAGCGGTGAATACCCATTTCGCCGTGAAGATAACCGTAAGCGTTTTCGCCCTCAACGAGAATGGTTGCGCTCTTTATACCCGCAACGTCACCCTCAAGGTAATCAAGAGTCGATACCTTGTAGCCGTGGCGCTCGCCCCAGCGGTTATACATACGAAACAGCATCTCAGCCCAGTCCTGAGCCTCCGTACCGCCCGCGCCCGCGTGGAAGGTTAAAATTGCGTTGTTTGAATCAAACTCGCCGCTGAGCATGGTGGAAAGAGTAAGGGCTTCAACCCTTTTTTCAATATCGTTCACCGAGGCTTTACAGTCCTCGGCAAGACTTTCGTCCTCCTCCTCGTCGGCAAGCTCTATCATAACGAGCGCGTCGTCAAAATCGTTTTTAAGGCTTTCGTAGGAATTGACCTTTGCTTTAAGCGCTCCTATTCTCTGCATAACCTTCTGACTGTTTTCCATATCGTCCCAGAAGTCCGGGCGCGCGCTCTCCTCCTCAAGCGAGGCAATTTCCCGAGTCACGCCTTCTATATTCAGCGCCTCCTTAAGATTCTTAATCGGCTCCTCCGAGCCCATAAGGCGCTGCTTAAGCTCTTCAAATACTATCATATGCTTCTCCAAGTAAAATTTATCCTAAATATTATATACTATTATTTAGTCTTTTGCAAGTTTTTGAAGGCTTTAAAAGGTATTGATTTTTCCAGATAATAAATATATAATAACAATGATTAACCATATATTTAGGAGAAACATATGTTTTTATTTGAAAATACGGAATGTCCCGTATGCAAGGTGAGGTTTGAAGAGGGCGACGATATAGTAGTATGCCCCGATTGCGGAACGCCCCACCACAGAGCCTGCTGGGCGCTTACGGGGAAATGCGTAAACAGCGGACTTCACGCCTCGGGCTACAGCTTTAGAGAGGAAGCTGAGAAAAGAGAAAAGAAGGTACACGAAATTCCCACCTTCTATGTTCCCTCACCCGAGCAGGCTGAAGCGTCAAGGGAGGAAAAGACCAACGCGGACGCCCCGCCCGCTGAATTCCTTGCGGGGATTAACAGCGAATACAGCAAATCCTCGGAAACCATTGAAGGTAAAAGAGTATCGGACATTGCCGCTGCAGTTGTTACGGGTATACCGTACTTTATTAAGCAGTTTAGTGCAAATTCCGACGGCGACAGCAAAGCTTCATGGAACTGGAGCGCGTTTATTTTCGGCTCGTTTTACTTCTTTTACAGAAAGATGTACCGCATCGGAATTTCGCTGATGTCACTCGTGCTTGCAATAATGTTCGCCGCAGATCTTGCGATAGCAAAGCTTGCGCCGAAATTTGTTGCGCTTCTTCAGGAGGCTGTCGCCTTCGCTGCCGACAAGAATACGGAGGCGTTATATCAGAAATTCACCGAGGCGGCAAATGCTTCGGATTTCAGCAAGGCAACAACGGTATTTTACATTATGCTCGCGGTAATCGCCGTGCTGAGAGTAATTGTAGCGCTTTTTGCAAACAGACTTTACAAAAAGCACATTTTCGCTCTTATCGAAAATGTTGACGAGACGGTAAAAAACGGGGCTGATTTCCAAAGCCCGTTTATCAGCGTAAACGATATGAGCATGAACAGCGAGCAAATGAGGAAGCTCCTCCTCGCAAGGAAGGGCGGAGTAAGTATATTCGCGCCGTTTATGGCGTTTATGGTAGCATATTTCATCACATATTTCATATAAAGGAGTAGAATTATGAAAATCAGGAAGGCTATTATCCCCGCAGCAGGACTCGGTACGAGAGTTCTCCCCGCTTCAAAGGCAGTCCCAAAGGAAATGCTCAATATCGTTGATAAGCCCGCAATACAGTACATTGTTGAGGAGGCGTTCGCAAGCGGAATTGAAGAGGTGCTCATCATCACTAACCGAGGAAAGGGCGCAATAGAGGACCATTTTGACCACGCGTTTGAGCTTGAAACAAAGCTCGCGCTCAATCCCGACAAGGCGGATATATTAAGCGACGTTGAGGCTCCCGCAAAGCTTGGCAACGTGTACTTCCTTCGCCAGAAGGAGACGGGCGGGCTCGGTCATGCCGTGCTCTGCGCGAAAAATTTTGTAGGCGACGAGCCGTTCGCTGTGCTCTACGGCGACGACGTAATTATCTCCGACTATCCCGTTACCAAGCAGCTTATCGAGGCTTACGAGAAATACGGCAAGGGCGCGGTAGGCGTTAAAGAGGTTGAGGGCGACGCGATAATGAAATACTGCTCGCTACACACAACTCCTTTAGAGGGTAACTGCTACCTCTGCGACAATATGATAGAAAAGCCGAAGAAAGAGGAAATCATGGGTAATTTTTCCATCCTCGGCAGAGTAGTTATGCCGCCTGAAATTTTCGACATTCTTGAGCATACTCCGAAGGGCGCGGGCAACGAGCTCCAGCTCACCGACGCAATGAAGGAGCTTGCACAGACGAAGGGCGTTATCGCCGTTGACTACATCGGCACTCGCTACGATATGGGCAACAAATTCGGCATTCTCCAGGCAAATATTGAGGTAGGGCTTAAGCACCCCGAGGTTAAGGAGCAGCTTAAGGAATACCTTAAAAATCTTAAAATCGACTAAAAGGATATAACAATGAACCAAAACCAGAATCAACAAAATCCTAACTATTACTATAATGGCGGGTATCCAAACCAGCCCGTGTACTACAACCCTAACCTCAACAGACCTCCGATGATAAGCGAGGAAATGCGCAGGCAGATTGAGCTTAGGAACAAGAAGAGAGCGGAGAGAAACTCCCTGATTTTTGACGGAGTATGCTTCGGCGCTACAATAATTATCAGCCTGATAATTCAGGTTATCCTTGTACTGCTTTTACAGGGCAGCGGATATTACAGCCTTTTTGAAACCTCCTGCACTTTTCAAAATGCGTTTAATATTCTCGCGGTACACGTTGCTTCAATGCTTATACCGTACACGATTCTTTACCTTGTACTGAAAAAGAGATACAAGGGCGACCTTGTCCCCGCAAAGAAGCTTGACAAGGTTCAGCTTTTCGCGTGGGTATCGCTCGGTATGGGGCTCTGCCTCGCTTCAAACTATATTACTAACGGCGTAATAGAGCTTTTCAAAATGTGCGGATATGAGCTTACAATGCCCGAATACGAAAAGCCCGACAGTACTCTCGCGGTAATAGTCGTAATCGTTTCAACGGCAATAATCCCGGGAATCATTGAGGAATACGCCTTCCGTTGCAGCGTGCTCGGCGCGCTCAAGGGACGCGGAAAATTCTTCGCAGTGCTCGCTTCAAGCATAGTTTTCGGACTCATGCACGGTAACGTAATACAATTCGTTTTTGCATTTCTCGTAGGTCTTGTACTCGGTTATATCACTATAAAGACGGACAGCGTAATCCCCGCAATGCTCATACACGGACTTAATAACGGGCTTTCGGTGCTAAGCGACGCGCTGACCTATTATTCGGGCGGTAAGATAGCAAGCTACGCTTCCTCCGCCGCGGTAGTAATGTGGTTCGTTCTCTCACTATGGGGACTTGCATATCTTGTTTTAAAAAAGGAGCTTATCGCAAAGAAAGCTCCCAAAGAGGAAAGAGAGCAGAGTACCCTTTCCTTCGGCGCTAAGCTGCTCTGCCTGCTGCCCGGACTTACAATTCCGCTTATCGTGCTTATCGCAATGACCGCTCAGACGGTTGTCCCGATTAAATAGCATATGGAAAATAAATATATGCGCGCGGCGATTAACGCCGCAAAGGAATGCGCAAAAGAGGGAGAGGTTCCCGTAGGCGCCGTCATAGTAAAGAACGGCGAAATAATAGCGACGGGACGAAACCGCAGGGAGAAAAATAAAAACGCCCTGTGCCACGCTGAGCTTGAGGCGATAAACAAGGCGTGCGAGGCGCTCGGAAGCTGGCGGCTTCAGGGCTGTGATTTATACGTAACGCTTGAGCCGTGTCCTATGTGCGCGGGCGCAATAATTAATTCGAGAATTAAGACCGTGTATTTCGGCGCGTACGACGACAAGGCGGGCTCGTTCGGCTCAGTCGCGGACTTCAATAGAATACCGTATAACCACAAGCCCGAAATACTCGGCGGGATTATGGAAATAGAGTGCAGAAAGCTGCTGAGCGACTTTTTTGAAAGTTTAAGGGAAAGAAATAAGCAGGGTGAATAATCACCCTGCTATA
>FLNY01001619.1_pt1 | contig 17683 bp, 14 predicted proteins | sample 1140381 | NCBI WGS metagenome assembly FLNY01 (sample SAMEA3878172, study PRJEB12797) | bioreactor metagenome | biome: Moose rumen | place: Sweden | collected 2011-10
CACTCGGGACTTGCACCCGTTAGACAATGCTCATGCCGAGCATACTAAATGTAGAGACGTTGCTCGTAACGTCTCTACAATAATAAAAGAAATCCTTGAAATAGGATATTATTTCTCCTTAGGAGCCACACACTTGTAGAACAAGCCGGCAACGGCTGCACCCACAAGCGGCGCAACGATAAAGAGCCACAACTGACCACAAGCCGACCAGGTGGTACAGTCGCTGAAGATAGCCTGGCTGATACTGCGGGCCGGATTGACACTGGTGTTGGTCAACGGAATACTGACAAGATGGATAAGTGTCAGGGTGAGTCCTATAGCAAGCCCGGCAGCTTTGGTGTTGCTGCGCTCGTCAGTAGCACCGAGAATAACCATAAGGAAAACAAAAGTCAGAACGGCTTCAACAACAAAAGCACCAAGCCAACCGACATTCATGTATCCATCACCGGCAATAGCCTGAAATTCAGCACCAAAACCATTGGCGGCAAAGACTCCCGTGCTACCCATACCCGCAGCCTTCCATATAGCCAGAAGGACTGCACCGGCAATGATGGCACCGATAATCTGAGCACACCAGTAGCAGAGCATTTCTTTAAAACTCATTCGTCCATTGACAAAGACGCCAAACGACACAGCCGGATTCAGATGGGCTCCACTGACGTGACCGATGCCATAGGCCATTGCTATCACGGTGAGGCCGAATGCTATGGCGACACCAAGAAAACCTACATGTCCAAAAAGCGCTGTACCACAGCCACCAAGGACAAGCACGAAGGTACCGAAACCTTCAGCTAACATCTTGTTAATAATTTTCATGATTTTATGATTTTATGAATTAAAAAAAGACAATAACCTTTTACTTAACACGTCTCGCACTTTTTTAGTAGCTACGCGCAAAGACGACACGGCGATGACTGGGTTTGCCGCTATAGATGCACTTGCCATCCTCTTCGGGAGCATCGAAAGGAATACAGCGGATAGTGGCTTTGGTTTCTTCCTTGATACGCTCCTCGGTTTCGACAGTGCCGTCCCAATGGCAAAGCAGAAAACCATTTTTCTCTATCTCAACTTTGAAATCATCCCAAGTGTCAACACGACGAGTCATCGAGGCACGAAAGTCCGCAGCCTTCTTGAAGAGATTATTCTGTATTTGCTCCATCAGATCGGCCACGTGATCTGCTATACCTTCAATGGGCATGGTGACTTTTTCCAGCGTATCGCGACGACAAACTTCGCATGTGCCGTTTTCAAGATCTCGGGGACCTATGGCCAATCGCACAGGAACTCCCTTGAACTCGTACTCGTTGAATTTCCAACCAGGCTTGTATTCCTGACGGTTATCGTACTTCACCGACAAACCTTTCGCTTCAAGGGATTTGACTATGGGGGCTATGTGCTCGTTAAGCTTGGACATCTGTTCGTCGCTCTTGGCAATGGGAACGATGGCAACGTGGATAGGAGCCAAATGTGGCGGAAGGACAAGACCGTTATCGTCACTGTGGGTCATGATAAGGGCACCCATCAGGCGAGTACTCACTCCCCACGAAGTAGCCCATACGTATTCCAATTTGTTCTCCTTGCTGAGAAACTGCACCTCGAAAGCTTTGGCGAAATTCTGTCCGAGGAAGTGACTGGTACCAGCCTGTAACGCTTTGCCATCCTGCATCATAGCTTCGATGCAAAGGGTGTCGAGGGCTCCGGCGAAACGTTCGTTGGGACTCTTGTGACCTTTGATAACGGGCATTGCCATGTAACGCTCAGCAAAATCGGCATACACCTCAAGCATCTTGCGAGTCTCTGCCTCTGCCTCTTCGCGCGTGGCGTGAGCAGTGTGGCCCTCCTGCCACAAGAACTCAGCAGTGCGCAAAAACATGCGGGTACGCATCTCCCATCTGACAACATTGGCCCACTGGTTGCACAAAATGGGCAGGTCACGATAGGATTTAATCCAGTTTTTATACGTACTCCAGATGATAGTCTCGGATGTGGGTCGCACTATGAGTTCTTCCTCTAATTTGGCAGCAGGGTCAACAACGACACCGTTGCCGTTAGGGTCGTTCATCAAACGATGGTGGGTCACCACTGCACACTCTTTTGCAAACCCCTCAACATGCTCAGCTTCGCGACTGAGGAAACTCTTGGGAATGAACAACGGAAAGTAGGCGTTCTGATGACCTGTGGCCTTGAACATTATGTCTAACTCATGCTGCATCTTCTCCCAAATGGCATAACCGTATGGCTTGATGACCATACATCCGCGTACGGCACTCTGTTCGGCCAAATCGGCTCGCACCACCAATTCGTTATACCACTCTGAATAATTCTCACTGCGTTTTGGAAAATCTTTTGCCATTTATAGATGATGTTTAAAACTTTTTAATTTTTTATTATTCTCAATTGAAGAAAAATGCGTATTTTTGCATTTATTATTTTCAATTTGCAAAAGTAATAAAATAATAGGGATTTGAAACCATTTAACACTAACCTTTCAAGGAAAATATAAATGAAAACATTAAAGATTAGCATTTTGTGTGTAATTTTTTTATTCACTTCGTTTACCGCAAACCTCTTTGCACAAACCAACAACGAAGACGAATTTTACTATTCTAACCCTAAAAAAGGCATAAATGCCAACCCACCTAAGCCCTATAACGACACTTCTGTTGTCAAGAAAAGCAATGACATCACCGTGGAACTGATTGGCGAAAGTATGGACTCAATAACCAACGACACCACCGCGTTTGCAGCATCCGACTATTACGACTACGCGTATGCCGCTCGCATCAACCGATTCCACCGAGGAATGTGCTTCGACTATTTCGACGCTCACTATACCGATCTTTACTGGTATACCGGCAATCCTCTCTATTGGGGCACAAGCATCTACTACGCATGGGACCCCTGGTACAGCCCTTGGTGGAACTCTTGGTACTACCCCGGCTGGGGAGGAAGTTTCTGGCATATCACCTACCCATGGGGATGGGGACCGTACTGGAGCTTTGGCTATGGCCCCGCTTGGAGCTACGGATGGGGTGGCGCCTATGCTTGGACCCACATCGGCTACTATGGCGGATGGAACGGACAAAACGGCTCGTTCGGACATCACTACATCGGCAACAACCGATCGGCATCCAACCCAACCTACCGCAACACCACAGGCAACAACCCCTCTCCAATCCAACGAGGAACAGTCAGACAAGGAGGTGTTGACAGAAACAACGGCAACGTACGCTACAACAAACCTCAAAGTGTAACCTCTCGCAGAAATCAGCAGACTTCCGCACGCACCACTGCCAACAACCGCAGTGCTTACGAGACTCCACGCAACGGCAGATTCGACAACAACACACATAACTCCCGCAATTCAACCTTATCATCCGACCGTCAGACTCCCTCCTCACGAAACAACAACTTCGAAAACAATTCTCGACAAACAAGCAGGAATCCTCATTTCGATAACGTCCGTAGCAACAACAACAATTCCCGTTCTAGCAGTTTCGGCACTTCGTCAGGACGCAGCGGAGGCTTTGGCGGCGGAAGCGTGAGCCACGGTAGCGGAAGCCGCGGAGGAAGTAGCTCATCCAGACGTTAACCCCCGGGAATGGTTAATGTATTTTTCTCTCTTATCTTGAAAGTATAACGATTAAATTTATAGATTAACCCAACTATATCATGAAAAAAATTTTCTTAGCACTGGCTATTCTGGCACTCGCCATCATGCCTTCTTCGGCTCAGCAAACAACCAAGATGTCTAACGACAAGGTAGCTAAAAAAGCAAAAAACGTCATCATCATCATCGGTGACGGCATGGGTACAGCCCAAGTATACGCATCGGTAGTGGCACAAAAAGGCACTTCCAACTTCATACGTTTCCCCTTCTCGGGATTCTCACGCACCTATTCCAACAACAAATACACCACCGACAGCGGCGCCGGCGGCACTGCAATAGTAAGCGGATACAAAACCGACAACCGACACATCGGTGTCCTTGCGGACAACACTCCTGTCTACTCTTTCCTCTCCAGACTTAAGGAAAAAGGTCTCTCAACCGGATTTGTAGTAACCAGCAGCGTCCTTGACGCAACACCTGCAAGCACCTACGCACACGTCCCGGACCGTAAAATGTACGACGAAATAAGCCTACACATGTCGCAATGCGGATTCGATGTCATGATTGGTGGTGGCTTGGGCAACTTCAGACCGGAAAACCGCAATGACGGACTCAGCCCTCTCGACACTCTCCTCAAAAACGGCTACGAAATCACCTACAGTCTGGAAGAAATGAAAAAATCCAAGAGCAACAAACTTGTCACCTTCTTCTGCGAAAACTACTACGGACCTGTCGCACCAGGACGCGACCCTGTGCTGACCGAAGGCGTAAAGAAAGCTCTCGACATCCTGACCAAAGACCCTGACGGCTTCGCCATGATGATTGAAGGCTCTCAAATCGACTGGGCCTGCCACAACAATGACGCCGCCTACATGCAAGCCGAACTCGCCGACTTCGAAAAAATGCTCGGCTTGGTTCTCGATTTCGCTGAAAAAGACGGCAATACTCTCGTAGTAGTCACTGCCGACCACGAAACCGGCGGACTGGTGCTTAAAAGCGGCGACATCGAGAAGGGTAAGAACGAATGCACCTACATCACCGACGGACACTCTGGCGTCATGGTGCCGGTATTCGCCTACGGCCCGGGAGCTGAGGCTTTCTCCGGAATTCAAAACAATACCGAACTGCTACCCAAAGTATTCAAGGCTATGGGACGCAAATTTTAAAAAATACTCTCCAATTTGACATCCACCCAGATGAATGCTCTATCAAACAAACTGCTCTTTCGTTTTGCCATTACCATAACGGCTCTGTTCCTCTCCCCTATCCTACTGCACAACCAGACTTCCGCTCAGGTGAAACTCACGCAGGACACCATGGCAACACCCATCATCGGCTTCACCTTTGGAACTTTCTCTGCCTCCAACGCATTGTCAACCGAAAACGGTATGTACGACCTCTACAAACCTCCGTACCTCAGCTTCGGCATCGACGCCACATACAAAACCAAAAGCAACTGGCTCTTTTCGGTCGACGGTAACCTACTGTTTGGTGCAGGCAACAACAATCTCAGAAACAAAGAGGAACGCATGCCCGCAGTCTTTTCTCACGACGCCACCCCGATCGTTATCGGAACCGATGGCACCGATGCCAACGTGACATGCTATAACCGCGCACTGAACTTGAGAGCTGGCATCGGGAAAATTTTCACAATCGGCAACCACAACCCAAACTCCGGCATCGTAACTCGACTCTACGGCGGCATCTTGCAACAAAAGACCATCTTCATGGTCAACGATGTCAATGCACCACAGATTCAAGAAGACTACGCTCGCTTGTACGACCACAAACGACGCGGATTCTTACTAACCGAAAGCTTAGGCTACTGGTTTATGAGCAACAAAGCCAACTTCGTCAACCTTTACGTGGCCTTTGAGATAACACAATGCTGGAACCATTCAGTCCGCAACTACGTCCTCGACGAATATATGGGACTGCACGGTCCTGATAACACCAAATACCTGGATTTTATTTACGGAGTTAAAATCTGCTGGATGTTCCCACTCAAAGGAAAAACAGCATACGACTACTATTTCTATTGATAGACAATGAGAACGCTTTACAGCATCGGGATATTTTTTTATTCGTTGGCCGTACGCTTGGCAAGCCTGTTCAACAATAAAGCAGCATTGATGTGCACCGGCTGGAAGCAGTGGCTCAACATCCTCTCAGCGTTCAAAACCAACTGCGAAAACTCTAAAATCGCATGGTTCCACGCTGCCTCACTGGGCGAATTCGAACAGGCACGACCGGTACTCGAAAAATTCCGCTCGCAACATCCGGACTACAAGGTGTGCCTCACATTCTTCTCACCCTCCGGCTACGAGGTAAGGAAAAACTACAGCATTGCCGACGCTGTGATGTACTTGCCCCCAGACACAAGAATTAACGCCCGCCGCCTTGTCGAAACCATGAAGCCGAACATCGCTTTCTTCGTTAAATACGAATTCTGGTTCAACTACCTGCATCAACTGCAAAAAAACAACACCCCAACCTACCTCTTCTCTGCCATCTTCAGACCTTCGCAATATTTCTTCAAATGGTATGGACGGTGGTTCGCAAAACAACTGCATTGCTATAATCATATTTTTGTCCAAAACAACGACTCTCTCTCTCTGCTCCGAACGGCAGGCATGCAGCATTGCTCGCTCGCAGGCGACACACGCTTCGACCGCGTTGCTGATATCGCAAAACAGGCAAAAGTGTTCCCACCCATCGAGAGTTTCATCGACAACGACATTCCAGTGCTTATGGCAGGCAGTTCATGGGAACCCGACGAAAAATGTATCAAGGACTTCTTCGACAGATATGACAACCCCATTAAGGTGATTCTTGCCCCTCATGTAATCAGCGAAAATCACCTGTCTCAAATCGAAAAGATGTTTGGCAGCGACAACTGTATCCGCTATTCACAATTCAACACTCAGATACCATCCACCAAAAAGAATATTCTTATCATAGACAATATCGGTATGCTCTCGTCTCTCTACCGGTACGCTACAATAGCTTGTGTCGGTGGAGGATTCGGCAAAGGAATACACAATGTGCTCGAAGCTGCCATATTCGCAAAACCAGTTTGTTTCGGACCCAACCACGCCAAATTCAAAGAGGCCGTCGACCTGCTACATTGCGGTGCCGCCAAATCGTTCGACAACTCTGACCAACTGTACTCTATCCTCTCTTCATGGCTCGACAACGCTAACAATTACCAATCCTCAGCTGAAGCCGCCAAAAAATATATGGATGATAATCTCGGCTCTACCGACATCATCTTAAACCAAATCAACGCAATCAAATAACATGCGTCTTCCGCTACAATCATACCACGTCCGTCTTCTTGTTGTTCTTGCAGCCGTCTGCCTCCTTGTATCATGCAACAACCAAAAAAAATTCCTCGTAAATGAAGAAAGGACTCTTTACCGGAACCACTTCAACATCGAAATGGATAACGGACAAAAACCTCCCAGTGAGATTCTCGACGCACTGAGCGACATGCGCAAATACTCTCGACAACAGCCCAACTCGCACCTACTCGGAATCGGACCGCGTGTAAAGATGAGAATCTATTGTGCATCAAAACCCAACAAAGACAACTGGTGGAACCGCAACCTGAGACGACAGGGACAAGCACCTGTTATCTACGACGAAATGGCTACCTGGAACACCTGCGAGCAAATCAGCGGACTGCTGGAATCAAAAGGCTGCTTCGGCTCAACGGTTTCTTTCGACACTATCAGAAAGGGACGATACGATTTGGTTGTCAACTACCACATCCACCCCACTATACGCTACCGCATCGACGACGTCTCCTTCCGCTCCGAGACTTCGGAAGTGACAAAACTGCTCAAACAATGGCAAAATGAAAGCCTGCTGAAAGCAGGCGACTACTACGACCAAGAAAAACTCGACGAGGAACGCTCTCGCCTCTCTGAACGTCTACGCAACGAAGGCTACTACCTGGCAGCAACAAATCTTATCACTTTCCTCGTCGACTCGGCTTTCGAAGACCATAAACTCACCATACGAGTCAACGTCAGAAATCCTCATGTGGTCGACTCCAACAAGACCGTCACCATCGTACCTCTGCAAAAATACCATATCGATAACATTTTCATCTACCCAAACACATCAACCTCCACAGCTTCCCAAATCTCCTCTTACGACACTCTGGTAGACCGCATGAGTTTCCGCAACCGCTATACCGACTACCACTATCTATACAACCAACCCATGACACTGAAACCACGTGTCATCGACCGCAACCTCTTCCTCTTTCACGGACAGACTTTCCGACCACGCAACACCGAACGTACTTACAACTCACTACTCAGTCTCAGAAATTTCAAATACATTAATATCGAATACAGCGAGTCGCCAAACAGTAGCGACACCAACAGGCTTCTCAATGCAAAAGTACGTCTGCTGAACGCTAAACGGCAACGACTGTCGACATCTGTCGAAATAAACAATTCTTCTCCCTTTGGCGAACAGAATCAAGGCCTTATGAGCGGCAATATGGGACTTGAAACGAAAATAGGCTATCAGAACAAGAACCTATTCGGCGGCGCAGAACTGTTCAAAGCAGAATGGTCTCTGCTTATCGAACTCCCTAAACTGTTCTTCAAAAACGACGAAAACGATTTCCATAAGAATGTCAGCAGTTTCGAACATGGAATCGACCTGTCACTCGATCTGCCAACATTCCTTTTCCCTTTCTCTGGCGATGTACTCTGGCAACGTATGCGACCACACACTGTATTCACTCTTGGCGGTGACTACCAATACCGAAGCTATTTCGAACGGTTACTGTTCAACACCGGCTTCGGCTACAGCTGGAACAACAACCAGCATGCACACCAACTGCTCCCTGTCGAACTCACTTTCGTAAGGTTTTTCAACATCGACAGTGCCTTCAAAGCACGCATGCAAAGCATTAGCGATGCTAGAGTAAAATACCAGTATAGCAATCACTTTATCATGGACGCCCGTTACGATTACGTCTATAACTCACAACAATACAACACCCGCTACAACTTCAACTACTTCCATCTCTCGCTCGAAACAGCAGGAAATCTGCTTAACGCCATCTGCTCCGTCACAGGCAGCAAGACCGACGAAAGCGGCGTGAAACAAATGTTCGGCGTCCCATTCTCACAATACGCAAGAATTAACACCGAATACAAACACTATTTCTACTTAGGCAAAAAAAGCACTTTCGTCGCTCGTATCATGGCAGGAGTAGGCATTCCCTACTCCAACTCGTCAATCATGCCTTACGAAAAAGGCTTCTACGGAGGCGGCCCTACCACCATTCGCGCATGGCATCTGCGTTACCTTGGACCGGGAACATTCCAATCCTCCAACAACAACGTATTGGAACGCGTAGGCGACATTCAGCTGGTTTTGAATGCCGAATACCGCTTTCCCCTAATCTCTTTGCTTGAAGGAGCTCTGTTCGTCGACGCTGGCAATGTATGGTTAGTGAACAACTCCTCAGAATTCCCAGGAGGACAATTCTCTTTCAAAGATTTCTACAAGAGCATCGCCACAGGCATCGGTATAGGTGTACGTGCCAACATTTCAATAGTAACACTACGAGCCGATTTCGCAATACCACTCTACGACCCGGGTGCAAATGAAGACAAACAATGGCGACCACACTACTGGAAATTCAATCAAATAACCGTAAACTTCGGTATCGACTATCCTTTCTGACAACACCCTCCAAATGCTGATAATATATATAGTAACATTAAAATAATATACACCCTCTCCTATCACCATTCACAATGCACACCTATAAAGAACTTCAAGAAAAAGTACAACAACTATTCTCATCCGAGAATTTTATAGGCACCCCACCACGCCTGTACGAACCTATCGACTACACACTCTCTCTGGGTGGCAAACGTATCCGCCCTGTACTTCTGCTTGCCGCCACCGACCTTTTCGACGGTGACCTCGACACCGTCAGCAATGCAGCCATCGGTATCGAGACATTCCACAATTTCACTCTCCTGCACGACGACCTGATGGACAAATCACCCATCCGTCGAGGAAAAGACACCGTCTACAGAAAATGGGACGAAAATACAGCCATCCTCTCCGGCGACGCAATGAACATACTGGCCTGGCGCTATTTCCTAAAACAACCGCATGAAAACTTGCACCAAATACTTTGCACATTCGAAAAAACCAGCATGGAAATATGCGAAGGACAACAGTACGACATGGATTTCGAGAAAAACGACAACGTCTCTATCATCGACTACATGGAAATGATACGCCTCAAAACCGCCGTCTTGATTGCAGGTGCACTCAAAATAGGCGCTCTTTATGCCAATGCCGACAACAACGACATTGAACACCTATACCGTTTCGGAATCTCTATCGGACTGGCTTTCCAACTGCGCGACGACCTGCTCGACGTCTACGGCAATGTCGCCACCTTCGGCAAACAAACCGGAACCGATATCAAAGACAACAAAAAAACTTTTCTTTTTCTTAAAGCTCTCGAAAAAGCCAACAACACGGAAAAAGAAAGACTGAAAACTCTCTTTCACTTAACTCCCGACAATCCAACCGAGAAAATCAACGAAGTCATCGCTATTTACAACAAACTCAATATTCGTTCCGATGTGGAACAGGAAATCTCCGGATTTCACAACAAAGCAGCAGAAGCTCTCAACAACATCAAAAGACCTGAAGAAAAGAAAAAAACACTACGCGACATTATGACAAATCTGCTCGAAAGAAATGTTTAATGTTAATTATAATCATTTTTAATATTCAATTTTCACATCTACAATAAATTATACAACAATATAAAAAAAATTTTTCTCAGTTAGAAAAATATTACTAAATTTGCATTTGTATTGTAAAAAGCGCAAACCAAATTAACTAATTAATAATTAATACATTTAAGTTAACCATGAAAAAAGTAATTGCATTAATGTCGGTAATTGGATTATTGACATTCACCAATCTCAACAGTGTTAAAGCTCAGGATGCCGTCGAAAACGACGCAGTCCAAACCGAGCAAGTTGCTGAAGACGAAAACGCCGTTCTTGACGAAGAAGCAGCAGAACCAGTTGCAGCAGTTGCCGATGAGGAAAATGAAAGCAAATCTTTCCACGAGGTACTGAAAGAGAAATACATACAGGGTGGTGCAGGCTGGATGACCCCCGTGCTCCTCTGCCTCATCCTCGGCATGGCTCTCGTTATCGAGCGCATCATCTATCTCAACATGTCAACTACCAACGTCGACGCCCTGCTTGAAGGCATTGAAAGCAATGTTAAAAAAGGCGACTACGAAGCCGCTAAAGAACTTTGCCGCAATACCCGTGGCCCCGTCGCCAGCATCTTCTACCAAGGCCTCGACCGCGTCAACGAAGGTCTCGAAAACGTCGAAAAAGCTGTCACCTCCTACGGCGGCGTCCAAATGGCTCGCCTCGAAAGCAACCTCACTTGGATCGCTCTATTCATCGCTCTTGCCCCTTCTTTCGGATTCCTCGGCACCGTTATCGGTATGGTTCAAGCCTTCGATGACATCGAAAAAGCTGGTGATATCAGCCCGACCGTTGTCGCTGGCGGTATGAAAGTGGCTCTGTTGACAACCGTGTTCGGTCTTATTGTTGCCATCATCCTTCAGATTTTCTACAACTACCTCCTTACCAAAATCGAGAGCCTCGTTTCTCAAATGGAAGATGGTTCCATAACCTTTATGGATATCCTCATCAAAAACAAAAAATAATTCTTGCATTTTAATATAAAAAAGGATTTGTGAACCACCTCACAATGTACACCTTTTAATCTATTAAACAAAACTTTAAAATCATTTTATTATGCAAGAAAAAACAAGAAAACTAGTAACCTATATCAGCCTCACGGTTGCCGTCATCATAGCCATCTGCGCTATCCTGTTCGCCGCCAACCAGCAAAAATTCGGAGGTCTGTTCGATGTCGCCTTCTGGGTTCTCGTATGCTACATCTGCTTAAGTCTTATTATTTGGCTGGCCTATGGTATTGCTAGCGTTATCAAAAAACCCAAGAAAGCTCTCGTATTCATCGCAGTAATTGTCGCCGTCGTTGTAGCTTCTATCCTTCTGGCTTTAGGCGATACTATGCCGGAAGAATTCCTTGTACGCTATAACACCTCCGCCGGTACTGCAAAACTCATCGCCATCGCATGCTACATCACCTACATCACCGTGATTGGAGCTCTGGTACTGATGATTTATTCCGCTATTACAAAAAGCTTTAAAAAGTAAGTAAAATGGGTAAAAAATCAACTCCTGGTTTAAATACAAGTGCGATGTCCGACATATCGTTCCTGCTGTTGGCATTCTTCCTGATGACCTCCAGCATCAACACCGATATGGGTATCGCAAGGCGTCTGCCACCACCGCTGCCGCCTAACTTCGAAAAGCCAGAAGTTCGTGAGCGCAACATATTCCAAGTCAAGATAAACCGAAACGACCGCATCCTTTTCAACAAGGAAGTCGGCGATATCAGCCTCCTCAAAGAGCGCGCAAAGGAATTCTTGGGCAACCCCCAAAACCTCCCTACTCTGCCTGAAAAACAGAATATCGATATCCCATTCCTTGGCGTTTATCCTGTATCGAAAGGTGTTATCTCGCTCCAAAATGACCGCGGCACCTCGTACGAAATGTATTTCAAAGTACAAAACGAACTGACCGCTGCCATCAACGAGATGCGCGACGAACTGGCTTTAGAAAAATTTAGAACTCATTACAAAGACCTGGACGAAGTTCACAGAGATGCTATCGACAAAGCTATTCCTGTAGCAATCTCCGAAGCTGAGCCCGCAAATAAAGGAGGAAAATAATGGCACGCTTTAAACAAAAAAACGACAAAGGCACTCCTGGCCTCAATATGGGCTCGATGTCTGACATTATTTTCATGCTCCTCTTTTTCTTCATGGTTATCACCACTATGCGCGAAAGCACTTTGTTCGTGAAAATCACACCGCCTAAAGGTTCGGAAGTAACCAAACTGGAGAAAAAGAACTTGGTCAGTTACATCAACATCGGTGTCCCTATGGACAATATGACCGCCAAGTATGGTACCGAACCACGTATCCAACTTGACGACCAAATTGCAGACGTATCCGATATCCGTCAATTTGTTGAACTCGAAAAGGGCGCCCGCTCTGAAGAAGATAGCAAACTCCTCACCTTCGCCATCAAAGCCGACGGCAAAGTGAAAATGGGTATGATTAGCGATATCAAACAGGAACTCCGCAATTCAAGCGCTCTTAAAATCTTCTACAACGCCTCTAAAGACGCAAAGAAGTAACGCTTCAAGTCTTAATATCAAAAAAACCGTTGCAGACAATCTGCAACGGTTTTCTTTTTATAGTGACCATCATTACCTCTTCATGCTGGCATTGTAGAATACAAACTGTTCGTCAATAACATCAATGATGATATCTTCTCCCGAATGTACCTTGTCTTCGAGCATCTGACGTGAAAGTTCATTGAGTATACGTCGCTGGATTACACGTTTCACCGGTCGCGCTCCCATAGCAGGATCGTAACCAATATCTGCCAACAGGTTTACTGCATCGTCAGTAGCACTGATAAGTATCTCGTTCTTCTCAAGCATTTTGGCAACATTGGCAAGCTGCATGCGCACCACTTCCCTAATCTGTTTCTTACTAAGCGGACGAAACATGATAATCTCGTCGATACGGTTGAGAAACTCAGGGCGCATGTTCTGTTTCAGCAACTCAAGGACATCTTCTTTTGTCTTCTCAATAGTATAATCATTGATATTCATCACATCGCTCATTCGCTCATGAATGATGTTACTGCCCACATTTGAAGTCATGATGATAATAGTGTTCTTGAAATCTGCTACACGTCCCTTGTTGTCAGTGAGTCTGCCGTCCTCAAGTACTTGCAGCAATATATTGAACACGTCGGGATGTGCCTTTTCTATTTCGTCGAACAGTACAATGCTATAGGGTTTGCGACGGACAGCCTCAGTCAACTGGCCGCTTTCGTCATAGCCCACATATCCCGGAGGCGCTCCTATGAGACGACTGACACTGTGACGTTCCTGATACTCACTCATATCGATTCGCACCATCATGTTTTCATCGTCAAACAGAACTTCAGCAAGTGCTTTGGCGAGTTCTGTCTTACCAACACCGGTAGTACCAAGGAAAATAAAACTTCCTATGGGTCGTTTGCCGTCACTGAGTCCGGTACGGTTACGACGAATGGCATTGGAGATAGTCTCAATGGCTTCATCCTGACCAACCACGCGCTGATGCAACCTTTCTTCAAGGTGCAAAAGTTTTTCACGCTCACTCTGCATCATTCGAGTGACAGGAATGCCGGTCCATTTGCTCACCACTTCAGCTATCTGCTCGCTATCTACCTCTTCGTTGATCATTGCTTTGTCGGCCTGCATGGATCGCAACTGCAGTTTCAGTTCGTCGACATGTTTCTCGGCTTCCTTGATTCGACCATATCGCAACTCGGCCACCTTGCCGTAATCGCCGCTACGTTCAGCTTGTTCCGCTTCAAATTTATAGCTCTCTATATTTTTGACTTCGGTCTGGATAGCTTCGACAACGTTTTTTTCGTTCTGCCAACGAGCCTTCATCTGGTCACGCTGCTCTGACAGTTCACCTAACTCTCTTCCAATCCGGTTCAATTTGTCGCTGTTGGCCTGCACCGATTCAGCATCCGAAGTGTCGGAGTGCTCATTTTCGCGGCTTATGGCTTCCCGTTCAATTTCGAGCTGACGTATCTTACGTTCTATCTCATCCAATTCTTCTGGCACCGAGTCAATCTCCATGCGCAACTTGGCAGAGGCTTCGTCAATAAGGTCGATAGCCTTGTCCGGCAAAAATCTGTCGCTGATATAGCGATTACTTAGCTCGGCAGCTGCAATTAGGGCTTCGTCTTTAATACGCACTTTGTGATGGACTTCATAACGTTCTTTCAACCCACGAAGGATGGAAATCGTGTTGGCAACATCGGGTTCATCAATAAGTACGCTTTGGAAACGGCGTTCAAGAGCTTTGTCTTTTTCGAAATATTTCTGGTATTCGGCCAATGTGGTAGCTCCAATCGCGCGTAATTCACCACGTGCAAGAGCCGGCTTCAGGATATTAGCTGCATCCATTGCACCTTCACCCCCACCTGCACCCACAAGAGTGTGAATTTCGTCGATGAAAAGAATTATCTCTCCGTCCGACTCGTTGATTTCGCGAATAACACTTTTCAATCGCTCTTCAAATTCACCTTTGTACTTGGCACCGGCAATAAGAGCACCCATATCAAGCGAATAAAGCGTTTTCGACTTTAGGTTCTCCGGTACATCGCCGCTAACAATACGATGTGCGAGACCTTCGGCAATGGCTGTCTTTCCCACTCCCGGTTCACCAATCAATATAGGATTGTTCTTAGTTCGACGACTCAGTATCTGCAGCACACGTCTGATTTCTTCATCACGTCCAATTACAGGATCCAACTTCCCACTCTGAGCTAACTGGTTGAGGTTTTTAGCGTATTTGTTCAGAGCGTTGAAAGTATCCTCTGCCGTCTGACTTCCGACCTTGCTTCCCTTACGCAAGTCACTGATAGCCGCACGCAACTGTTTTTCCGAAACGCCCGCATCCTTCAACAAACGGGCCATGTTGTCGCGTCCGCTGACGAGCCCCAGCAGAAGATGTTCCACTGAAACGAATTCATCACCCATTTCCGTGGAGAACTGCTGAGCCTTTATCATGGCATTGTTAAGGTCATTACTGGCATATTGGCTGCCACCGCTGACACGCGGCAAAGACTGCAGCTGAGTATCCAGAGTCTGTGACAGACGCGGGATGTTGACATCCATCTTTTTAAGAAGATACGGCGTCACATTCTCGTCTTCACTCAACAAACCTTTCATTAGATGAACCGTATCGATGCTTGGGTGCTGATGTGCCTGTGCAATCTCAGCGGCCTTCTGTACCGATTCTTGTGCTTTGATTGTAAAATTGTTCAGATTCATATATATATTCCTTTCTGAAAAAAAATATATCAATTATTGCTCCACAATAACAGACTGACAAAATGTCATAAATAAAAAAACCGGCTTGTCTTTTTGGGCAAACCGGTTTATGATAGTTAAGAAATAATCTGTTACCAGGCGAAGAGCGGACGGTTCTGCATCATTTCATTGACCTGGCCGGTAATCTTGGCGCGGACAGCCTCGTCGGTCGGGTTGCAGAGTACAGTGTCAATCATATCCACAATCACAGGCATATCAGCCTCTTTCAGACCGCGAGTGGTGATAGCGGGTGTTCCGACACGCAAACCGCTGGTCTTGAAGGCGCTGCGGCTGTCGAAAGGAACCATATTCTTGTTGACAGTGATATCGGCTGCAACGAGTGCGTTTTCAGCCTCTTTACCGGTCAGTTCCGGGAACTTGGTACGGAGGTCGATAAGCATCAGATGGTTGTCGGTGCCGCCGCTGATGACTTTATAGCCTTTATTGACGAAGGCTTCACACATCACCTTGGCATTCTTCATCACCTGCTGTATGTATTGATCATAGCTATCGGTAAGGGCTTCGCCAAGAGCGACGGCCTTTGCTGCAATCACATGCTCCAATGGACCGCCTTGCGTACCGGGGAATACTGCACTGTCGAGCAGGGCACTCATCTTTTTGATTTCACCCTTCGGAGTTGTCTTGCCCCAAGGGTTGTCAAAATCTTCACCCATGAGAATCATACCACCGCGAGGTCCGCGGAGGGTTTTATGGGTAGTAGTAGTGACAATATGGCAGTATTTCACTGCATTGTTAAGATAACCTTTAGCGATGAGACCGCTTGGATGGCTGATATCACCCATGAGGATTGCGCCTATCTTGTCGGCAATTTCGCGCATACGAGCCCAATCCCAATCGCGGCTATAAGCTGAACCGCCACCGATTATAAGTTTCGGACGATGTTCGAGGGCTTTCTTTTCCATATCCTCATAGTCGACAGTGCCAGTTTCTTCCTTCACCTGGTAGCCAACTACCTTGTAGTTGATACCGCTGAAGTTGACAGGGCTGCCGTGTGAAAGGTGTCCACCGTGGTTAAGGTCCATACCCATAAAAGTATCACCGCTGTTGAGGCAAGCCAGAAACACGGCCATGTTAGCCTGAGCGCCGCTATGCGGCTGCACATTAGCCCAGCAAGCACCGTAGAGCTTTTTTGCACGTTCGATAGCAATTGTCTCGCTTTGGTCGACAATTTGGCAACCACCATAGTAACGTTTTCCGGGGTAGCCTTCAGCATATTTGTTGGTCATTACGCTACCCATAGCTTCCATGACTTGGTCGCTGACGAAGTTCTCAGAGGCTATCAGTTCAATGCCCTTGGTTTGACGCTCACGTTCTTTTTGTATGAGGTCAAAAATTTGTGTATCTCTTTGCATATCAATAATATTTATAAATTATTAACAAACTGTATAAAGTGCAAATTTACAAAAAAATCTCAACAAGAAACTGAATAGCAAAAAAAAATATGAAAACGATTGAAATAATTTCTCATTAGAAAAAATTTTGCAAAATTAGATTATCTGATGAAATTTCACCAACAAAGACAATTGTCAACCGTCGTGGCTGGCAATTTTTGTAATTATTTTACTGGTTTTCTATATCTTTACACTCCACCTTGCTTTTTTTGGCATTGGTGTTGAGAAAAATGTGTATATTTGCAGTTGATTCCCGACGGGAAGACAACAGTAATTAAATTAAAACAACAGATTAAAAAACAGAGATATAGGCAGAATAAAATAGTTTAACAACAAAGCGTTTGTTAAAAAATAAAGTTGTACCGATAAATGCATGGAGTGCCTTACTCTCAATCTGCCTGCAGGCAGGCAGGATACAATAATAAAGAATAAAACACGTTACCAAGAATATGCGACGACCGGAAATAACAGAAGCCATCAAAAAAGGACTCGAAGCGTTGCCACTCGACATCGAGGTGTGGCTCTACGGCAGCGAGGCCCGTGGCGATGCGCGTCCCGACTCCGACATCGACCTGCTGGTGCTCTTCAACAA
>FLNY01002474.1_pt1 | contig 17639 bp, 17 predicted proteins | sample 1140381 | NCBI WGS metagenome assembly FLNY01 (sample SAMEA3878172, study PRJEB12797) | bioreactor metagenome | biome: Moose rumen | place: Sweden | collected 2011-10
CGGCCGGCCGGCCGAAAGCGGCCGCCAGGTGGTCCGGATTCAGTTCACCCGTTCTGGGAAGGCGGCCGGTCAGACGGCCGGAAACAGGATAGCCGGCCCCCAGGATGGCTTTTATCTGTTCTTCCGCGAAAGGCTGGCCGTCTTCCACCACCAGAATTTCGTCCGAGACGGCGGCCAGCTCCCGGACAAGCTGTACCGGCAGGGGATACTGGGAGATTTTCAAAAGGGAGACGCCCTCCGGCAGCACCTCCCGCACGTAATTGCAGGCAATGCCGCAGGCCACCACACCCAGTCCCTTCCCCAGCGTCAGGCTGTTGCGGGAAGAGGTTTCCGCCAGTCTCAGCAGCTCCGGCTGCTTCTGGACCAGGGAGGCATACTGCCGCTTGGCGTTGCCGGGCAGCAGGACCCAGCGGGAGCGCTCTCCGTCCGGGGCCAGGGCATTCTGCGGACCGGGCTCCCCTGTCGCCACGGCGGCACGGGAATGGGCCAGGCGGGTGACCACCCGCACCAGGACGGGCAGCCGCAGCTGCTCCGAAAGGGCGAAGGCCTCGGCCATCATGTCGTAACATTCCTGCTGGTCTGAGGGTTCCAGTATGGGAACCAGGGCGAATTTCCCGTAGAAACGGGAGTCCTGCTCATTCTGGGATGAGTGCATGGACGGGTCGTCGGCCGCCACCACCACCAGGCCGCCCTTCACCCCGGTGACGCCGGCGTTCACAAAGGCGTCGGCACACACATTCATGCCCACGTGCTTCATGCACACCAGGGCCCGCTTGCCCGCATAGGACATGCCCAGGGCTGCTTCCATGGCCGTCTTTTCGTTGGTGCACCAGCGGCTGCGGACGGAGCGCTCTGCCGAGAGCGGATGCTGCTGGATGAATTCCGTAATCTCCGTGGAGGGGGTTCCCGGGTAGGCATACACCCCGGACAATCCGGCGTGCAGCGCTCCCAGCGCCAACGCTTCGTCCCCCAGCAACAATCTGTTATCTGTCATGTTCTTCCGTTATCTTGTCATTTCAAGTCTCCCAGGTCCTTCTGCCCGGCATCCGGGAACCAGGCATGCAGTTTTTCCCGGGCCCTTTCCTTGTTCTCCGGTTTGATGGCCGTTACAACGTACGAGACGGCCGCTATGAGCGCCGCCCAGTCGTCGGCCATACCGGCGAAGGGCAGGAAATCCGGCAACAGGTCCAGGGGCAGAATAAAATAGCCCAGGGCGCCCGCAATGACCGCCTTGTATTTGGCCGGGGTTGCCGGGTCCGAAAGCGTATAGTACAGCACCAGGGCGTAATAAACCACCTTGGCCCCGGCCCTGGAGGCCATGCGCCCCAGTTTTTTCCAGAACGCGTCTTCCGAGTAATTCTTCTGATATTGCGGAAGGTCTTCCGATGTAAGATTCTTTTTTGCCACGGCGACAAATGTAATAAAAAAATTTAAAATATAAAATCTGTTTTCTAAAGTGAGGCCACCCCCGCTGTAAACTGGGGAAAAAATGCTATCTTTGCACGATATGAGAAAAAACCTTCTCCTTTGTCTGGCAGCCTGCCTGCTGTCCCTCCCCACGGGAGCCCAGGCCTTCAGCCACCTGGTCCTGGGCGGCGGGGCCGGAACGGACGGGGTCAGCCTGGAGCTGGCCGCACCGCTGGGCCGGTATGTAGTTATCCGGGCCGGATACGGCATCGCCCCCGGTCTGCTGGGGGTCCGGCTTCCGGACATCTCCGTCCCGGAACATCCCGGCAATACGGCCGGCGGCCAGGCCGGCGTTCCCCTGACCATCCGGCTGGGAAACAGCGATGCACGCCTGCTGTTCAATATCCATCCCTTCCCCGGCAGCGGTTTCCATCTTACGGCCGGTGCCTACCTGGGGTCGGCCCGCTTCCTGCGCGGCACCCTGGAGGGCATGCCCCAGGACTACGACACCGTGGGCCTGGATGTGGACGGCTATCTGGTCAAAGCCCGTTCCGGCATCCTGGAAGCCGCTCTCTGCGCCTGGGGCGTCGGCAGCAGCAGTTTTGCCGTCAAACCTTATGTGGGGGTTGGTTACGGCCGCGCGGTCCGGGAAGACCGCCGGCTGGGCTGGTCGGCCGATTTGGGCGTCCAGTATCAAGGGAAAGCCAGCCTCTGGGCCGACGGAGAAGGCCTTACGGGCCGCATCAAACGGGTTCCGCTGTCCGGAGACCAGCTGGAGGCACTCGGCAGCCTGGACCCTTACCTGTCTTATACCCGCTTCTGGCCCACCCTCCATTTCCATGTTTACGTAAGCCTCTTTTAGCTATATGAAACCACAGACACAGACAACAGCCCTGCTTCTTCTTCTTGCCGTCCTTCTCTCCTGCACCAAAGAGGAAGCCAACCAGTTCGACACGCCGGAATTCGCGCAATATGCCTGCCAGATTATCCCCAAGGGTGAAGTCCAGGCAGCCTCTCCCAGGCGCCCCTCGTCCGTCTCCCAACCCGGCAGCCTGCTCGGCATCGAGCTCACGGAAAGCGGCCTCTATGTCCTTACCCAGCTCCTCCCCGGGGAAGACAAGCCCCAATATACCAGCGGCCGGTATTCCGTCAAAGGGAATTATTCCGCCACCGGAAGGCTCTATACCCTAAGCGGCTACGGAACGCTGGAGTTTGACGAAGGCGGCACCTCGGAGGTGAGCGTTTCCGTCAAGCCCGTGGACGGCCCCGCCCAAACCATCCTGGCCACCATCCGGAAAGCCACGCAGTCCAGCCAGATGTACCGGAGCTGGAACGTGGACAAGACGCGCGTCACCGTAAAAGGCTGGACCACGGCCAGCGCCGATTTCGAGGGCTGCAACTTCCATGAGATTGCCGAATTCCTGATCAGGAACAGCCACAAGGCGCCCGGTGACGTGCCGGAGGGCTACGGGCTCCGGTCCGTCACCTTCACCGGAACCCATTCGGTCATCTTCATCTACACGGACGACACCCTGGACATGGGCGAATTCTCCCTTTCCGGAGACAGCATCAGCTACCGCTGGAACAACGACACCATGGGATTCACTTTCCTTACCGATGAAGCCAAGGTAGAGTTTCTGGACGGGAAATGCCTGCTGCGGGTAGATGCCGACATCCAGCATTCCACCACCTCCGGGTCCGTCACCTTTGTCCTGTCCCCCATAGAATAAGCCTTCTGCAAAAAAAAGGAGGGTGCATTCCCGGGAAAGCCGCGGAATGCACCCTCATGCCTATTTCAGGAGGACTAGTAAGTCACTACCGGCTCCAGCTCCTTGGCCAGGTCGATGTACTTTTGGATTTCCTTTTCCACGGGCGTACGCTTGCACAGATGCTTCTCCTCGTTCACTTCCAGCATCTTGGCGGCGAGGTTCTTGGCGTTGCGGTTGCGCAGTTCCTTGACGGTATCCACGCCGGAGGCCTCCAGCAACTCTGAGAACTGAGGGCCTACGCCCTTTACACGGAACAGGTCGGCATGGTTGACCCACGTGAGGATGAGGTCTCCGCGGATGCCGGTCTTCTCTTCCAGCGCCTTGCGGCCTTTGGCGCTGGCTCCTGCCTCCAGAAGCTGATCCACGGTCTCAATGCCCACGGCGGTTAGCTTCTCTGCGTAAACGGGGCCGATGCCCTGAATGTCGATGATTTTGTAAGTCATATACAATTGATTTAAAAGGTTATGTGCTAAAAGGTCTCCCAAATATATAAAAAAACGATAAAAAAAAGAAAAATTTTTCATATATTTGCACTGTAGGCTAAAAAAGATGGACCTTTATCCCTTGGACTCTGAAAAGATTTATAATTCTTCGGATCTCCTTACCCTGGAGTGCGAGGAAGGGCCCGTTACTCTCAAAATGGGAGAATGGCTTTTGCGGGACCCGGTGCGCATCCACAAGATGGTGATCAAGGAAAAAGTCCTGAAAGTGGACCAGATGGAGGTCTTCGTCCCCCTGGTTTCCAAGCTCCGCCGGGCCGACTACGAGTATTATCGGCGCATCACCGGCCTCAAGATGATCATAGACTTTCCCGGGTTCTCCTCGGAGGTGGAAGCCAAAATCCCCTATGACACAGACCCCATTGCCTTCTACAAATGGTGGCGCAAGGGAAAGAACGAATACAAAGTGTACCTGTCTCCGGCCTACCAATTCAAATTGTTCCAGAAAGTCTTGGCCATGGAGCCCAAAGTCATGCTCAAAAAGGACATCGACTTCGTAAAAAACTTTTAAGACCATGACCCTGGAAGAAATCCTCAGCGTCCCCACAGCCCCTTCTCAGGGCGATCTGGACCGGGACCTTTGGGACGACGAGAATTGTCTTAACTACTCCCCCGACGGAAAACGCCTGCTGGATGGGGAGAACTTTCCTTCGGAAGTCACGGTCCGGGAAGGCTGCGAGGTCATCTGTGACGATGTCTTCGCCTTCCAGGACTACATGGCCCTCCGGCATATCGGCGAGGAAATCCCGCTGGAAGAGCGGTCTTCCTTCCTGGAAAAAATCAAGCTGCCTTCCACCCTGACCCATATCGGCAAGGGCGCCTTTGCCGAATGTGGGGAGCTGCTTTCCATCCGGTTCCCGGCCGCTCTGCAGAGCATCGGGGAATCGGCCTTTGCCGACTGCTGGCAGCTGGAGAAGATTACCTTGCCTGCCGGGACGCGCGCCATTGGGGCCCGGGCGTTCCAGGGCTGCATCAACCTGTTCCAGGTCAGGCTGGGCAAGGCGCTGGAGTTTGTCGGGGAAGATGCCTTCGACGACTGCGAAAGCCTGGAAACCATCCTGATTCCCCATGGAGAGCTGGACCGTTTCCTGGGCCTGCTGCCCAAAAACCTGCACGAATTCATAGAAGAGTTATGACCGGCCAGAAATTCACCGTGGAGCACCCGGCTTCCCTGCTGCCATACCTGTATGAGCTTTTCCCCGCCCAAAGCCGGACGGGGGTCAAGAACATGCTCTCCAAGGGGCAGATCCTGGTGAACGGAAAATCCTGCACCGCCTTTGACCGGCCCCTGTCCCCCGGCGATACGCTGACAGTCCTGCCCAAAGGCATTTCCATTGCCCGGGCCACCCGTTCCCAGGCCCGCGAAGCCGTAGAGAAGGCCGGCGTGAAAATCCTGTTCGAAGACCCCTATTACCTGGTGGTGGACAAGCCCGCCGGCATGCTCACCATTTCCACCGCCCGTGGCAGCGCGGCTGGACGGGGGCGGCGGGAAACCACCCTGTATGCCCTTCTGAACGAATACGTGAAAGTCAATGCCCGCATGCAGCGCAAGGAAGACCTCATAGCCGGCGTGGCTCCGGACCGTTCCACCGCCAAGGTGTGGATTGTGCACCGGATAGACAAAGGGACCTCGGGCGTACTGGTTTTTGCCAAGACCGAAAGGGCCAAGGACCTGCTCCAAAGCAAATGGAAGGACCTGGTGCTGGAGCGCAAATACCTGGCTTTCCTGGAAGGGCGGATGGAACAGCGCAAGGGTGCCATCCAAAGCTGGCTTGTAGAGAACGGGAAATCCCTGGTCATGCAGTCTTTCCCGGAAGAGGTCCCGGACGGTCAGCTGGCCATTACGCACTACAAGGTCCTGGGCAACTTCCGCCGGGGACAGCACCCTTACACCCAGGTGGAGTTCTCCCTGGAAACCGGCCGGAAAAACCAGATTCGCGTACATGCGCAGGACCTGGGCCATCCCATCGCCGGAGACCGGAAATACGGCGCGGGGACAGATCCCGTCCGCCGGCTGGCCCTGCATGCCGCTACCCTGGCGCTGCGCCACCCCTTCACCAACCGGACGGTGCGCTTCACCTCTCCCCTGCCGGAGGTCTTCAACCGCTTTGAACCCGCCGAGCCATGAACCCCTTTGCCCGTACGGAGCGTCTGGTAGGGCCGGAAGGCATGGAAAAACTGTCCTCGGCCCGCGTAATCCTGTTCGGCGTCGGCGGCGTGGGCAGCTGGTGCGCAGAGGCGCTGGTGCGCAGCGGCATCGGCCGGCTCACCCTGGTAGACCCGGACTGCGTGGACCGAAGCAATATCAACCGGCAGCTGCCGGCCACTACCCTCACCGTCGGCCGCCCCAAGGTGGAGGTTTTGCGGGAAAGGCTGCTGGAAATCAACCCGGAAGCCCATATCACCGCCCTTTGCAGGCGCTATGAAAAAGGAGTCTGTTTCGGCCTGCAGGAGTACGACGCGGTCATCGACGCCATCGACTCGCTCACAGACAAGATGAACCTGCTGCTGGAAGCCTCGGCCGCCCCCGGGAAGCTGTACTGTTCCCTAGGTGCCGCCTGCAAAACCGACCCTACAAAGGTGCGGGTGGCCGAATTCTTCTCTGTACGGGGCTGTCCCCTGGGCGCGGCGCTCCGGAAAAAGATGCGCCAGGGCAAAACGCTGCCCGCCAAGCCTTTCCTGTGCGTTTACGACGACGAGGTGCTCCCCAACCTGGGAGCTCCGCAGGATCCCGGCCCCGGCAAAGCCGTAGCCAACGGAACCTTTGTGCATATTACGGGAATCTTCGGTTTTACCCTGGCGGGGCTGGTCATCCAAGACATTCTGGGCACCGGCCCTTCAGCAGATAGCTCACCGTCTCCGGCATAAAACCTTCCGGAACCGGCACCGGCGGAACCGGCGTATCTTCCAGACAGAAAGTCTTATGGCAGCGGGTGCAGTAAAAATGGACGTGCACGTCGTCGTCGTGTTCCCCTTCATGGCTGTGGCACAGCTCGTAACGGACTCCTTCTCCGCTGTCTTCCAGCACATGCACCAGATGCGCGTCCCGGAAGGCCGTCAGCGCCCGGAAGACGTTGCTTTTGTCAATGGTCTCCAGCCGTGTTTCCAGTTCTGTCATGGACAGGGGCCGCTCGGCCTGCTGCAGGGCGCGGGCTATGAGCAGGCGGTTGGCCGTGGGCTTTACGCCATGCCGGACCAGCAGTTCCTCCAGGTTCATAGCAGTTCCTCCAATAATGCCCTGCAGTGGCCAGGCAGGATAATATGATGGTTGCCGATGGGGTCGGTCAGGAAGTAACGGGCATCCTCCGGGCGCAGGCGCAGGACGACCTGGGTACGGCAGAGGTTGTCTTCGTACTGGTTGTAAAGCAGTTCCCCTTCGGCCGCAAAATGGCGGTCCAGCTTGCCGGAGAGCTTGAAAACGGTCACGGGACCCTCCGGCAGTTCCCCGTGGATGCCCACGCCGATGCCGGATTCAAAATGCGTGTCGTAGCGCCAGTTCCCCACCATGTTGAAGGGAACGGTGCAGTGGGCGAACAGCATCTGTCCCGTTTCCACGTCGATGCGGGCCGGATTGGCCTGAAAGCCCGTGCAGCCCACCAGGGCCTGGGCCGCCATCATGGAAAGGAGGGCCGGTACGTCACCTTCGCAGGCAGCGGGAAGGCCATCGGCATTGAACGAGGCCAGGGCCAGGCACCCGGTATTGCCCACTTCCGTCAGCAGGTCGAAGCAGCGGAGCGTAAAGGCACCGAGCCTGTAGCGATCCACCAACACTTTGAGGGCATGATAAATCTGGGTGGCGCCGGGATAGGCCTCCCGGACCTCCCGGGCCATGGGTTCCCCTTCCGGAGCCTGGTCCCGGGGCGCTTTGGCTATCTCCTGCAGCAGCTCTTCCATGGGAATCTCCACCAGGCGGGCGCCCCACTTGTCCATGATGGCCATGGGGTCGGCCTGGCTGGCAATGAGCCAGTCGGACGGCTGGCCGATTACGCCCACGCGTGCTCCGTTCAGCTGCTGCCTGGCCCGGGCCACTTTTTCCAGCACCTGTACCCGTTCCTGCAGATAGGCCGGAGAGCCGTGCAGGACTTCTCCCTTCAGCCCCTGCCGGCGCAGGTAGGACAGGATCTCCAGCGAGGCCGCCAGGGAGTTGCTCTTTCCGGAGGTAAGCAGGTAATACCGCTCTGTACCCCGGGCCAGCATCTCCGGCAGCAGGCTGCGGAAAAGGCTTTCGGAGCCGCCTGTGCGCACATAAATGAGATCCAGAGGGTGTGTGCCGAAGTCCGAGAAATCCGACCCGCGGAAGTCGAAGTCTCCGCCGGGGAACACGGTTTTCAGGAAGGCGTCGCTCAGCCTGGCCACGCTGGCCGGGTCGTGCAGACCGGAAGTAAGGGTATAAACGGCTGTCATCTTTACCGGAGAATTAAAACAAAAAAAGGGAAAGCACCTTGACATCGCACCGCTACGACCTCCTACCCTTGCTACATTCCTGTCCTGGGGGGATTCAGAGGGAGCTGGTCGTGTAAGACTTTCCCCTTGCAAAGGTAGCCATTTTTCAGGAACTACCAAAATTTAGTGCAGGTTCCCTCAAAGCTCCCTGTCGCCTGGCACCCCCTCCGGGCAAAAGCCTGCTTTTATTCACTCAAGTTTCGCAAGTCAAATTCTGTTAATATTCAAGGGCTTGTGCATCTTGCGAAACTTGAATTACTCAGAGACTTTCAGGCTGTCAAAAATAAACGGGAGCAGGTCGTCTATACAGAAGAATTTGCGGATACGCTTGCTGCCCACCAGTATGACTTTCATGGGTTTGTCCTGTTTCTTCTGGTATTCGGCCATGACTTGCCTGCAGGCTCCGCAAGGGGATGCGGGGCTCTCACAAAGCACGCCGTGGTCACTTCCGGCAATGGCGAGCGTCTCCATGGCCACGCCCGGATAATGGGATCCGGCGGCGAACATGGCCACCCGTTCCGCGCAAAGGCCGGAAGGATAGGCAATGTTTTCCTGGTTGGCGCCCTGGATGACGGTACCGTCCTCCAGCAACAGGGCCGCTCCCACCTGAAAGCGGGAATAGGGCGAGTAAGACCCCTTCTGGGCCTCCAGAGCAGCCGCTACCAGCCTCTGGTCTTCCAGGGACATTTCCTCCGGGGAGGCATACTCCTCATAGCGGATGGTTATCTGTTTTTCCATTATGTGGTGACTATGATTTCCTTAACTCAAGTTTCGCAAGTCAAATTCTGTTAATATTCAAGGGCTTGTGCATCTTGCGAAACTTTTCCTCACGCACAAATCCTTTTTTACGTTACCCCTTCCCTAAATCCCTTCCCTCGGGGAAGGGACTTGCTTTCGCCCTTCGGGCTCCATTATTGGTTGTTTCGCAAATGCGAAACTTGAATTCCTTAATGTTTTGCAAGATAGGCATTATTTTCCAAAGATGGCAATTTTTACCCGTTTTTTCCCACGGAGAGATTCCCTATAACGCCGCTGCCCAGCATCTCCTCCTGAGCATACCAAACTGCGAACTGGCCGGGGGAAATGCCCCGCTGGGGGGCGTCAAAAAGGACGAACAGGCCGCTTTCCCGCATCAGGAGCGTGGCTCCCTGCAGCGGCTGGCGATAGCGGATGCGTACCCGGTAGCGACGCATTTCCCCGGGCCGCATGGCCAGATCCGGACGGATCCAGTGCACGTCAGCGGAGGCGACGTGCAGACAGAAGCGGCTGAGCCCCTTGTGGTTATGCCCTTCGCCCACATAGACCGTATTGGTCTGTGTGTCGGTATCCAGCACAAATACGGGATTCACGTGTCCGCCCACGCCCAAGCCTTTCCGCTGGCCGATGGTATAGAACTGGGCGCCCTCGTGCCGGCCGACGATACAGCCCATCGGGTTGGGCTTCAGGCGGGTTTTCCTGACATGCTTGCGGCCGCTGCGGTAAGTCTCTGTCTCGAAGGAAACGGCATAGCGCAGCGGCGTGGCCAGGCGCAGGAGGTCCCCGTCTGTAAGGGCTTTCAGTTTTTCATCGTCAAAAGGACTGGTCCCGAGGGGTTTGCCATCGGTTGTCAGAACCATCTCTTCCGGTGCATATTGCACGGTGCGCTCCAGAGAAACGCCTTCCTTGAGAAGGCCGGAAAGCGTATTCTGCTGCCATAGGTACAGACTGTCCGAGGCGTAATAGGCATCGTAAATCTCTACGATATCGCCCTCCACGGAAGCGAGTTTCTGCTTCAGGAAGGTGGGAAGGTCCACCTTGCCCACGAAGCAGATGCCTTGGGAATCCTTCTTGTCGGCCGACGGGAGGTCGGCCGCTTTGGCAATGCGCCGCACCTCCGGCTTGGTAAGATGGCCGATGGGGAAAAGCGTCCTGGACAGCTGCTCCTGGGATAACTGGCAAAGGAAATAGGTCTGGTCCTTGTTGGGATCCGTTCCCTCCAGAATCCGGTAAAGGGGCGCTTTTTCTCCGTCCGGACCGGGGACCTTTTCCTTTCGGCAATAATGTCCCGTGGCAACAAAGTCGGCCCCGTACTTCAAGGCCACCTTCAGGAAAGCGTCAAACTTGATTTCCCGGTTGCAAAGGACGTCCGGGTTGGGTGTGCGGCCTTTTTCGTATTCGGCGAACATGTAGTCCACCACACGCTGGCGATACTGCCTGCTCAGGTCCACGAAATAAAAGGGAATCCCTATCTTGCGGGCCACCATCTCCGCCACAAAACGGTCTTCTTCCCACTCACAGTCTCCGTGCAGGGTGGCATCGGCATCGTGCCAGTTTTGCATGAACATGGCAAACACGTCGTAGCCCTGCTGCTTGAGCAGCCAGGCGGCCACCGACGAGTCCACCCCGCCGGAAAGCCCCACGCAAACCCTGATATGACTGTTGTCGGCCATTTGTCTGCAAAAATAACGATTTTCCGCCGAAAAAAATTGACTGTCCCTTAACGGATTCCGTACAGATAGGCCAGCAGCGCCATCTTTCCCCGCATGGTCTCACGCGGGGTAAACTCGCCGTTCACCCAGAAATACCGCTGGTTGAAGAAACTCTCCTGACGGGGCCAGCCGCCGTCGTCCCAGGAAGGATAACAGCGGTCCAGCAGGATGCGGGCATCGCCCCCGTCGCCCCGGGACCAGGTTTCCGTCCCGTTGAAGGGCGTCTGGCCGGGAAGGGTGCCGGGATCTCCGTCGTTCCGGCCGGGCGAATAGATGTCGGTGATGTGCCGCTGGCCCAGGCCGGTCATTTCCACAATATTGGCCGGATTGCGTCCCAGGCCCCAGCCGGCTTCGTCGTACAGGGCCTGCTCCAGACAGGCCTTGCGGGCCGGGTCTTGGCAAAGGTAATGCGCCAGGATCACCAGCTGCACATTCTCGTTGGTAATCCAGCGGGGATCCGAAGCGCTGCGGCGGGACGGCCTTTCCAGGGAAGGGGCCAGATGCTGATCCCGGGCCTGGGCTTCCACATCGGCAAGGATGCCTTCATACCAGGCCGGATAATGCCGTTCCCAGGGGCAGAGCACATAGGCCGCCGCAGCCCAGAACTGGCATTGGGACCCTGTCCAGGCGCCCTGCACCAGCGGGAAAGACGCCTCGGCGGCAGCCAGGTCTTCCCAGCTGCGGTCTCCTGTAAGATTGTACAGGAAAGCGGCTGCCATCTGCTTGAAATCCCGGCCCCGCAGCGTCCATTCGCCCACGGCCTGCCGGTCGTCCAACTGGTCCCATTCCTGCTTTTCGGCATAACGGAAGGCCGTTACGGCCTCCTCGCAGTAATATTGGCACAACGGCTCGTTGCCGGCTGCCCGGAAAGCCGCCGCCATCATGGCGCAGTTGGCGGCATTGGCCCAGGCGGCCATGGTGGTACTGCCGGCCTGGAACATCATCCGCCAGTCCCGGTCCGGGTTGGTAACCCCCTGGGAGTAACCCCCTTCCGGGTCCCGGATGCTCAGGAAGAAATCCACTTCGTTGCGGGCCTCGTCCAACAGGTCCGGAATGCCGTTCCCGCTTTCCCGGATGCCCAGGTCGTCTTCCTGCAGCCGTCCGCCCGTCAGCAGGAACGGCAGCAGCATGTCGTAAATGTTGCTCACATGCGCAAGGTGCCGGTCCCAGTCCATGGCGTCGGAATGGCCGCCCTTCACCCGGTCGTTCACAGGATACCCCTCGGGCCGATGCTTCCAGAAAGAGGAGGCCTCGGCCGGCTTGAAATGGGGCTCGTCCCACACGTCACCGGGATTCTTGCGCCAGTCCGGATGCCAGGGCTGGAGCTCCGACAGATACACCAGGAAACCCTCCGGGTCGTTGTCCTGGAAGCGGGGCTGACGGGGAACGGGCCACACATGCTCCGGGTCCATGGGCTCGCCAAGGCGCATATAGTAGTAGCCCCGCACGGAATAGCGGTAGGGCTCCCGGTACAGTTCCGGGCTTATCACGAAGTCCATGCTGCACCCCACGCCGTCTACCACCAGGCGGTAGCGGCCCGGCGTTTTCTCGGCAAAATCCAGCTTCCAGACAGCCGATCCGGTAAGGTCCTTTCCCCCGGCTTCGGCCGAAGAGGCGTTCTGCGGTTTCCACAGGGCCACTTCCCCGGCAGGGACCTTTGTCCCCGTGTCCAGGTTGTACAGGTAATACGCACGCCCCTCGAAGGCCGCATAATCCCGGGGACCGCCGTCCCCCATCCAGTAATACAGGTCGGCCGATTGGGAGGCCTGGCCCGGCGTATAGCCCAGGATGTTCACGTGGACAGCCTCCGACGGAGCGTTCCAGATATCGAAGGTAATCCGGGCCTCAGACACGTCCGATCCCGACTGGGCGGGGATGGACACGGTGTAGGTGCATCCCTGCTTCATGGGAGCGGGCAGACGGAGGAAAACCCAGTGGTCCAGTTCGCTGGAGAGCGTATGGTCCGTATTCATGGGCTTGGATTTGCGGTAAACGGCCACGGCGGCCTTCCCGGCTTTCCCGAAGGCACGGTCTTCCCGGGACTTCACCGTCCACGCCTCCTGCAGGGAGGCGGGGTTGAAGCGGGGCAGGAAGGTCTTGAGCGTATCGTCTCCTTCCACGAAAGTGTGGCCCAGGAAAGCGCTTTCCCCGGTGCCGTCGTCCCGGTAACGGACTTCCCCGTCACGGAAATGGATGGAAAGGTATTCCTGGTCCACCACGCGGATGTCCAGGTAGCGGGTTGCGCCGGCAGGAAGGACGGACAGCAAAGCCGCAAGCAGGCAAAGGTAAAAAGGACTGTGCTTCATAGCGCGTTTTGTTTTGTGGCCGTAAGATAATAATTATCGGCCAATTATCAAAACTTGTCCGTTCCGGGGAAAACCCGTATCTTTGCCGCCATGGAATTTGTGGAGAATACCTGCACCAACCCGCACTACAACATGGCCTTCGACGAGGCCCTGCTGAAGCGTCCTCCCACGGATCATCCCGTCTTCTGCCTGTGGCAGAATCGGCCTTCGGTCATTATCGGCCTGAACCAAAGCGCCTATGCCGAGGTGAACCTGCCCTACCTGGATCGGCACGGCATTTCGCTGGCGCGGCGGGTTACGGGCGGAGGCGCCGTCTATCACGACCTGGGAAATGTGAACTACAGCATAGCGGCACAGGCCCGGTGCCTGGACGAAGCGGCCTGCCTGCAACAGGTGGTGGACGCGCTCCGGAGCCTGGGCATCCCGGCCGGGCGCAGCGGACGCAACGACATCCTGGTGGAAGGCCGGAAATGCTCCGGCTATGCCAAACGGATGGACAGGGACCGCATCCTGATCCATGGGACGCTCATGTTCCGGGTAAACCTGCACTCGCTCACCCGGGCGCTGGCGGTCCCCGGCAGCAAACTGTCGGCCGCCGGAATTGCCTCGGTGAGAAGCCGGGTGGCCAACCTGCAGGAGTACCTGCCGCCCCAAACCACCGTCCAGTCCTTCCGGAAGGCCCTGCAGGAGCGCCTGGCCGGGACCAACGGGGAAATTCCCCTCTCCCCGGAATGGCTTTCGGCCGTGCAGGCAAGGGCCGATGAAAAGTTTTCCACCTGGCAGTGGAACTTCGGACACTCCCCCGCCGCCTCTTTCCAAGTGCGCCAAAAATTCCCCTGCGGAACCGTAGAAGCCCGCTTTTCGCTCAGGCACGGCTGCCTGGATGATATCTGCTTCGGCGGAGACTTCCTGGGAAATCTGCCTGCCGGGGAACTGGCCGGGCGGCTCCGGGGCGTTCCCTTCCGCCTGCCGGACCTGGCGCAGGCGCTGGAGGATGCCCAAAACTACTTTGACGGACTGCAGGGCACCGAACTGGCCCAATTCCTCATCCAGGTCCAATAACTTGCTTTCCGGGAAATAAATTGCTATTTTTGTACGGAAAAACAAAACACAGCGTATGGCAAGCAAAGGCAAAGTCATCGGATGGACCATCACCCTCGTCGTCCTGGCCCTGTTGGCAGGTTTCTGCTATTTCAAGTTCTGGTGGGTCTTCAGCGACGGTACCAAAACCGGAGAACTGAACTCCATCACCTATACCGGCTATATTTTCAAGACCTACGAAGGAGAGATCATCCTCACCGGTTACGGCAGCAAAAACAGCTCAGGCACAGTCCAGTCCAAGAATTTCAAATTTTCGGTCGCCGACAAGGAAGTGGCCGAAAAACTGGTCCAGATGACGGGCCAGCGCGTTACCGTCCATTACAAAGAATACAAGGGCGCCCTCCCCTGGCGCGGGTACGAGCGAAGCATCGTGGACAACATCACGGAACTGGACAGCGGCACGGAATATACCTATGAACCCGCCCCCGACGAATTTTTCCTGTAAATCATGACCAAATCCCTGATATCCTTTCTGGGCGCCGCCCTCATCGGCAGCGCCCTTTTTGCGCAGAACGGCGTCATCGGCACGCATCCCTCCCATGACGGCAAAGACCTCACCCTGGAAGAAGCCGTGTACCAAGGCGTCGGGTATGCCCGTGCCGCCGCCGGCTGGATGAACAACGACATTTACCTGGTCTATACCCCGGACGGGGTTTTCCAGGGCGGAACCGGTCAGGCCTTCCAGCGCATTCCCTACATAGCGGAAAGGCAGGAACAGACAGACTACGACATGGGAAAGGCCGGCTTCGGCGTCCGCCCGGAGGGCGGGTCCCTCTACGGGTTCAAAGACGGGAAGGCGTTTCCGCTGGCCGTGTCGGAAGACAGGAACATCGTTTACGGACAGCCGGTTAGCCGCAACGAATTCGGCATCGACGCGGGCTATTGCTGGTCGCCCGACGGCACCCGTCTGGCCTTCTACCGCAAGGACGAATCCCGGGTTACGGATTTCCCGCTGCTGGACATCGGCACACGGACCGGAGCACTCCGCCTGGTAAAGTATCCCATGAACGGGATGGACTCGGAGACCGTCAGCGTAGGCCTTTACGATTTTTTAACAGAAACAACTGTCTACCTGCAAGTTACAGACTTTACCCAAGAGCGTTACATTACCAATGTCACCTGGTCTCCGGACCAGAAATACGTCTATGCGCAGGTCCTGGACCGCAGTCAGCACCACTGCCGCCTGAACCAGTACCGTGCCCACGACGGGTCCTTTGTGCGCACCCTGCTCACGGAGGACAACGACGCGTGGGTAGAACCGCTGGACCCGCTTTACTTCCTGAAAGGCCGCACGGACCTTTTCCTGTACCGAACCGACAACCGGGACGGCTACCGGAACCTGTATCTGGCCGATACGCTGGGCCAGGTGCGCCGCCTCACCGCCGTAGCCGCCGACGTGGAATACCTGGGCAACAACGGGACCGACGTTTTCTATACCTCGGCCGAGGTTTCTCCCATCGAGAACCATCTTTTCAAGCTGTCCGTCACCCTGCCGGCCAAGGGCGGGCTCAAACGGGCGCAGTTTTCCAAACCGGTCCGGCTCACAGCGGAACCCGGCTGGCATTCGGTGAGCCTGAACAGGGACCTCACCTGGTTCATGGACAGCCGCAGCAACCTGAATACGCCCATGGAAATCACCCTCAGGAGCACGGACGGCAAATGGGCATACCCGGTGGTGAACCTGCCGGATCCCCTGTCGGCCTATGCTTCCTGCCAGGTAGAGCTGGGAACCGTTCCCAGTGCCGACGGGCTGTATGAGAATTATTACCGGCTCATCTACCCCAAGGACTTCGACCCGGCCAAAAAATACCCGCTCATCCTCTATGTCTATGGCGGTCCGCACAGCCAGCTGGTCCAGGATTCCTGGCTGGGACAAATCCGCATGTGGGAGATGCTCATGGCCCAGAAAGGCTACCTGGTTTACATCCAGGACAACCGGGGCACCTCCAACCGCGGGGCGGCCTTCGAAAAGGCCATCAACCGCCGCTGCGGCCAGCAGGAGATGCTGGACCAGATGGTGGGCATCGACCGGCTCCGCTCCCTTCCCTATGTAGATGCGGAGCGAATTGGAGTGCACGGCTGGAGCTACGGCGGCTTCATGACCATCTCCCTCATGACCCACTATCCGGACGTCTTCAAGGTAGGCGTCGCCGGCGGTCCGGTCATCGACTGGAAATGGTACGAAATCATGTACGGAGAACGTTACATGGACAATCCGGAAACCAACCCGGAGGGTTTCAAGGAAACCTCACTGATAGAGCATGCGCACAATCTCCGGGGAAAACTGCTCATCTGCCAGGGCGCCGTGGACAACACCGTGGTGTGGGAGCACAGCCTGAGCTTCATCCAGGCCTGCATCGACCTGGAAATCCCCGTAGACTACTTCCCCTACCCCGTGGCAGAGCACAACGTCTTCGGCCGCAACCGCATCCACCTGATGGACAAAGTGACGCAATACTTCCAGGATTACCTGTAAAAAAGATTTGCAGAATCAGATAATTTAATCTATCTTTGCAGTCCACTTTTGAGGGCATAGCTCAGTTGGTTTAGAGCGCTTGCTTGACAGGCAAGAGGTCCGCAGTTCAAATCTGCGTGTCCTCACAGCAAAAAGGGGCCGGCCAATTGGTCAGTCCTTTTTTTTATAGTGTCGCAGGTCGGTTGCCAACCGTTGCAGGTCTGGGAGCAAAGTGTCGCCGGTCTGTGTTTTTTCGTTCACCTGCGACTGAAAATGGCCACCCAACGCCTGCAGCGTCGCAGGTCTGGGAGCAAAGTGTCGCCGGTCTGCGTTTTTTCCGTTCACCTGCGACGGGAAATGGCCACCCAGTGCCTTGCAGTGTCGCAGGTCTGGCGGTAAAGTGTCGCAGGTCTGTGTTTTTTCGTTCACCTGCGACGGGAAATGGCCACCCAGTGCCTTGCAGTGTCGCAGGTCGGCCGATTTTTGCGGACCTGCGACGTTCCGGGCTTTCACCTGCGACGGGAAATGGCCACCCAGAGCCCTGCAGTGTCGCAGGTCGGCCGATTTTTGCAGACCTGCGACGTTCCGTGCGCTCACCTGCGACGGGAAATGGCCACCCAGCGCCTTGCAGCGTCGCAGGTCGATTGGCCAACCGTTGCAGGTCTGGGAGCAAAGTGTCGCTGGTCTGTGTTTTTTCGTTCACCTGCGACTGAAAATGGCCACCCAGTTCCTTGCAGTATCGCAGGTCTGGCGGTAAAGTGTCGCAGGTCTGCGTTTTTTCGTTCACCTGCGACGGAAAACGGTCACCCAGCGCTTGCAGTGTCGCAGGTCGGCCGATTTTTGCAGACCTGCGACGTTCCGGGCCTTCACCTGCGACGGAAGCACTTTGACGCCGAAAAGAAAAAGGAGAGGGTGATCAATGCGTCATTAATCACCCGAATGATATGCCTGAATACTGCGCCAGTGGCTGTTATTTCGGCGATGAGGCAGAAAAGTGATCAAGTCAAGTCTAGAAAGGCTTGCCTTATTATTTTGGTTTTTTCTTTTTGGGGCATGTTGTTGAACCCTTTGTTTTCAATTTCTTTGTAGAGAGGTTTCCGGGGTGTTACAACTGCCCTTCTTTCTTTTCCGTCGATTGTTGCAAAAACATGAATATTCCCTTTGACTGATTTCTCGAAGCGGATTTTGGA
>FLNY01005038.1_pt1 | contig 17599 bp, 15 predicted proteins | sample 1140381 | NCBI WGS metagenome assembly FLNY01 (sample SAMEA3878172, study PRJEB12797) | bioreactor metagenome | biome: Moose rumen | place: Sweden | collected 2011-10
TTTGACACTTTGACACTTTGACACTTTGACACCTTTTCCTGAGTGACAGGCAGCACTTGTTGTCTCCCCCAATCCCTGCTATAAGTGTGGGGAAGATTCCCGAATTGCCGCGCGCGAGGTGAGCCGGATTGTTAAAAAACGGACGAAAACGGGTCGAAATGGGGGTAAAATGGCCTCAAATGTTAAAATAATGGCCTCAAATGTTAATTGCTAACCGGGAAATTTGGCAAGCGTCAAAAATTTTCCGTATCTTTGCATCGTAAAATTTAAGTTTTACACACCACGCTCTCCCGAAACCGTCTTAACTCCAAATTTTTACCATGAACTTCCTCACTACCCTCCGGCTTAACGCCATCATTTTACATTTCGTCCGCCTTCTGGCAAAGTCAAACATTCTGCTTTCTGCCTCATATAAGGCAGATCGGATATTTTATCCCTCGCATCGCACAAAATCTGTGAGCCCCAAGTATTTTGCGACGACGCTAACGGAATCCGATGGAATCTCCGCATTTATTCTTCGACTTGCCGACGAACGTCCGGCGACAAAAACGCCCCGAGCCATAGAGAATGACCCGGGGAGAGTAAAGGGAACAGAAGGATACCCTTTTTTAGAACTCGCAGTTGTTGGGGGTGCGGGGGAAGGGTATCACATCGCGAATGTTCTGCATACCGGTGACGAAGAGGAGCAAACGTTCGAAACCAAGGCCGAAGCCGGCATGGGGACACGAGCCGTACTTGCGGGTATCGAGATACCAGCTGTAGAGATTCTTGTCCATACCGCGCCGTTCGATTTCGGCAATGAGCTTCTCCCCGCTCTCTTCACGCACGCTGCCTCCGATGATTTCGCCGATACGTGGGAAAAGCACATCGGTGCCCTGCATGGTACGGCCGTCCTCGTTCTTCTTCATGTAGAAGGCTTTGATTTCGGCGGGATAGTCGTTGAGGATGACGGGACGTTTGAAGTGCTGCTCCACGAGATAACGTTCGTGCTCGGAAGCCAAGTCCATACCCCAGCCAGTGACGGGGAATTCGAACTTGTGGCCGTTCTGCTGAGCCTCCTGGAGAATCTGAATGCCCTCGGTGTAGGACAGCCGGACGAAATCCTCACTCACCACGCCGTTGAGCGTATCGAGCAGAGTCTTGTCAATCATCTTGTTGAGGAACTCGAGGTCGTCGGCACAGTTGGTGAGTGCCCAACGGACGCAGTACTTGATGAAGTCCTCCTCGAGATCCATCAGTTCGGTTTTGTCCATGAAAGCCACTTCGGGCTCTATCATCCAGAACTCGGCCAGATGGCGGGGAGTATTGGAATTCTCGGCACGGAACGTGGGGCCGAACGTATAGATGGCACCCAAAGCCGTAGCTCCGAGTTCGCCCTCGAGCTGACCGGAAACGGTGAGGTTGGCTTTCTTGCCGAAGAAGTCGCGGTCGTAGGCCACTTCACCTCCCTGCTTGGCTATGCGGTCGAGGTCGAGCGTGGTGACCTGGAACATCTCCCCTGCGCCCTCGGCGTCGCTGGCCGTGATGAGCGGAGTGTGGAAATAGTAGAAACCGTGCTCGTGGAAATAGGTATGGATGGCCATCGCCATATTGTGGCGGATACGCATCACAGCGCCGAACGTGTTGGTACGCAGGCGAAGATGGGCAAACTGGCGCATATACTCGAACGTCTGACCCTTCTTCTGCATGGGATAGTCGGAGGGACATTCGCCGTAGAGTTCGATGGCCGAAGCCTGTATTTCGGAAGTCTGACCGGCACCCTGACTCTCGACGAGAATGCCTTGGGCACAAATACATGCACCTGTGGTGATATTCTTCAGGAGGTTGGCATCAAACTTGGACGGATCGACCACAATCTGGATATTCTTGATGGTGGAACCGTCGTTGAGAGCGATGAAGTCAACCGCCTTGGACGAACGGTGGGTTCTCACCCAACCCTTGACGACAATCTCACTGCCGTAGTCGGTGCGCCGGAGCGCGTCTATAATCTTGGTACGTTTCATCGTAATGGGCAGTATAGATTATTCGAAAGCACCCATCTTGAGCATGTTGACCTCCTGCTGGGTGAGGTGACGCCAACGTCCGCGAGGCAGGTTCTTCTTGGTGAGACCGGCGAAATAGACGCGGTCGAGTTTGACAACGCGATAGCCGAGGTGCTCGAAGATACGGCGTACGATACGGTTCTTGCCCGAGTGAATCTCAATACCCACCTGGTTCTTGTCTGTCTCGCTTGCATAAGCAATGGCGTCGGCGTGGATGGCACCGTCCTCAAGTTCGATGCCTGCGGCAATCTTGGCGAGGTCTTCCTGAGCCACATCGTGGTCGAGCCAAACGTGGTAGATTTTCTTCTTGACATACTTGGGATGGGTGAGCTTGGAGGCGAGGTCGCCGTCGTTGGTAAGCAGAAGCACACCCGTCGTATTGCGGTCGAGACGGCCTACGGGATAGATACGTTCGGGAGCGGCATTGCGCACGAGGTCGAGCACCGTTTGACGACCCTGGGGATCGTCGCTTGTGGTAACGGTATCCTTGGGTTTGTTGAGCAGCACGTAAATCTTGCGCTCGAGCGAAACGGGATGTCCGTTGAACTCAATCTGGTCCTTGCGGGTCACTTTGGTACCCAATTCGGTCACCACATTGCCGTTCACCGAGACGTTGCCCTCGGTGATGTGCTGGTCGGCCTCACGGCGCGAGCAGATGCCGGCATTGGCGAGGAACTTGTTGAGACGGATTTCCTCATTCGGATCGATGATGGTGTCGATGTAGTTGGGCACCTCGGGAACGAAATTGCGTTTCTGCTTGGGAGCTTTCTTGGCGGGACGACCCGGACGGCCTGCAAAAGGCTGCTGACCGTAGCCTCCCTGCTGGGGACGACCGTAGCCTCCCTGCTGATAACCGCCCTGAGGACGACCGTAACCGCCCTGCTGACGGCCGTATGCACCCTGGGGACGCTGCTGATAGCCACCCTGCTGACGGCCGTATGCGCCCTGGGGACGCTGCTGATAACCGCCCTGCTGACGGCCGTAACCGCCCTGGGGACGCTGCTGATAGCCACCCTGCTGACGACCGTAGCCTCCTTGGGGACGAGGCTGGTAGCCCTGTTTGGGACGACCCTGATAGCCGCCGTAGGCAGGACGCTGCTGATCGTAGTGCTGTTCAGCCTGGGGTGCGCCTTCTTGAGGAGCTGCATTGTCGGTTGTATTGTCGGAGCCTTCTACAGGCTGCTGGGCAAACGAGCGATAGGAATGGGGGGCGGCAGGACGCTGATAGTTCTGTCCGTCCTCATAGCGGCGATAGCCTTGCTGACGCTGATAACCGCCCTGATAAGAGGGACGCTGATAGCCTCCGGCGTATGTATCGCGCTGGGCGAAAGGATCGCGGCCATAGGATACATCGCGCGACGAGCCGTAGGCGGGACGAGTGTAGTTTTCGTCGTGGAGACGCGATTCGCCGATGCGGGGGCGACGGCGGGGTGTCGATTCTCCTTCGGGGTTTGCAGCCTCATTGTTCGGCTGCTGGGGATTCAATTCTTCTTCCATAGTTTTGTTGAGAGTGAAAAATTAAATGAATACTTGAAATAAAATGATTATATATGAATAATGTACAGGCCTCGCGGCCTTTCTGAGGATTTACATACCTATATAAGTGGCGGGTGTGATGGCGTGGAGTTCGGCCTTGACGGCATCGCTCACGTTGAGTCCGTCGATGAACTGTGAAATCGTCTCGGGCGTCATTCCGGTGTTGACGCGGGTGAGTGCCTTGAGCGTTTCGTAGGGTTTGGGATAACCTTCGCGACGCAGGATGGTCTGGATGGCTTCGGCGACGACGGCCCAAGAATGTTCCAGGTCGGCATCTATGGCAGGACGGTTGAGCAGAAGTTTCTTCAATCCCTTGAGGGTGGAAGCCAGCGCTATGAGCATGTGACCGAGCGGCACACCCACATTGCGGAGCACTGTCGAGTCGGTCAAGTCACGCTGCAAACGCGAGATGGGGAGTTTCTGTGCCAGATGGTCGAGAATGGCGTTGGCGATGCCGAGATTGCCTTCGGAATTTTCGTAGTCGATGGGATTGACTTTGTGGGGCATAGCCGACGAACCGACCTCCCCTGCCTTGATTTGCTGTTTGAAATATTCCATCGAGATGTACTGCCAGAAGTCCTTGTCGAGGTCCATGAGGATGACGTTGATGCGGCGCAGGGCATCGAAGAGAGCTGCCAGATTGTCATAGTTGGAAATCTGGGTGGTCCACTCTTCGCGCTGAATACCGAGACGTTCGGACAGGAAGCGGTTGCCGAATTCGCGCCAGTCGCGGTCGGGATAAGCCACATGGTGGGCATTGAAATTGCCCGTAGCACCGCCGAACTTGCCCGAGACGGGCACCTCGCGCAGAAGACGAGCCTGCTGTTCGAGACGATAGACAAAGACCTGCACCTCTTTGCCCAGACGTGTGGGCGAAGCGGGTTGGCCGTGAGTACGGGCCAACATCGGGATGTCCTTCCACTCTTCGGCATACTGACGGAGCAGGGCGATAACCTCCTCCAAAGCGGGCAGATAGACCTCGTGGACCGCTTCTTTGACCGACATGGGGACAGCCGTGTTGTTGATGTCCTGAGAGGTGAGACCGAAGTGGATGAATTCTTTATAGGATTCGAGGCCGAGACGGTCGAATTCCTCCTTGAGGAGATATTCGATGGCCTTGACATCGTGGTTGGTGACAGATTCGATTTCTTTGACGCGCTGAGCTTCTTCGACCGTGAAGTTGCGATAGATGTCGCGCAACGCTTCTTTGCGGTCTGCCGGGAACAAGGCCAACTGAGGCAAAGGCAGTTCCGTGAGGGCAATGAAATACTCCACCTCCACCCTCACGCGATAACGCATGAGAGCATATTCGGAGAAATAGTCGGCGAGGGGTTCCGTCCGGGAATGATAACGTCCGTCGATGGGTGATACTGCAGTAAGGGGTGATAATGTCATCGTCGAGTGATGTTAGTCTGTCGTGTCAGGTCATTCTTTCCAAATGCGCACACCCACGTTCACATGAATGGATGAGAGGCGCGAGTCGCTGTTGTCAATCACATTGGGGAAAGCTCCGATTTGCCAAGTGACCGAGGTGGCCAGATGTTTCCAGTCGAAACCGACGCCCACTTGCGGACCGATATCCCACTTGTTGAAATAGTCGTCTGTACTGACGGCAACATCGATATGGAACCCGGCGTTGATGCTGAAACGGGTGTAGTAGTTGACCGGGAAGAAATAGCGGGCCATCCCCTGGAGGGAGAGGTAGGAAGCTTTGAGGCCGGTCTCCTCCACCAGAACGGGACCATAACCCAGTCCTCCGTCGTAGTAGGTATCCAGTTCTCCGCCCTTCTCCACAAAACTGAGGCCCGATTGGATGCCCCATTTTTTGGAGAGCGCATGATCGTAGAGGAAACCCATGTTCCAGGAATTATGTGTATTTTTGGTCTCGGCCGAACGTCCGAACTTGGTAGTTGAGAGAGTATAGTCGGAAACGGAAAGCCAAGAATGGGAGTAGCCGGCAGTGAATGTGAACGAAGCACCGTAGAAATAATTGGCCTTGCGAGCCTCTTGGCGCTGCTGGGCACGTTTGGAGAATTTCTGGCCGAAAACCGGAGCTACGCTAAGCAATCCTATGGATAAGAGGAGAAGACGACGCAACACGACGATGTATTAACCTATATATAATATAATAATGTGTATAAAACAAACGCAGAGAGATACCTCTCTGCTCCGCCACTCACGCGGCGAAGCAAAGGGGTTGTTTCCGGAACGGCTGTTTTTACTTGCCGCCAATCTTGTCGGCACTCTTGCCGCCGAGCACAACAAGGATGATGCTGGCCAAAGCGAGTACGAGGCTAATGCCGAGAATGATGTGATTCATGTCGGCATCCTGAAGGAGGCCCGTGAAAAACGAAACAGCCAGAATTGCGACTGTAATAATCAGGAGGAAAACACCTCCGTACAATTTCAGAGTTCTCATAATTTTATATCAACTTTGTTATTGGTTTTGCCATTTGGCGTTGAATTTTGATGCAAATATCGTATTTTTTTTGGTAATATAAGCATAAAAAATCAAAAAAATGCATTTTAAGTCGAAAATTTAATGTATCTTTGCATCGTTTGATTCAAAACAGCTCAATTTTTTGCAAAAAATGAAGGTTTTAATATTCATTTACGAGTGGTGCATCTTCGCGCCGATATTTATCGTTCTTTCGATTATTGCCTCTTTGATGACCATAATAGGGTGCAAAATCGGCAACCGTGATTTCTGGGGTTATTGGCCGGCTCACTACTGGGCAAAGCTGACCTGCCTGATGTGTTTCTGTCCGGTCACGGTGGAGGGTTGCGAAAACATCGACCCGAAGACCTCCTGCATTTTCGTGGCCAACCACCAGAGTGCGTTCGACATCTTCTCTATTTACGGCTATTTGCCCCACAACTTCAAGTGGTTGCTCCGTAAGGAGATACACGGCATCTTCCTTGTCGGGCCGGCCTGCTCTGCTGCCGGTCACATCTGGGTCGATGCGCACGGTTCGTCAGGCTTGCTCTCGACCATGAAGCAATGTCTCAGCACCCTCCATCACGGCATGTCGCTTGTAGTCTTCCCCGAGGGCACACGCACCAAGACCGGCAAATTGGGTCGTTGGAAGAAAGGCGCCTTCGAATTGGCTGCTTTGGTGAAACTGCCCGTAGTGCCGCTCACCATCGAAAATGCCTACGACATCATGCCCAAGGGAACCCTCGTATTCCATCCCCGCCGCCTCAAAATCACCATCCACAAGCCTCTGGACCCCATCACGAAAGCTGAGGGCAAGGAAGCCGGCATCGAACGTCTGATGAAGGATTCGCGGGCCGTGATAGCCAAACAACTCGGTGAGGAATGACCGTACCCGAACGTTTGCAGCTCTTCCTCGAAGCGCAGGAAATCAACGCCTACAGGGTCAACAAACAGGCAGGACTGAGCAAAGGTCTCCTCACCAAAGCGCTCCAGGGGCGAAAAGGTCTCTCCTCGCAAAGTCTCGAACAGATACTCCTCGCCTATCCCGACCTGGATGCCGACTGGCTGATGACGGGACGCGGTGAGATGATACGCAAGGAGAAACCGGCAGCAACCGCAGCTTCTCCCCTGCCCGAAGACCTCGAAAGGTCGCTCTACAGAGTCCTCGTTTGGCATCTCGTCCTGCAGGACAAATACACCGATACGCATGACGAACTCGACCGGCTGATAGCCCTTCTGGACGAAACCGGCGAACGGCTCACATCGCTCAAAAAACAACTTGCGACCATCCGCTCGCTTATCGAAACGCAGTGGGAGCTACAACCCTCGGAGGACGGCATTTGGCGCACAAGCCTCAAAATAGCTGCCGGAGACGACGGAAACACTCCGCCCGTGCAGCTCAAAGAGCTGGAGGACCTCACGGAAAGATTGCGGAAATATCTGGTTCCGTAAGAGATTCAACAGACGATGAAAAGATTGTGAAGAAGATAAAAAATACTCCCGGAGAGAAATCCTCGGGAGCGTTTTTTTTTCCAAATCGGTCACATTGGAGATGTGGGATAAATATCCTTTGCGGGTAAGGACCAGAAAGGGCTGGACGTGGAATCAGGAGTTTTCTCTGATGGCATCGAGGTCGTTGACAATGATGCGCCGTCCGTCCATTTTGATGATGCCTTCCTTCTCGAACGCGGACAGCGTGCGTATGGCATTGGAGGTGGTCATGTTGGAGAGCGCAGCTATTTCTTCGCGCGAAAGATAGGCACTCACTGTTTTTCCGTCACTCTCCCAGCCGTATTTGTCGATAAGGAAGAGCAGCGCGTCGGACAGTCGGGCGCGGATGTGTTTCTGGGTGAGGCTCACCGTACGTTCGTCGGAAGCACCGAGATCGACACTGAGTGCCCGGATGAAGTACATCGCAAGACGGGCATTCTGCGTGGTGATGAGCTCTATCAGTTTCATCGGAATCAAGGCCGCAATGGTGTGGTCGATGGCGACAGCTGTAGTGCTGTGGACCTGTGAGGCGAAATAACTGCGATAGCCGAAAAACTCACATGTGCGCAGCATACGGATAATTTGCATGCGTCCGCCCGCACCGGCTTTTTCGAGTTTGACGCGTCCGCGAAGGATACAGACCAGATAGTTCGACCCGTCCCCCACTTGATAGATGGCTTCTCCTTTTTCATAGACGCGGTGTTCGGCTTCGTCGAGCATCAGTTCCTGCTGTTCGATGGTCAGGAATTTCCATATATCCTCGAGACCCATCTGGAGCGTGACACCCGTTGCGGTTTTCTTTTTTGTTGCAGCCATTTTGTGATATTAAGCGATATTTATTAATGATTTCAAGAGTGCATCACCAGGTGAAACTGAGTCCTAACATCGACGTTTCCTTCATTTGCCAGTTGTCGCTGTCGGTACTGTCGTCAAATCGGGGGTAGAGATACAGCTGGGCCGAGAAGATGTCGGAAAGTTTGAGCGAGAAGGTGTTCTCGAATTCTCCGAGCACAGATTCGTAACTGGTGAAGATATAGAGACGCGAACTCCACTGGAATTTCTTGGAGAACTTCCAGACGAGTTTGCTTGTGAGTGCTGCACCGAACTGATTGAGCGAACGGTGGTTTTCGTCGATGCCGTAGGATGTCACCGTCACACGCTCGGGTTGCTGGATGTACTTGAGGTTGTAGGACAGCGGAGCCAGCATGAGCGAGAAGACAGCACCCTTGTCCTTGGACGTGAAGCTGTAGTCCATACCCAAGCCGACATTCACTTCGAGCGGAGCCAGAAACGTGGAAGTCATAACGCTGGAGTTGGCTTTATAGTACTCGAACACAGGCGTTTTGGCATAGAGGTTGGCCGAATAGTACCATTTCTTCCACGCCTTATAGCCGTACTTCATATTGAGGGTGAACAGATTGTCGTTCACTCTCATCGGGTGGACGGTGTCCGTCTTGGTGTAATAGGCCGACAGTTTGAGTTCGACAACCGTCTCGAACGTTGTGATTTTGTTCTCGTCGTAGCGGGAAATGTCCAGAACATGGTCGGTGAACAGCGTCATGTTGTTCTCTCCGCCCTTGTACCAATTGTCCGACAGCGAGGTCTGGGTCATCTGCAGCTGAGTCGTTCCCTTCCAATGCCACTTGTCGGCATGAATCTTGGGAATGTCCGTTGCCTGGGCATAATTGAGCTGGACGTTGTCCCGTATCTCGATTTGCTGGTTGCTCAAGAGACCCTTTTTGGTGATGCGCTTGCGTTCGTAGGGTATTTTGGTGCGATTGCCCCGAGACAGTTTCATTTCGCGCAGGTGGGCGGTCTCATAGTTGTAGGCAGTCCATTGGCGCAGGCGGGTGTAATCCAGCTGCCGCTGGAAAAGATTCTCCTCTCCTGTCTTGTCGCTGTTGGCCAATTCCGATACCGTAACCGCAGGATTGCGGGGCACCTCTCCGCTGACGACGAGCGGAATCCGATAGGAAGGTTGAGCGTAGGCAACCTCTTCGTCGTAGGGCAACGTTCTCACCTGAGCCATCAGCGAATCGACCGAACGCTGGAGATGGGCCAATTCGAAAGCGCGCGCCATAACGGCGGTATCCACCGGCTGGAAAGGATATTGAAGGCGCCAAGACCGGGTCAATGCCTGATAGCCGTTCTCTATCGATGCCACCGAGTCTCTCACAAATGTTTCGCGTATGCGACGGGAGGCCTCTTCGACCGAATCGCGAAGAGCTTCGATGCGCGCAGAATCCGAAAGAGCCCGGAGGCGAGTAGGGTCAGAAAGGGCTGCAATGCTGTCTGAAACCATCAACCGGGATGTATCCTGCGCTAAACCAAGCGTGTCCTGCGCCCGAAGGCTCAAGGCAGCAAAGCCGATGAGAATACCTGCAATCAATGTGACGGGACGCATGATATTATATCGTGGATTTTGGTTGTGTCTGATTACCAAATGCTGGGAGGAATGGGACGACAATTGTAGTTGGAAGCCATTATCTGGCCGTAAGCACCCGCAGAACGCAACGCCACAAGGTCGCCGCGACGCGCCGTGGGCAGCAGTTCGTTCTCGCCGAAACAATCTGACGACTCGCAGATGGGACCCACAACGTCGTAACGTGTCACTTCGGACGAATCGGACGTGAGCACCTCGATTTTGTGGTGAGCCTGGTAGAGTGCCGGACGAATCAAATCGCTCATGCCGGCATCGAGAATCATGAACTTCTTGTTGACTCCCTCCTTTATATATAATACGCGCGCGATGAGAGAGCCGCATTGACAGACCACCGAACGTCCCAATTCAAAATGCAATTCCTGGCCTTCACGCAGACGCAGATGGTCGGCATAGATGGCGAAAAAGTCTGCAAAGTCCGGAATGGGATTTTCGTCGGGAGCATCGTAGTCGCAGCCCAAGCCTCCGCCCACGTTGATGGTTCGCAGTCGGATACCCTGGGCTTCCACTTCGTCCTGGAGCTTGTTGATGCGGTCGCACAGCATCGTGAACGGGTCGAGCTTCAAGAGCTGCGAACCGATGTGGAAATGAAGGCCGATGAGTGTGACGTGGGAAAGCGTCTTGATTTTGGCGATGACCGAAGGCAGCATCTCCATCGCAATGCCGAATTTGTTTTCCGACAGTCCGGTAGTGATGTATTTGTGGGTGTGGGCATCGACATTGGGGTTGACTCGAAGCGCCACCCTTGCCGTTGTGCCGGCCTCTGCGGCCAGTTGGTCAATCACTTCGAGTTCGGCCACACTTTCGACGTTGAAGCACGCAATTCCCTGTTCGAGGCCCAGCCTAATTTCCCAATCGCTCTTCCCCACGCCTGCATAGACGATTTTGTCGGGTTGGAAACCGGCTTTGAGACAAGCCTGTATCTCCCATCCGCTCACGCAGTCGCATCCCAACCCGCTTTGTCGTACTATTTCCAGCAGGGTCGAGTCCACATTGGCTTTCACAGCATAGTGGACGCGGAAGGCAGGATAGCGCGAGGCTTCCTTGTTGATGGTATCGAGGGTGGCTTCCAGCAGACGGCGGTCGTAGTAGTAGAACGGCGTCTGCAATGTCCGGAATTTGGAAACGGGAAAATTCATCGTCCTGGAGGGGAATAAAGCGCTTTATTTGAAAAGATGCTCGGAAAGGAGGCGCAGGGCGCGTTCCTTGTCTTCCTTGCGTATGAGAATGGAGATGTTGTAGTTCGAACCGCCGTAGCTAATCATACGGACGGGAATGTCCTTGAGGGCTTCGACCACAGAGCTTTCGAATCCGAGGTTGTCCCACTCCATGTCGCCTACAACGCAGATGATGACCAGGTTCTTATCGACCGTCACAGAGCCGAATTTCTTGAGCTCGGTGACGATTTCGTCGAGTTTGTTCTCCTTGTCGATGGTGAGCGATACGCCTACCTCCGAAGTGGTGACGAGATCGACGGGAGTCTTGAAGTCCTCGAACACCTCGAACACTTTGCGCATGAAGCCGTAAGCCATCAACATGCGCGAAGACTTGATTTTGATGGAGACGATGCCGTCTTTGGCGGCAACAGCCTTGATTTTGTCTTTCTCCGTCTGGTTGCTGATGGTGGTGCCGGGAGCTTCGGGCTGCATGGTGTTGAGCAGACGCACGGGAATGTTGTACATGCGGGCGGGCGTGATGCAGGTGGGGTGAAGTATCTTGGCTCCAAAGTAAGCCAACTCGGCGGCTTCGTCGAAATTGAGCATTCTCACGGGCTTGGTGTTCTCCACATAACGGGGATCGTTGTTGTGCATGCCGTCGATGTCGGTCCATATCTGGATTTCCTCGGCACGGATGGCTGCTCCGATGATGGAAGCCGAGTAGTCGGAACCTCCGCGCTGGAGGTTGTCGATTTCGCCGTAGGCATTGCGGCAGATGAACCCCTGGGTGATATAAATCAGTTCGTCCGAATCGGCTTCGAGTTTGGCTTTGATGTTCTCTTCGATGAACTTGAAGTCGGGCTCGCAGTTCTTGTCTATACGCATGAAGTCGAGAGCAGGAACAAAAGCGGCCTTCACTCCCTGCTGGAGCAGATAGCGGTACATCATGTTGGTGCTCATCAATTCGCCCTGGGCCACCACGCAACGCTCTTCGAAGATGGTGAAGGGACGGTTGGCGAACGAACGGAGATAGTCGAGGATGCCGTGTATCGTTTCGAGACAGTCCTTCTTGAGGTCGGCATCGGTGAAAAGTTCGTCGATGACACCTTCGTATTTGTTCTGGAGGCGGTTGATTACGTCGGAAGCACCTACGGCGTTCTCCAGACGGAAATAATCAGCTATTTCGAGAAGGGTGTTGGTTGTGCCGGACATGGCCGAAAGCACAACGACCTTACGCTGGCCGTCCTCGGTGATGAGTTTGGCCACATTCTTGATGCGTTCTGCGGAGCCTACAGACGTTCCGCCAAACTTTAATACTTTCATTTGTTTGTTCTGTTTGTTGTTTATTTGGGCGCAAAGATAGCGTTTTTTTGCCAATTCTGCAAATATTTGGCGTAAAAAATGTATTTATTCAGTTTTTTTGCACTTCTGATTCATTTTCCGATGCCATTTCGTCACTCATATTCACCAAATACAGATTTTTGCGGGCTCGGGTGAAGGCCGTGTACATCCATCGGTAGAAGTCCATTCCCAGATGTTCCGGATTGATGTAGGACAGATCCAGATAGACGTCCTGCCACTGACCGCCCTGACTCTTGTGGCAGGTGACGGCGTATGCGTATTTGATTTGGAGGGCGTTGAAATAAGGGTCTTCTTTCACACGCTTGATGCGTTCGCTCCGCGACGGAATATAGGCATACTCCCCCTCCACCGCACAGAAGAGTTTCGAAAGCTGCTCCTGACCCAGCGAGGGTCCTTCGGCCAACAGGGTGTCGAGAAGCACAATCGTTTCGAGGTCGATGTCATAGTCGTTGAGCGTGATGTCAACGTGTGCAAAATGGAACCCGTAGCGGTATTCGTCACTCCGCACGCGATTCACCGTCACGGTGTCTCCGTTGGCGATAAACGGAATCCGATCGTACTCTTTGGCCCACCAATAGTTGTTTTTCACCACCAGAAGCCTCTCCCCTGCGGTCAGTATCTCTTCCCGTCCGAGAATGAGATTGCGGATGCCGAGATTGAGCTGGTTGGCTTTTTTGTTGCTGCGCGTGATGAAGACGGTTTCGTCGATGCCATCGCGGCTGTAGCTCGAACCGAGGTCGTCGGCCATTGTGGTGCCGTCGATGCGGTGCACGTCATCGTATGTCTTATATATAATATGTGGAAGCTCCGTAACCTCACCCGCCGAGATACGGTTGCGCAGACGCGTCGCATTGAAGAGAATCCCAGACTCCAATTGCTGTCGGGCCACTTCGGTCAGTTCGACCTCCATCACTTCGAGACCGTACCCTTGGAGGTGGCTCACGCTCAAAGCATGGCTCTGTGTCTGTCCGACAGGAGGCAGCTGAGCCGAATCGCCCACAAGGAGGAGTCGGCAGTCCGTCCCGCTGTAAACATATTCTATCAAGTCGTCGAGCAGATTGCCCGTTCCGAACATCGAACCCTCCTGGAGGGTGGATATCATGGAGGCTTCGTCACAGATGAAGAGTGCTCCCGCGTCTTTGTTGTCGGTCAACTGAAAACCGTCCGAGAGGCCGAACTTCTTCTGCCGGTAGATGGTCTTGTGGATGGTCAACGCCGTTTTGCCGGCCATCGATGCAAACACTTTGGCAGCTCTTCCCGTAGGTGCCATCAGACGGGTCGGCACGTTGTGGGACTGCAGCGTTTTGACCAAAGCTCCCGTCAGCGAAGTCTTGCCTGTGCCGGCATAACCGCGCAGGATGAAAACCCGGTCGCGGCTGGTGGGTTCAAAAAGAAATCTGCCGAGTCCGGAAAGTGCTTCTTTTTGACAATTATTGGGCAAAAATGGCAGGTTTTGGGTCACGTTTGTGACAAAAATGTCATTTATCATCAACTTTTTTCTTTTTTTTTCGCCAAAGATAAGGTTTTTTCAAAAAAGTTTTGTATATTTGCAGCGGAATTTTGTGAATGGAGCATCAGTTTTCCTCTTTTCGCTATCCGCAGTTGACGAAATTAAAACAAAAAATAAACATTGTAATTCATTAGTAATGAAAACTATTCTTAACATCATCCTCGTTGTAGCAGCTTGTTTGCTTGGCTACATGTGCTACAGAAGCGTTCAACTTCCTGTAGAGTTCAACAACGAAGTGGCACGCCGCGAAGCTGTCATCATCCAGCGCCTGAAAGATATCCGTACCATTCAGGAGGCTCACCGCGACAAGTATCAGGTTTATTCTGCAAGTTGGGCAGAGTTGATTAGTTTCGCCAAAACTGCAGAAGTGCCGATTGTAAACAAAATCGGATCCCTCACCGACCAGCAGCTTGCTGACGGTCTGAACGAAAAGGACGCTTGGAAATATCTTTGCGACCCCAAGAAATACAGCAAAGAAATCGACAAGTTCGGTCTTTCGAAGGAGACATTCTCCCGTGATACCGTATTCATACCCCTCCTCGAGAAGGATTCCGCGCTGATTCGTGCCGATTTCAACATTGATTCCATCTGCTACATTCCTTTCGCCAAGAACCCCACCGACACCTTCCGTCTTGAGGTGGGTTCTGTAACCACCCAGTCCGGCTACCAGATGTCTCTCTTCCAGGCTCAGGCTGACTATCAGATTTACATGTGGGATCTTGACCAGCAGGAAGTTGCCAACAAGATTGACGACAAGAAGCAGCAGGAGAAGTATCCCGGTCTGCAGGTGGGCGACGCTACAGAGGCCAACAACAACGCCGGCAACTGGGAATAATCGACTGGATATTTTGCAAGTCTCGGCTCTCTCCTGTGGAGACCACACCGCAAAATGATACAAAACGACCAATTGTCCATCCGGCTTTTGCCGGGTGGATTTTCGTATGCTTGGGGGAATCGCCCCGCCGAGTTCATCTCCCTCCCGGGCAAAGATTTCGTGGCCGAATTTGAGGATGCCGTTCTCTCACGTCAGGAACTGTTGCGTGCATGGGATTTGGTGATTTGCGAACTGCACACATCGCGTGTGGTCCTCCTTCCCGCCCAAATGCCGATGGAAGAAGCCCAAGTCCATTTCGACTTTCTGCTTCCCGAAGCCGCCGGTGAGGAAGTGACCTTCTGCGACACCGCCGGTGATATCGCGTTCTGGTTCGGAATGGATGCACGAATCCACCGTTTCCTGCAACGCACATTCCAAAACGTGGTCTGTCGCCATCCCCTCTGCTCGTTGCATTCTTTTTGGCAGACCAAAGTCGCTTTCGGCACCCATGCCTGGATGGTTGCCGACTTGAGTCTGGCAGCTCTGCAGCTGTTGGTCTATCGCGACGGGAACCTGCAATTGGCCATCCGTCACGACACAAGCGACCTCCGCAACATGACTTATCTCATCCTCAACACGTGGAGTCAACTGCAACTCGATGCCCTTCGGGACACCCTGATTCTGACGGGCGATACCACTCTGTGCTCCAAACTCCGCGAACAGACACAGGAAATCATCAAGAACGTATCCACCGAAACTTGAAACCTGAAACTCTGAACTTCTTTTCCCCGTATTCCCCGTTTCCTCTGAACTTCTTTTCCCCGTATTCCCCGTTATTATAATGAAAGAAACTCTCTTTTCCCCGTATTCCCCGTTATTATAATGAAAGAAACTCTTTTTTCCCCGTATTCCCCGTTATTATAATGAAAAAAACTCTTGTTTCCCCGTATTCCCCGTTATTATAATGAAAGAAACTCTTTTTTCCCCGTATTCCCCATTATTATAATGAAAGAAACTCTTTTTTCCCCGTATTCCCCGTTATTATAATGAAAAAAACTCTTTTTTCCCCGTATTCCCCGTTATTATAATGAAAGAAACTCTTTTTTCCCCGTATTCCCCGTTATTATAATGAAAAAACTCTCTTTTCCCCGTATTCCCCGTTATTATAATGAAAAAACTCTTGTTTTTTCAAACTTCTTGAAACCTGAAACTTGAAACCTATATGAAATATATTCCCACCCTCCTGCTCACCGGTTATTTGGGCAGCGGTAAAACAACACTTCTCAACCGGATTCTTTCCAACAAACGCGGCATCAAATTTGCCGTTATCGTCAACGACCTCGGTGAGGTCAACATCGACGCCGATCTCATTCAGAAAGGCGGTATCGTGGGCCAGAAGGACGATTCCCTCGTTGCCCTCCAGAACGGATGCATCTGCTGCACACTCAAGATGGATCTCGTGCAACAGCTTCGCGAGATTATCGATATGTGCCGTTTCGACTACATTGTGATTGAAGCTTCCGGCATTTGCGAACCCGCCCCTATCGCCCAAACGATTTGTTCCATTCCGCAGGTATATCCCGATTTCTGCGAGAACGGCGCCGCCCGTCTCGACTGCATCGTCACCGTTGTGGATGCCCTTCGCATGAAGGATGAATTCAAGAATGGCGGAGACCTGCTTCGCAAAGACATCGGCGAAGACGATATCGAAAATCTCCTTATCCAGCAGATTGAATTCTGTAATATCGTCCTGCTCAACAAAGCCGACGAAGTGTCCGAATCGGACAAAAAACGTCTCTATGACATCATTCGAGGACTCCAGCCAAAGGCCGAGATTTTCGAATGCAACTACGGCGATGTGGACCTCGACAAAATTGTCAATACCCGCATGTTCGACTTCGACGATGTAGCAGGTTCGGCTACGTGGGTACAGGAAATCGAGAAACACCACGACGAGGATGATGACGACGATGACGATGAACACGAACATGAACATGAACACGATGATGACGATAATGATGATGAGCACGACCGTCACGAACATCATCACGAGCATCATCACCATCACCACGATGGTCTCGAAAACGAAGAAGAAGGCGAAGCCGAAGAATACGGCGTGGGCACTTTCGTCTATCAGCGCCGCCGTCCGATGAACCTCTCCCGATTCGACGATTTCGTGGCTCGTCTCTGGCCCAAAAACATTATCCGGGCCAAAGGTATGTGCTGGTTCAAAGGGGAAGATGACATTTGTTATCTCTTCGAACAGGCCGGACATCAAGTGTCGCTCTCGAATGCCGGAAAGTGGTTCGCCACAATGCCCGCCCATCAGATTGAACTCCTTCTGGAACAGCAGCCTCAGTTGAAAGCCGATTGGGACGAAAAAGTCGGCGACCGAATGCAGAAACTCGTTTTCATCGGCCAGCATCTCGACAAAGAATACATTGCCCAATGTCTCGACCGCTGCTTGGTGGACGAATAATTGGTGAATGGCACCCTGATTGTGGTTTGTGTCTGTTAATGGCTCGTGTCTTGTCAAATAATGTAGGGTTCTTCCATTAATCAATAGCCCACGGCGATAACTGCGTCGAGGTTTTAGAACTGTGTCAGATAATACGTTTATTGATTACATAGGGTTCACTAAATTATTTGACTAAGCAATAGCCACTAACAGACACAAATTTCAATCAGTTCGCCTTTCTTGCTGAAAAATCTCCAATCGAAGGCCAAAAAGACGATTTTCTCCAAAAAGAGACGCAGAAGTCCCCGTAGGAACTTCATTACGTTTTTGGCGAAGAAGCAAGCTCCTATCC
>FLNY01003809.1_pt1 | contig 17595 bp, 12 predicted proteins | sample 1140381 | NCBI WGS metagenome assembly FLNY01 (sample SAMEA3878172, study PRJEB12797) | bioreactor metagenome | biome: Moose rumen | place: Sweden | collected 2011-10
AACTTCAGGTGTCTAAACCTTTATCTGAAACGGTTTTCTTTCGTTTGCGGGTGCAAAAGTACTACTTTTCTGCGAACCGTCCAAACTTTTTCGTGAGAAAATCGATTTATTTTATTATTTCCAAATCGCGGAAGACCTTGGTGAGTGCCTCTACGGCTTCATCGACCTGCTCTTTAGTGTGAGTGGCCATAAGAGCTACGCGCACAAGCGTATCCTGCGGAGCACAAGCGGGCGGAATAACGGGGTTGATGAAGACGCCAGCGTCGAAAGCCATCTTCGTCACGGCGAAAGTCTTGTCGACATCGCGGACGTAGAGCGGGATAATCGGACTCTCGGTGTCGCCAATCTCGAAGCCAGCTTCGCGGAAGCGCTTAAGTGCATAGTTGGTAACATCCCATAGCCTCTCGATGCGCTCAGGTTCCTGCTGTATGATGTGAAGCGCTTCGCGGGCAGCTGCCGTAGCCGCAGGCGTGCATGAAGCAGAGAAGATATAAGTACGCGTGTGATGGCGCAGGTAGTTGATAATAGAACTGTCTGCGGCTATAAATCCGCCGATAGAGGCCAGGCTCTTCGAGAACGTACCCATAATAAGGTCTACCTCATCGGTTAAGCCGAAATGGTCGCATACGCCACGTCCCTGACGCCCGAAGACACCCAAGCCATGAGCCTCGTCAACCATAATGGCTGTACCTGGATACTTATGTTTCAAAGCAACGATCTCCGGGAGCTTGCAGAGGTCACCTTCCATCGAGAAAACGCCGTCGACGACTATAAGCTTGACGACATCCTCGGGGCAACGCTGCAACAGAGCCTCGAGTTCGGCCATATCGTTGTGCTTATACTTCAGACGCTGGGAGAAGCTGTTGCGCACACCATCGACGATGCTGGCATGGTCGCGGTCGTCACAGATGATGAAGTCGTGGCGATCGGTGAGCACACCAAGCACTCCGCTGTTGACGGTGAAGCCCGTGGCGAAGCACATCGTCTCTTCCTTGCCTACGAATTCTGCCAGTTCTTTTTCGAGCTGGACGTGGAGGTCAAGCGTGCCGTTGAGGAAACGAGAACCGGCACATCCGCTGCCATACTTACGCATTGCCTCAATGCCGGCTTCGATGACACGATCGTCGCCTGTTAATCCCGTGTAGGCATTGCTGCCGAACATCAGCACGCGGTGGCCCTCCATAATGACCTCTGTACCCTGTTTGCCCTCAATCTCGCGGAAATAGGGGTAAATGCCCAGCGCTTTATATCGCTGCGGACGGTCATACTTTGCCAGTCTTTCTTGTAAAATTCCCATACATAAATATGTGTATTCGTTCTATACTTGTCTGTAAAACGGCGCAAAGTTAATAATATTTTTTTAGTTACGGCATTTTATCTCTTAAAATGTGCTATTTCTTATTCTTTTCTTGAGAAATGCGTATGGCTTTGCAACTTTTTGCGTACATTTGCGCAAACATTAATCTCGACACACGCCATGAGCAAGCAACGACTCTTATTCATAGTCAACCCCATATCCGGCACTCGCGATAAAGGTCCGATTATAAGTTCTATACCTTCGTTCCTCGACAGCGACCGCTTCGAGTGGCAGGTCGAATGGACCGACCATCGCAACCACGCAGCAGAGTTAGCAGCGCAAGCCGCTCGCAACGAGGTGGATGTTTGTGTGGCAATAGGCGGCGACGGCACCGTCAACGAGGTGGCGCGCTCGCTGCGCCACACAAGCACGGCCCTGGCCATCATTCCCATGGGCAGCGGCAATGGCTTGGCACGCCATCTGGGAATCCCCATGGATCCTGACGGAGCCTTGCGCGTTCTCGCGCGCTGCGACATTAAGCCCCTCGACTATGGCCTTATCAACGACAAACCTTTCTTCTGCACATGCGGCATGGGCTTCGATGCTTTCATCAGCGAGAAGTTTGCCGGCAGCGGCAAGCGCGGGCTGCGCACCTACGTCGAAAACACGCTGAAGGGCGGCCTCGCATACGAGCCTGAGACCTACGAACTTGTGGCCGACGGCCAAGCTACCGTGCATAAAGCCTTCCTCATAGCCTGCGGCAATGCTTCACAGTACGGCAACAATTTCTACATTGCCCCACAGGCTTCGATGAGCGATGGCCTGCTTGACGTCACGATCATTGAACCAATGAACGTGCTCGGTGCCCCGCAGCTCGTGATGCAAATGCTCAACAAAACTCTCGACACTAATTCCCACGTACACACGTTTCAATGTAAATCGCTCCACGTCCACCGTTCGCAACCGGGCGTCATCCACTACGACGGCGAACCGGCCGAGGCTGGCGAGAACATCGACATCCGCCTTGTGCCAAAAGGACTGTGCGTGGTTGTCAACGAGGAGGCCGACAAGTCGCTGACGCCTTTTGCACATGCCATTCAAGAGCTGTATGAGCAGGTGACGAGCGACATTAAGTCGCAGCAGAAGAAACTGCTTGCCATAAATAAGAACCTGCTCAACCGCATAATGCAACGTGAGCACACCGACTAAAACGTGAGCACACCAACAAATTAAAAGACTAAGGTACATCCTATTTTTAATAGAGAAAGACTTCTACATTACCGTGCCATCTGAATTCCTGCCCACTACACGCCGCGAAATGGAAGCACGCGGATGGTCGCAAGCCGACGTTATCATACTCTCGGCTGACGCTTATGTCGACCACCCTTCGTTCGGCGCAGCCGTCATCGGGCGCACCCTTGAGGCGGAGGGCTTACGTGTGGCCATCATACCACAACCCGACTGGCACGGCGACTTACGCGACTTCAGACGTTTGGGGCGTCCCAGACTATGGTTTGCCGTAGCGCCAGGTTGCATGGACTCTATGGTAAATAAGTATACGGCGGCACGACGCCTACGCTCTGAAGATGCCTACTCACCCGACGGACGCCACGACCTAAGACCCGAATACCCTACAGTCGTCTACACGCGAGCCGTGCGGCGCATATATCCAGACGTACCTGTTGTGCTCGGGGGCATCGAAGCCTCACTGCGACGTCTTACCCACTACGACTACTGGCAGGACCGCCTGCGCCCCAGCATACTGCTCGACAGCGGGGCTGACGCCATCATCTACGGTATGGGAGAAATACCAACGCTGGAACTGGCTCGCCGTGCCCTTGAGGCCGTAGACAGCTACAATCCAGACCTTGCCTACGATGACGATGGAGCTCCGATGCTCACTTCAAAAGTGTTGCGACAAGCCATCGAAGGCAGTGACTCCGGAGGTTTTATATCAGCGCACGAAGCAATGCGCCAGACCGCTATGATCTACGACAGCATAAGCCATATTCCCGACGGAATAGGGCCTGACGACGTAGTGCTCCATAGTTTCGAAGAATGCATAAATGAGCCGCGGCTTCATGCTGAAAACTTTCACCAGATAGAGACTCAAAGCAACAGCGACAACGCCCGACGACTCATTCAACAGACAGGCAACGCATGGGTAGTAGTCAATCCGCCCTTCCCGCCAATGACTACCAAGCAACTCGACCACTCATTTGACCTGCCATACACACGACTCCCCCACCCACGCTATGCCGGCAAGCGCATCCCTGCCTACGACATGATTCGTTTCTCGGTCTGTCTACATCGCGGATGTTTCGGCGGTTGCGCTTTCTGCACGATCTCGGCACATCAAGGCAAACATATTATGAGCCGATCGCGCGAAAGCATCCTGCGCGAAATAGAAGCCATCTCGAAATTGCCGGGCTTCAAGGGCGTGCTCTCAGACCTCGGTGGGCCGTCGGCAAATATGTACTGCATGGAAGGGAACGATAAGAACCTCTGCAGCCGCTGCCACCGGCCTTCGTGCATTCACCCTAAGATATGCAAGAATCTCAGAGGAGACCATGCCCCCCTGCTCGACATCTACCGCGCCGTAGATGCCCTGCCTTACATCAGACACAGCTTCATTGGCAGCGGAGTACGTTACGACCTACTACTCAACGACTGGCAAGACGAAACGCTGAACCGCGCAGCAGATGACTACACTCGCGAACTCATAGCGCATCACGTCAGCGGGCGACTCAAGGTGGCTCCTGAACACACCTCTGACGAAGTGCTCCAGATTATGCGTAAACCACCTTTTGCTCTCTTCTACGACTTCAAGAAACGTTTCGACAAGATAAACCGAGAATGCGGACTCCGCCAACAGATAATACCGTATTTCATAAGCGCGCACCCCGGTTGTCACACCCAACAGATGGCTGAACTGGCCGTAGAGACGAAGCGTCTGGATTTCCGCCTCGAACAGGTACAGGACTTCACTCCCACACCCATGACAACAGCTACCACGATGTGGGCTACAGGCTATAACCCTGACACGCTCGAACCAGTATACGTAGCTCGGACACCCGAGGAAAAAAGCCGCCAGCGCATGTTCTTCTTCTGGTATCGGCCCGAAGAGCGCCACAATATCGAAGCCGAACTTCGCCGCATAGGCCGTACAGACCTCATCCCAAGACTTTTCGCTACGGGATATAAACCCTCGACACGAGAAGCTGTCATAAAAAAGAAACATAAATCAAGAACTACTAATAAACGACAACAATGAAACAAATCCTTTCCTTCATACTGACGGTCATTCTGCTCAGTGGCTTCAGTGCAACAGCCTTCGCTCAGACGAAGGTTGAGAAACGTTATGCCTACACGCTCAAGAACCTTCGACTCGACAAAGCCACTGAGGCCAAATTTGCACCGGTGCTGAAAGCGTATCTCAAAGAGCGGAAAGCCGCTGGCGACATCTACGACGACGTCAAGGACAAATACAAGGCTGCCGAGAAAGCAGGCACTCTCACAGACTCACAAGCCACACAACTGCTCGATGCCAAGATTAAGAGTGAAGAGCAAGAGCTGGTTGTACGCAGAAAGTACACCGAGGAATTCAAGAAAGTGCTCAAGCCTAAAAAGGTGTACTATGCCCTCGATCTTGCCAATGACAAGACAAGCAAGATTGAAGGACGCGACTCTGATGAGTGAGCCGTTCCTCTTGTTTTTCGTGCCTTTAGCAGCCTCCATCAACCACAAATGATTTAGGGCCTTTGGGGCTGCTAAAACAAGTTTCATAATGTACACACCACATAAACCTGCACATACTATTATGAATAATAACCGTATTGTTTTCATCGACTATATTCGCGTTGTGGCGTGCTTCCTCGTAATGCTTGTTCACGCAAGCGAAAACTTCTATGGAGCCGACTCATCAGGCCTTGCCGGTAATGTATCGCTGCTGGCCAACGAGGCCAACCGCTTCTGGGTCGCATTCTACGACGGCGGCCTCGCGCGCACGTGCGTACCTTTATTTATTGTGGTTTCTGCCTTCCTGCTCGTGCCACTTCCTGATGGTGTAAGCATGAGCGATTTCTACAAACGACGCTTCCGGCGTATCCTGCCACCGATGATAGCATTTATGCTAATCTACACCTTCTTGCCTCTGGCTTGGGGAGCTATGACTTGGGAACAATCGATGGCCGACCTGAGGCACCTGCCATTCAACTTCCCATCCATGGCCGGGCATTTATGGTTCATGTACCCTCTCATAAGCCTCTACCTCATCATCCCCGTTGTCTCGCCATGGCTCCAACGCGCCCCAGCACGCGACGAGCGCCTGTTCCTTGGTATCTTTGCACTTTCAACGCTCATACCATGGCTGCAGCGTTTGGTTACCCCTGAGCTGTGGGGCGCTTGCTTCTGGAACCGCTATGATATGCTCTGGTACTGTTCTGGCTATCTCGGATATCTCGTTCTGGCTCACTATATTCACAAGCATATCAATTGGCCGAGGGCTAAACGTCTGCAAGTCGGAGCTATCTGTTTCATCTGCGGAGCAGCCTTCACGGCATGGTCATTCTGGTGGCGAGGCACTCCAGGAGAGCTCATCGAAACGCCTTTGCTCGAATGGAGTTGGGAGTTCTGCACACCAAACGTTGTCATTGCCACTTTCGGGGCCTTCCTTCTATTCAGTTGTATTACACAGAAAGAAGCGTCGAAGTGGATTACTACCACCTCTAAGTTCACATTTGGAATGTACCTGATGCACCTCCTCTTCTTGGCTCCCATAAGCGCTACCATAATTCATGGAGACGTGGCAAATCCCATCATCCCCGTATGGGCTGCTATTCCAGCCATAGCTATTCTAACATTCATCTGCTGCTGGATCACTACTTTTATCCTCTCGCATATTCCTGGCAGCAAGTGGCTGATTGGATGATTACTATCAGTGTACACACAGAAACTGGAAAGACGATAATCGTGTATTCACATAACTATAAAAAAGGCAATAATATATCCGTTGACCCTGATCAGCGGAGGTCATGATAACGGATACTCTGGCCGTAAAGCCAGAAACGACTTGTCTGATCGGCAACTGCAACCAGTTGAAACGGCAAATACGACTGGACGTGTAGCGGAATTCTACTGGGACTTTTGCTTGTTCGGTCGCGAGCGAACAAGCAAAACTCTTAAGACATCCGCGCCACAGCGCAACCTGAATCCTGCCACCACTATGGTGCTTTCGGGTCAACGGCTCTGTTATTGCCATAAAAAAAAGGGGGTTGTCTCACGACAACCCACCTTCCATTAACCTTAAATCTAATACCATGAAAAACACGTTGCAAAGGTAGTAATCTCTTGCTTATGAGCAAACATAAGCAATCAAAAACACCTTTTCATTAGACATCTTTAACATAAACACACTACTCAGCCCTCGCATTTAACACACGTTAACCCTCACAACGAGTTAATCACTCAACGTAAAGCACTAACCCCTTGAGGTATTCGCCTTCAGGGTGATAAATATTAATCGGATGATCGGCAGGCTGATGAAGTTGGTGTAGTATTCTCACGTTTCGGCCGCTGAGAGCCGCGGCTGTAAAGACGGCAGTGCGGAACTGGTCTTTTGACACCGCCTGCGAACAAGAGAAAGTGAAAAGAATACCTCCAGGTCTTATCTTATCGAACGCGCGTTGGTTAAGACGTGTGTAACCTTTGAGCGCATTGCGAAGCGCATCTTTATGCTTTGCGAAAGCTGGAGGGTCGAGTATGATGAGGTCGTAAGCCTCATCCATTTGCTGCAAGAATCTGAAAGCGTCCTCAGCGAAAGCCTCGTGGCGGGTGTCATTGAGGAAATTGAGCGCCACGTTAGCATTGACCAATTCAACAGCCTTAGCTGAGCTGTCAACGGAGTGAACCTTGAGGGCACCTCCGCGCAGGGCATAGACAGAAAAGCCTCCTGTGTAGCAAAACATATTCAAGACGGTTCGACCTTTTGCATAATGCTCGACGAGAGAACGATTGTCGCGCTGATCTACGAAAAATCCAGTCTTCTGACCGCGCAACCAATCAATATGAAACTTTAGTCCATTCTCGAGGGCTATGTTGTCTGCATCGCCTCCGACAAGGAATCCGTTCTCCTGTCCAAGCTCGGCCTTGAATGGGAGGGTCGTCTCGCTTTTGTAGAAGATATTGTCTATCTGCAGCCCTTCAAGCCTCTGCAATGCTGCGGCTATTTCGTGCCTGCACATATGAATCCCCACGCTGTGTGCCTGCAAGACAGCTGTGCGACCATAGACATCGATGACGAGGCCTGGCAGCGAGTCGCCCTCGCCATGGACGAGACGGAAGGTGGTGTTGTCTGCCCGACCTGCAACGCCCATCGACAGCCTTATGCTAAGAGCACCGGATAGGCGTCGCAACCAGAAATCCGAGTCTACAGGTTCATCCGCAAAGGTTAATACACGCACAGCAATGGATCCTATCTGCCAATGCCCGATAGCCATGAAATCGCCTGCGGCAGTGACTACGCGCACGAGGTCACCTTCTGTCGGTTGCCCGTCAATATGATGGACAGCTCCTGAAAAAATCCAAGGATGAAAGCGGCGGAGCGATTCTTCTTTACCGCGTTTAAGATATAGTGTCAGCATCTAAAGTACGTATTAATTTGTAATCACGAGAAGCGAGCATTTCGGTTATCTCTGCGTGGAGCCTCAGACAAGCCCAAGCGTCTGTAGCGGCATATACCTTCTGGGCCTCTGTCAGCACATCGGCTTCCCAATTCGTCAGTCGTTGACTCTTAGATATTTTCTTTCCGAAAATATTAGCATAAAGCTTCTGAAGGCTCATGTCAATAATACCGAGAGGCTTAACGTAATTCTGCAACTCAACATAATTAACAGGCTGAAAATCTTTACGCTTGCGCAATTGTGACCAATCATCCTGCAAAGACAAACCAATCTTCTGTGTTGCAGCATCATTAAACAGATGTATTAGGCAGTCTGGAAGTCCAATCTGATTTAGACGAAAGAGGAAACAAGTGTCTGGCGTAGACACTTGAAGCAAGGCAACAGGGTGCATCGGTCCTGGGCGGAAGTTAGGTCGTGTTTCAGTGTCGATGCCCACGCAAGGGCATTTCAGCAGATAGTCAACGGCCCGCTGAGCCTCGCCCGCACTTTGAATGACGATGATGCGCCCTTCAAATCGCTCCACGGGTAAATCAGGAATAGCCCTTTTCTCAAATTTATCTACTATTATCTTCACTCTGTACAGCTCATTTTCATAGTTAAGACATGCAAAATTAATCCTTTTTGCAAAAAAAATAACAACAAATATGCGAAAAGTTAGTAAAAAGAATTATTTTTGCACCGAAAATAAGGAATAGAAAAGAATTTATGGAAAAGCAGAACTCAAAACGAGTGCCCAAAAAGCGCTCGTCCAAGCGTGCTTCAAAGAGTACTACGATACAGCACGAGGGGGCGTTTCATCTCTCCTCTGCATTAAAAGGTGAAGCCGACGAACGCCTCAGTCGGAGCGAATCTGTCAGTATGGCTCTTGGAGTCATCTTTTTGGCGCTTGCGGCATTCACGCTTCTCAGTTTCGTGTCTCACTTGATGACAGGCGGCGAAGACCAGAAAGTGCTTCAAGGTCACATGATCGGCGATGCCCATAATTGGGCCGGCTACATCGGAGCTTGGTGGAGCGACTTCTGGATTATACGTAATTTCGGTCTTGGAGCATTCTTCATTCCCGTATTCCTTTTTGCGGCATCACTCAAGCTTACAGGCGCTTATCATGTGCGCCTCTGGAAGTGGTTCCTCAACTGCGCCATTTTGCTCTGCTGGGTTAGCGTGGCAGCTGCATTCTTCCTCCGGTCAGCATTTGCCGGCAACCCAAATATTAGTTATATCCGCCCGGGCGGATTCCATGGAGAACGCATAGTTGAAGTTCTCGAGAACTTTGGCGGCGTGGCCGGTACTTTTATAGTCATTCTACTGACGCTACTTGCATACCTCTGCTATCTGAGTGCCGAAACTATCCGAATCATCAAACGGCTGATGCACCCACAGCAGTTCGCTCGAGAGCTGCGTGAGAAGTACCCGGTGTTCAGCAGGCTCGTGGGCCTGTTCTACAAGCCAAAGGAGGGCGAGAATGACGGCATTGATAAGTTCGAGACAGACAACGGCAGTAGTGAGACCAGCAGCCTTCCAGATGCCGATGACGCCATCACTAAACGCTCCGATGAGTTGCAACAGGCTGTCGCTGATGACGTTCCCGTGGCAAATGTTGCTGTTACGCCTACTGACGAAGCCTTGAAACCCGGTGCGGCAGAAGCTGGCGACACGGCAGGCGCCTCAGACGAGTTCTGGGTCACAGCCGCAGCGGCCGAGCCCAAAGCCATACCGACTTCTGAAACGCCTCTTGAGATAAACGCGCCTGTTGAGGAAGAGATTGCCGACGAAGAGCGCGCTGCAGCCCTCGAGCCTTATGATCCGAAACTCGACTTGGAGTACTATAAATATCCTACCCTCGACCTGCTGAAGCACTATGACGTCGATCCGCGCGCCAGCATCGACATGGTAGAGCAGACAAAGAATAAAGACCAGATAATCTATGTCCTGCGCACGTTTGGAGTAGAGATTTCGAGTATTAAAGCCACCGTCGGCCCAACGATTACTCTTTATGAGATTACTCCTGCGCCCGGCGTGCGCATCTCAAAGATTCGTAATCTCGAGGATGACATAGCTCTCTCGCTCTCAGCCCTGGGCATTCGAATCATCGCACCTATTCCCGGCAAGGGAACTATCGGTATTGAAGTCCCTAACGCCAAACCGCAGATCGTCTCGATGGAAAGCATCCTCAACAGCAAAAAGTTTCAAGAGACAACGATGGAGCTGCCAATGGCACTGGGCAAGACTATCACCAACGAGGTCTTCATGGCCGACCTCGTGAAAATGCCCCACCTGCTTGTTGCCGGTGCCACCGGACAGGGTAAATCGGTAGGCCTGAATGCTATTATAACATCTCTTCTCTACAAGAAGCATCCCGCGGAACTTAAGCTCGTAATGGTTGACCCTAAGAAAGTTGAATTTCCGATATACTCGCCTATTGTCAACCACTTCCTCGCACAAATCGAGGACGATGATGAAGAAGAACCCATCATCACTGATGTTCAGAAGGTCATCAATACGCTGAAGAGCCTATGCGTAGAGATGGACTTGCGCTACGACCTCCTAAAGCGCGCCCACGCACGGAATATTAAGGAATACAACGAGAAATTCAAAAGCAGACTGCTTAACCCAGCCAACGGGCATAAGTTCCTGCCATATATCGTTGTCATCATCGACGAGTTCGGCGACCTCATCATGACCGCCGGTAAGGAAATAGAGCTGCCAATTGCGCGTATCGCTCAGCTGGCACGTGCCGTAGGCATGCACATGATTATTGCTACACAACGTCCGACGACCAATATCATTACGGGCACGATCAAGGCTAACTTCCCTGCCCGCATGGCCTTCAAAGTCAGTGCGATGATTGACTCACGCACTATCCTCGACCGTCCTGGAGCCAACCAGCTCATCGGCAAGGGCGATATGCTTTTCTTGGCTGGTTCTGAGCCCGTTCGCCTCCAGTGTGCATTCGTAGATACGCCAGAGGTAGAGCGTATTGCCAGCTTCATATCGAAGCAACAAGGCTACAGCCACCCGTTTGCTCTGCCCCGCCCGCCAATGGAAGATGCCGGCAGCAGTGCCAACGACGTTGATATGGAGCACCTCGACCCTATGTTCGGCGAAGTAGCACGCCTCATCGTTCAGACTCAGCAAGGCTCTACCTCCATGATACAGCGCAAATTCTCTATCGGGTTCAACCGCGCCGGAAGACTCATGGACCAGCTCGAGAAAGCTGGTATCGTAGGAGCGGCACAAGGCTCTAAGCCTCGCGAAGTGCTCATCCAGGACGAGAACTCTCTGGAAGTACTTCTGAATAATTTGCATTAAGTCCTATTAATAAATTAACCTCACACGGGAGCAACCTTGCGTTACTCCCTTTTTTTATTTTCAAGTTGTTAAAAAACACAAAAATGGCCCTCTAAAAGAAATTCCGTACAAAAAAATTGAATCTTTGCAAAGGCCCGAAATAGGTTATTTAAACAAAAGTCCGTACCTTTGCAGCCGATTTTCATAAGAAGGAATATTGATAAACAATAAAAGCTCAAAAAAATGAACACAAGAACAAAAGTGAGAGCATTACTCTCGTTGGCTCTTTTCGGCACTCTGCTCGGCGCTTGCAAAGGCAAGCAACAGCAAAATGCCCAGCAGAATCCCGTGGCTTACAAGACAGTGAAGGTCAAGGCAGAAGATCGCACTATCGATACGAAGTACAGCGCCACAATCCGTGGCCGCCAGGACATTCAGGTACTGCCGCAGGTCAGCGGCACTCTGCAGCGCCTGTGTGTCACTGAAGGACAGCATGTCTCCAAGGGGCAGACGCTCTTCATCATAGATCAGGTGCCCTATCAGGCTGCTCTGAACACAGCCCGTGCCAATCTTCAGGCCGCCAAGGCAGCCGAGGCCACAGCCAAGCTAAGCTACGAGAGCACAAAGAATCTGTATGACCAGCAGGTCGTCAGCGAATTCGACCTTCAGACAGCCGACAATGCCTATGCTCAGGCAAAGGCTTCTGTTGCGCAAGCCACAGCTGCTGTCACAAACGCAGCCAACTCGCTCTCTTACACCGTCGTTAAGAGCCCAGCCAACGGTGTCGTAGGCACTCTCCCCTACCGCGTCGGTGCCCTCGTAGGCCCCAGCATCCCGACCCCACTGACTACCGTCTCTGACAACCATCAAATGTATGTCTACTTCTCTATGACCGAGGCTCAACTGCTCGAGAAGATTCGCGAGGCAGGCTCTGCCGAGGCCGCCGTGAAGGCTATGCCTGCCGTTCGTCTCCAACTCGTTGACGGTTCGGAATATGAAGAGAGCGGTGTCGTAGAGACAGCCAGTGGCGTCGTTGACCAGTCTACAGGCAGCGTCAGCCTCCGTGCCGTATTCAATAATCCTAAAGGTCTGCTCCACTCGGGCTCCACGGGAAACGTCATCATTCCCGTTGAGATCAAGGATCACATCGTCGTGCCCGCAGCAGCCGTCAAGCAGCTGCAGACCGTACATCAGGTGTTCAAGGTGGTTGAGAAGGATGGACAGCGTACAGCCGTTGGCACCAACGTCGAAGTGGCACCCTACAACACAGGCAAGGAATTCATCGTTCTCTCCGGCCTCTCCGTCGGCGACGAGATTATCGCCGACGGAGCCGGAATGGTCAAGGAAGGCGCACTTGTGAAATAACTTGAACATCTGGAATATCTAGAAAACCTAGAAAACCTAGAAAGAACTAGAAAGGACAAAGGAAAATGAAAGGAAACATATTTATCAAGCGCCCCGTGATGGCCATGTCCATAGCCATCGTCATCGTGCTGTTGGGCGCCATCAGCTATTTCACCCTGCCGGTTGAGCAGTTCCCCGACATCGCACCGCCAACGGTCGTGGTGAGCGCCACCTACCCGGGTGCCTCGGCAGAGACGGTCACCAAGGCCGTCATCCAGCCGCTGGAAGAGAGCATCAACGGTGTGGAGAACATGACCTACATGACCTCCACGGCCTCCAACTCCGGCTCGGCCATGATTACTGTCTATTTCAAGCAAGGGACGAATCCCGACATGGCCGCTGTGAACACCCAGAACCGTGTCACCATGGCCCAGGGCCTGCTGCCGCAGGAGGTCACCATGATTGGTGTGACCACCTTCAAGCGCCAGACCTCCATGCTACAGATCGACGCCATGGTCAGCGATGTGCCGGAGTACGACCAGAACTTCATGGGCAACTACATGGCCATCAACATCACGCCGCAGCTGAAGCGCATCCAGGGCGTGGGCGAGGTGTTCGCCCTCGCCGCCAACTACTCCCTGCGCGTGTGGCTCAAGCCCGAAATCATGGCGCAGTATGGCCTCGTGCCCTCCGATGTCACGGCCTGTCTGGCCGAGCAGAACCTGGAGGCTGCCGTAGGCAAGTTCGGCGAGAAGCCCATGGAAGGCGGGCACGGCCAAGGCGTGGACAACGTCTATCAGTACACCCTCCGTTACACGGGTCGCCTGAAGGAGGTCGAGGAGTTCAAGAACATCGTCATCATGGCCAAGAGCGACGGCTCGCTGCTACGTCTGAAAGAGGTGGCCGACGTGGAGCTGGGTCAGGTGGACTATGGCTACAGCGGCAAGCTCAACGGCAAGCCCTCCGTCACCTTCATGGCTTTCCAGCTCTCTGGTGCCAACGCCAAAGAGACCAACGACCGCTTCTCCGCTGCCCTTGAGGAGATGGAGAAGACGCTGCCCGAGGGGCTGCACTTCGAACAGATGATGTCCTCCAACGACTTCCTGCTGGAGTCCATCGCCAACGTCGAGGAGACGCTCGTCATCGCCATCCTGCTCGTCATCCTGGTGGTCTATTTCTTCCTCCAGGACTTCCGCGCCACGCTCATCCCCTCCATCTCCATCATCATCTCCCTCGTAGGCACCTTCGCCGCCCTGCAGCTCTTCGGCTTCACGCTGAACCTGCTGACGCTCTTCGCCCTGGTGCTGGCCATCGGTACGGTGGTGGATGACGCCATCGTCGTGGTGGAGGCCGTGCAGGCGAAGTTCGATGCGGGCTACACCAGTGCCTATCAGGCCACGAAGGACGCCATGTCGGACGTGACGATGGCCGTGCTCTCCTGTACGTTCGTCTTCATGGCCGTGTTCATCCCCGTGACGATGATGCCCGGCACCAGCGGTATGTTCTACACCCAGTTCGGCCTCACGCTGGCCGTGGCCGTGGGTATCTCCTGCGTCTCGGCCCTCGTGGTGTGTCCCGCCCTCTGCGCCATGCTGATGCGTCCCGCCAAGAGCGACCGCGTGGCCAAGAACCCCGTCAGCCGCTTCTTCCTCTCCCTGAACAAAGGCACGCGCAAGGCCTACGACAAGGCCTATGGCGGCACGGCCCGCGTTTACAACCGCGACCTGCGCCGCTCCATCAACAACCGCTGGGCAGCTCCGCTGACGCTGGTCATAGCCGTCGTGCTGCTCGTTTTCTTTATGACGTCGCTGCCCAAGGGTCTGGTGCCACAGGAGGACCAGGGCGTGCTCATGGTGGACGTCACCTGTCCGCCGGGCAGCAACCTCGCCTACACCGAGTCTGTGCTCGACCGCGTGCAGGCCATCATCGAGAACGACGAGGACGTCCGCACCTTCTCCCGCACCAGCGGCTACGGCATGATGGGCGGTCAGGGTGCCGCCAACGGCATGGTCATCCTGCGCCTGAAGCACTGGGACGAGCGCCAAGGCCTGCAGCACAGCTCCAGCATCAAGAAGCTGATGCTCATGGGCACGTTCATGAAGGAAATCCCCGAGGCACAGATCTTCTGCTTCGAGCCGGGTATGATTCCCGGCTACGGTCTGGGTTCCAACGTGGACCTACACCTGCAGGACCGCTCCGATGGCGACAAGGGTCTCTTCCTGGAGCAGACGCAGCAGTTCCTCGCAGAGCTGGGGTCGCGGCCTGAGATACAGATGGCCATGACGTCCTACGCCCGCAACTTCCCGCAGTATCAAGTGGAGGTCGATGCCGCCCAGTGCAAGCTCGCAGGTATCTCGCCCTCAGCCGTCCTCTCGGCCATGAGCGGTTACCTCGGCGGCTCCTATGTCTCTAACTTCAACCAGTTCGGCAAGGTCTATCGCGTCATGCTGCAGACCGACCCGAAGTACCGCACCAGCGAGGCTGACCTCTCGAATATGTATGTTCGCAGCAGCACGGGCATGGCACCCATCTCGCAGTTCGCCAAGTTGACGCCCATCCTCGGTCCCGAGATTGACAAGCACTTCAACCTCTTCTCCGAGATTACCTGCGTAGTGCAGCCGGCACAGGGCTACACCACCTCCGACGCCATGAAGGTCATCGATGAAGTACACAGCCAGACGCTGCCCGACCACGTCACCTACGAGTACGGCAGCATCTCGCGCGAGGAATATGAGCAGATGGGTTCCAACCAGACCATCCTCATCTACGCCATCTGCGTCATCCTCATCTTCCTCATCCTCTCCTGCTTGTACGAGTCGTTCCTCGTGCCCTTCGCCGTCATCCTCTCCGTGCCTGCCGGACTGATGGGCAGCTTCGGTTTGGCATGGCTCTGGAACCAGGTCAGCGTGGGTCTCGGCCGTCTGTTCACCGGGTCTAACATGTACATCTTCGGTCAGGTGGAGAACAACATCTACCTCCAGACGGGTGTCATCATGCTCATCGGCCTGCTGGCCAAGACCGCCATCCTCATTACGGAGTTCGCCCTGGAGCGCCGCCGCAAGGGCATGGGCATTGTCGAGGCCGCCTACGCCGCTGCCGAAGCCCGTCTGCGCCCGATCTTGATGACCGTCCTCACCTGCGTGCTCGGTATGTTGCCCCTCATCTTTGCCTCCGGCGCCGGTGCCAACGGCGACCGCACCATCGGCATCGGTGTTGTCGGCGGTATGATCGTCGGCACCTTCGCCATCCTGTTCACCGTTCCCGTCTTCTTCATCTTCTTCGAGTATCTGCAGGAGAAGATCCGCCCTGCCATGAAGGTGGAGGCCGACCAGCAGTTCCTCAAAGAGAAGCAGCACAGCGAGATGGAGAAACAGCAGACCCACCAATAAACACAAAGACCCGCCCCTCACCCTCACGTCCTCAGCAGAGGAGTTCGGCCTCGGTCGCTCAGGATGGCTTGATATTCAGTCAGCACGTTAAACCCCTCGCTAACCTGTGAGGGAGGGAGTGGTCACCTTCAAGAATAGTTAATTACTTACATAAATACAATATGATCCAGAAATCCAACAACCGTCAATGGTATATACTCCCCTCCCTGACAGGGAGAGGCTGGTGGGCGGGTCTGCTCTTGGCATGTCTCCTCTTCACCTCCTGCGGCGTCTATAAGAACTACGACCGCCCCTCGGACCTGCAGACCGACGGTCTCTACGGCAACGCCCAGGTAGGCTCCACTGAGCAAGGCCTCGGAGCCAAGGCTTGGCGCGAGTTCTTCACAGACCCCCTGTTGCAGGGCCTCATCGAACGAGGCCTCGCACAGAGCGTCTCCACTCGTCAGCTCGACCTCCAGATACAGGAGGCACAGGAGTACCTCAAGTGCTCCAAGCTCGCCTACATCCCCAGCCTCGCCATTGCGCCGCAGGGACAGCTCTCCAGCTTCGACTGGTCCAAGCCTCTGAAGTTCTACACCGTACCCCTCTCCGCCTCGTGGCAGATAGGCAGCCTCGGCAGCCTGCGCAATGCCAAGAAGAGCGCTGAAGTAGGCGTAGAGCAAGTCAAGGTGGCCCGTCAGGCCGTGCAGCAGGCTCTTGTGGCTAACATAGCCAACATCTACTACTCACTCTGCATGCTCGACGCTCAGCTCGCCATCAGCGAGCAGACAGCCAAGAACTGGCGTGAGAGCGTAGAGATGACGCGCAAGCTGATGGCCGCTGGCCGCTCTAACAAAGCTGCCGTCGCACAGAGCGAAGCCAACTGCTTCAACGTCGAAGCCAACCTCCTGGACCTGCGCGAAGGCATTATCGAAGCCGAGAACGCCCTCTGCACCATTCTCGGTGAAGCGCCCCACCACATTGAACGCAGTTCCCTTGACACGTTCCAGGCTCCGGCAGCCGTAGAGACAGGCGTGCCCCTCGCACTCCTCCAGAACCGCCCCGACGTCCGTCAGGCCGAGCTGCAGCTCGCCAGCAAGTTCTACGCCGTCAACTCGGCCAAGGCTGCCTTTTACCCTGCCCTGACGCTCAGCGGCACACTCGGCTTCACCAACAACGGCAGCAGTGTGGAGCTCAGCCCCGGCAAGTGGATATGGAACGCTCTCGGGCAACTCGCACAGCCTATCTTCCAGAACGGTCGTCTGCGTGCGCAGAAGCGCGTTGCCGAGATGCAGCAGGAAGAAGCCAAGATGGCTTTCCAGCAGAGCCTCGTGGCTGCAGGCAATGAGGTCAACACCGCCCTCGTCAAGCTTCAGACGGCTCAGGGTAAACGCGAATACATCGACGGACAGATCAGCGCTCTCAACGATGCTGTCAGCGCCACCGAAGCCCTCTACAAGGATAATGTCAGCCGCCAGGTCAACTACCTCAATGTCCTGACCGCCCAGACGGGCCTCCTCAGCGCTCAGCTCGGACAGCTGGCTAATCAGTACGCCATCATTTCCGCTACCATCGAGCTTTACCAAGCCCTCGGCGGAGGCTCGCTGAAGGATTGATT
>FLNY01001766.1_pt1 | contig 17457 bp, 17 predicted proteins | sample 1140381 | NCBI WGS metagenome assembly FLNY01 (sample SAMEA3878172, study PRJEB12797) | bioreactor metagenome | biome: Moose rumen | place: Sweden | collected 2011-10
TTAGCACCGACCGGAGTGGAACGGAGACAGGCACCATGCCGAGCTTAGGAGGTACCACTTTAGCGGTAGGTTGCCTAAGCGAAAGTATGGAAGGTGCCCTCCGGGAAATGAGTAATATTTTCCAAGCTTGCACAGGAAAATGTTGCTCTAGTAAGCGGAGCTTACATTATGAGCACGGAACACTTGGGAGAGTGGCTTAGAATATCGCAATAAAGTATACTTTTTTGAGCATATTAACAATAGTTTATTAAAGTGTTAATGGCGAGTATAAGCAATTGTGCACATATAAAGTTCAAAATGTGAAAAATATATGTTGAATTTTACTCAGCTGAGGTGTATTATTTATATATAAAGTTAATAAATGCCCGTGAGAGATGAGAATGTGGCTGTGTCGAGAGTTGAGGCTCTTGTATCTTTAGGCATGTTCTTTTTTTGTGCCTAAAAATAGCTAATCTTTTTAAATTAAGCGAAGGTGCATAGCACAGGCGTTAATGTAAAAGGAGAGCATCGATGCATAGAGACTTCATCGAGAAACTGGAGGCTAATCCGGTTATAGCAGCCATAAAAGACGACCAGGGACTGGCCCATGCCATTGATACAGATTGCGAGATTATCTTCATTTTATATGGAGATGTTTGCACGATTCCTAAAATCGTAGAGCAAATAAAGTCAGCCGGCAAGGTGGCTATGGTTCATATTGATCTGGTGGCAGGTCTTAATAACACCAAAGAGATCTCGGTCGATTTTATTAAAAACAACACCCGGGCGGATGGTATTATTACCACAAAAGGGAATCTCATCGGTAGGGCAAAGGAGCTGGGCTTATACACAGTACTGAGATATTTCGTGATAGACACGATGGCGCTTGTTAATATCGAAAAGCAAGACCGACACGGAATAGTTCAGCCGGATGTCATCGAGATTCTTCCAGGAATAGTTTTACCAAAGATTATTCAGAGGGTGAACAAAGTCAGCAAGGTGCCGGTTTTGGCCGGAGGGCTTATTGCTGACAGGGATGATGTTATGAATGCGCTTAATAATGGGGTGCTGGCCGTATCTACTACAAACGAATTGGTATGGCAGCTTTAAGTGCAAAGAGGTCTGCTCCTATATTTAGCCAAGCCAAAGGCGCGAAAAAGGAGGAGTAATAATGGCAAAATACGTAATGGCACTGGATGCCGGAACAACAAGTAACAGATGTATCCTTTTCAATGAAAAAGGAGAGATGTGCTCTGTTGCACAGAAGGAATTTACACAGTATTTTCCACAGCCTGGTTGGGTTGAGCATGATGCCAACGAAATCTGGCAGACTCAGCTTTCTGTAGCTCGAGAGGCTATGAGAAAAATTGGTGCAAGTTCAGATGATATCGCTGCAATTGGTATTACAAACCAGCGCGAGACAGTTATTGTTTGGGATAGAGCTACCGGACAGCCTATCTCACACGCTATCGTTTGGCAGTGCCGTCGTACAGCAGATTTTGCTGAGCAAATGAAGGGGAAAGTTCCGGGCATTGTTGAAAAGTTCCAGCAGAAGACAGGTCTTAAATTTGACCCATACTTCTCTGGCACAAAGATTCGTTGGATTCTTGATAATGTAGAAGGTGCCAGAGAAAAAGCAGAAAAAGGTGAATTGGCTTTCGGTACTGTAGATTCTTGGCTTATTTACAAGCTTACAAAAGGAAAAGTGCATGTTACAGATTATTCTAATGCATCACGTACTCTTCTATTCAACATCAACACACTTGAGTGGGATGATGAGCTTTGTCAGATTCTCGAGATTCCTAAGAGTATGCTTCCAGAGGTTAAGCCATCTAGTTGCATCTACGGAGAGTCAGATCCTGAGTTCTTCGGAGGTCCTATCCGTATCGCCGGTGCTGCCGGTGATCAGCAGGCTGCTTTGTTTGGCCAGACCTGTTACAAGGAAGGTGAGGCAAAGAATACATATGGTACAGGTTGCTTCATGTTGATGAACACAGGCGACAAGCCTATTTTCTCTAAAAATGATCTTCTTACCACTATCGCGTGGGGCTTAGACGGCAAAGTTACATATGCCCTTGAGGGTTCAGTATATGTTGCCGGTGCCGCTATTCAGTGGTTACGCGATGAGCTTAAGATTGTTGATTCATCACCTGATTCAGAGTACTTCGCTACACGTGTTAAGGATACCAATGGATGTTATGTAGTTCCTGCATTCACAGGTCTTGGTGCTCCTTACTGGGATCCATATGCAAGAGGTGCTATCACAGGACTTACCCGTGGTGTCAACAAATATCATCTCATCAGAGCCACATTGGAGTCTTTGGCATATCAGACTTATGATGTTTTGCATGCCATGGAGCTTGATTCAGGTAAGCATCTTACAGCATTAAAAGTCGATGGTGGTGCATCAAACAACAATTTCTTGATGCAGTTCCAGTCTGATATTATTAACACCGATGTATTACGTCCTAGCTGCGTAGAGACAACCGCTATGGGTGCTGCATATTTGGCAGGCCTTGCTGTTGGATATTGGAGCAGCAAAGAAGATGTTATCAAGAACTGGTCAGTTGACCGTGAGTTCAAGCCTGAGATGACAGATGCTGACAGAACAGCTGCTATCAAGGGTTGGTCAAAGGCTGTGGCAGCTACAAGAGGCTGGGCTAAAGAGTAACAGTTTCTGGCGCAACTGAGTATCTAAGCGCCCCTTAAGATAAGTTTTAAAACAAAATGTCCTAATGGGGCGCATGTTAAATAATTACATTTAAAGGGGGTAAATGTATATGTCAGTTTATTTAGGTGAGTTTATCGGTACAATTCTTCTTGTACTACTCGGCGACGGTGTTTGCTGTAATGTCAGCCTTGAGAAGTCAGGCTTCAAAGGCGGCGGAGCGGTACACATCCTTATTGGATGGGGTATGGCAGTTATGGTTCCTGCATTTGCAATGAACAAATTCGTAGGTTGCCCATCTGCATTCAATCCGGCAGTTACAATTGGAATCGCACTCAGAACCGGTGACTGGAGCACAGTTGGCGGACAGATTGTAGCACAGCTTCTTGGTGGTTTTGTAGGAGCAGCTATTCTGATTCTCCTTTATGGCGATCACATCAAAGCTACAGGCAATGATGATGTTGTCAGAGGATGCTTCTGTACATCACCTTCTATTCCAAACCCTGTACTTAACTTCCTGTCTGAGTTTGTAGCAACATTCGTGCTTGTATTTACACTTGCACTTATTCCTTCAGCAGCAGGCGAGTCAAATGTATCATGGGTACTTGTTTACGGCGTAATCGTAGCTTGTGGTGCTTCCTTTGGTGGTCTTACAGGATACGCAATGAATGCAGCAAGAGATTCTGCTCCACGTCTCGCATATCAACTTCTTGCACCTAACTTTGGCAAGAAGAATCCTGATTGGGGATATGGATGGATTCCACTTGTAGCTCCTATCTGTGGTGGTGTAGTTGCATCTCTTCTTTACAATGCACTTGCAGCTGCTCAGATGTTTGGCTAAAAATTATTATTTTAAAACAAAACTATAGTATACACTGAGGATTGGAGTCGGTATTTAACGCATGTTGAGATGCGTCTAATTGCCGACTCCTTTTTTCGTGAAATATTTAAAATTTTTAGGAGAAAAACTATGTTGTATGATGTCATAATCATAGGCGCAGGGGTTTCTGGTAGCGCAATTGCAAGAGAACTCTCTCGTTTCGAGACAAACGTCTGCGTTCTTGAAAAATGTGAGGATGTATGTGAAGGCACATCAAAAGCAAATTCAGCAATTGTTCATGCAGGTTTTGATGCAGCTGCTGGTTCATTAATGGCAAAATTAAATGTACGTGGAAATGAAATGATGGACGATTTGTGCCGTGATTTGGATATACCATTTAAAAGAAACGGTTCCATGGTCGTTTGTATCCACAAAGAGGCTTTGCCGGGCCTTAAAGACCTCTATGACAGAGGAATCAAAAATGGCGTAAAGGATATGAAAATCCTTACCAGAGAGGAAGCTCTTGAGATGGAGCCCAACCTTTCGGACAATGTAGAAGGAGCTTTGTATGCACCGACAGGTGGCATTATTTGTCCATTCAAACTTTGCATCGCAATGGCTGAAAACGCTAATGTAAACGGAGTCGATTTTAGGTTTAATACAAAAGTAGAAGATATAAAACAAGGTGAAGACGAATTGTGGCACATTCGCACCAATAATGGTGAGTATGTTTCTAGATATGTTGTAAATGCAGCAGGTGTATATTCAGGCGTGATTCACAATATGGTTAGTGGGGATGACGACAAAATTGAGATTATTCCCAGACGAGGCGACTATTGCCTTCTTGACAAAGAAGTTGGTAGCCATGTAAGTCATACTATTTTCCCTCAGCCGACTAATTTAGGCAAGGGAGTGCTGGTATCTCCTACAGTTCATGGCAATTTGATTGTTGGACCTACCGCTATAGATATCGAGGACAAAGAAGGTGTCAACACTACCGCAGAGGGAATCAATGATTTGATTGCAAAAGCAAATGACCATGTTAAGAACCTTCCTATGAGGAAAGTTATAACATCATTTGCCGGTCTTCGCGCACATGAAGCCCGCCATGAGTTTATAATTGGAGAGGTAAAAGGAGCACCACATTTCATTGATTGCGCTGCCATTGAGTCACCGGGACTGACATCCAGCCCGGCAATCGGTGAAATGGTTGGAAATATGTTAAAGGATATGATGGGTCTTACACCTAAGGCTAATTGGATTAGTACGAGAAAGGATGTATTGAACCCTGAAAATCTGTCAATTGAAGAAAGAAATGAATTAATTAAGAAGAATCCGGCTTATGGTAACATTATTTGCCGCTGCGAATCTATCTCAGAGGGCGAAATTCTTGATGCAATTCACAGACCTCTTGGAGCGCGTTCATTGGACGGAGTAAAGAGAAGAACCCGCGCAGGAATGGGAAGATGTCAGGCAGGTTTTTGCTCGCCAAAGACGATGGAAATCCTTCATAGAGAGCTTGGACTGGCTTATGAAGAGATTACAAAGAGCGGTGGCGTTTCTAATATTGTTCTGGAGCGCACCAAAAACCAGAAAGGAGGCGAGCAGTAATGTTGAATTATGACATTGTTATAGTCGGAGGAGGTCCGGCGGGTCTTGCAGCTGCTGTCTCAGCCAGAAAGGCCGGAGTAGAAAAAATCCTCATATTAGAAAGAGATAAGGAGCTGGGAGGAATCCTTAATCAGTGTATTCACAATGGTTTTGGACTACACACATTCAAGGAAGAATTGACCGGTCCGGAATACGCTTATCGTTTTATGGAGCAGGTGTTCGCCGAAAAAATAGAATACAAGCTTAATACCATGGTAATGGATATTTCTGAGGATAGAGTGGTCACGGCTATGAGCCGGGAGGATGGCATGTATCAGATTAAAGCGGGAGCAGTTATTCTTGCTATGGGATGCCGTGAGCGACCAAGAGGTGCGCTGAATATCCCAGGATACAGACCAGCCGGCATTTTTTCAGCAGGTACAGCTCAACGTCTGGTTAATATTGAAGGCTATATGCCGGGACGAGAGGTAGTTATCTTAGGTTCTGGTGATATCGGACTTATCATGGCACGTCGTATGACTCTAGAAGGAGCCAAAGTAAAGGTTGTAGCCGAACTTATGCCTTATTCAGGCGGTTTAAAGAGAAATATTGTTCAATGTCTTGATGACTTTGGCATTCCTCTTAAGTTAAGCCATACTGTCGTTGACATAGAAGGTAAAGAACACCTTTCAGCTGTTACCATTGCCGAGGTTGACAGTAAAGGTAAGCCTATACCTGGCACTGAAGAAAGATATACTTGTGATACGTTGCTGTTATCATGCGGCCTGATTCCTGAAAATGAGCTTTCCAGAAATGCAGGTGTCAATATGAGTCCTATCACTAGCGGCCCTGTTGTTAATGAATCCCTTGAGACTAATATTCCCGGGGTTTTTGCCTGCGGCAATGTTCTTCATGTGCATGATTTGGTTGATTACGTTTCTGAAGAAGCTACCCGTGCCGGAGAAAATGCAGCCAAATTCATAAAAGGAGATCTTCTTGAAAGCGATGGAGATGACATTGAAATAGTTGCTACCGAGGGGGCTCGATACACTGTACCATCTACTATTGCAGTGGAGAGAATGGATGAGAAGCTTACTGTTAGATTTAGAGTCGGAGCAGTATATAAGGACTCATATGTCAGTGTATATTTTGATGACGAGAGGGTTATGCATAATAAAAAGAGAATCATGGCACCCGGTGAGATGGAGCAGGTTATTTTACTCAAGTCAAAACTTGCAGAAAAACCTGACTTGAAAAAAATTACTGTAAAGATAGAAAATGATTAGGAGGCAGAAGATGGAAAAGAGAGAATTAACATGTATCGGCTGCCCAATGGGATGCCAGATTACAGTAGAACTTGAAAATGGCGAGGTGATGTCTGTAACCGGAAACACCTGTGGAATAGGCGATAAATATGCCCGAAACGAGGTGACCCATCCTGAACGTACAGTTACCAGTACCGCTATCATATTAGGCGGTGATAAACCACGTGTATCAGTTAAGACGGCAAGTAATATTCCAAAAGATAAAATAAATGATGTCATGAAAGAGATTGATGCAGCAGTTATGCATGCGCCAATTCATATAGGTGATGTTGTTGTAAAAAATGTTTGTGATACAGGGGTAGACGTTGTGGCTACACGAGAGGTTGCAGCAGTCTGATTTTAAATTTAATATAATCCTATTTGAGCAAAATATAAAAAGGCAGGTATGAATTATTTTTCATACTTGCTTTTTTTATCTTCAAATGGAATACTATTTAAAGATAAAATCCCTGGAGGGCTTATGAATAAACGTATTATTGGACTTGATATCCTTAGAGATATAGGAGTTATTTTCATTTTTTGTTACCATTTTGCAGTGGAGTATATAGTGACGGCCGAAGGGACGGCGACAGCCATGATGACACTCAATTATTTTTTTAATGTCATGGCCAGACCTGCCAGCCTTTTTTTGTTTGTTATTTCCGGTTATGCTCTTATGTACAATCACGAGGATGACCTTACTATAGGCAAGTTTTATCTCAGACGATTCAAAGGTCTGTTTATACCTTTTTACGTAGCCTACACACTTATGTTTCTAGTGAGTTTTTTTGTTGAAAACTCTGCCGTTGGAGGCACGGCGCCGGCATATAGATTTATTTTCACTATTCTTGGTATAGATGGAGTAGTACAGATGAAGTGGACAGATTTTTATCTTATCGGTGAATGGTTTATGTCCTGTATAGTTATTTGTTATGCGCTGTTTCCGCTGCTTACTAAGCTACTCAAAAAATATAAGTATCAGACTTTGGCGGTTCTTTTGATATGGTACGTATGTATATTGTTCTTTTTTAATCCATTTGGCATTTCACCACTTATGAATCCACTTCTTATTGTGGTCTATTTCTATATGGGTATGCTCATGGAACAAACTCTTAAGGGCGTAGTTCTATCGAGAGCCTTTCGCGGTTTTTGTATGGCGTTTTCTTTAGCAGTATGGGTGTATTATCTTTTGGCTGGATACGCTCCGCAGATTATGCCTTTTAAGATTGCCACAGAGCCTGGTGAAGTGCTTAATATTTTATGGAGTCTTGCAATGATTCTTGCACTCAGAGATGTCTATATTTCACCTTCTGGGATTTCTTATCGTGTTATCACATACATATCCGGTATTAGCTGGTATGTCATTTTACTTCACCACAGGATTATGATTTTATTCTATGAAAAACGTCCTGTTGATACATATTCGTATAGAGATTTTATAGCATTATTTATTTTGTTTGTTGCACTTACTTGGATTGCAGCCGAGGCGGTGCGGCTTATATCTGATAAAATAAAAAAATCATTATGTAAATAAAATATTTCTGCGGACTTTTACCGATAGTCTCGCAATAAAATAAAGGAGTTATTTATGGATATTTCAAAACAGATTGCAACCGAGCTTCAGGTTCGCCAGGCGCAGACAGAGGCGGCGATAAAGCTTTTGGATGAAGGTAATACTGTGCCTTTTATTTCTCGTTATCGCAAGGAGGCCACAGGAGGGTTAAATGACGAACAGCTTCGCGCACTGTCAGAACGATTAACGTATTTACGTAATTTGGAAGAGAAAAAAGCGACCTGCCTGGCATCTATAGAGGAACAGGGATTGCTTACAGACGAGTTGAAAAAAGCGATTCTTGAAGCTACTACACAGGTGGCGGTAGATGATTTGTACAGACCTTATCGTCCAAAGAGACGTACCAGGGCTACCATAGCAAAGGAAAAAGGCTTAGAGCCGCTTTCTAATATTATTATTTTGCAGATGACAAATCGATCGCTTACAGATGAGGCGTCAAGTTTTATTGACAGTGAAAAAGGTGTAGAGACTGCAGAAGATGCTATTGCCGGAGCTTGTGATATTATTGCTGAGTCGATTTCAGATGATGCTGATTATCGCACATGGATTAGAGAGAAGACATTCAAAAACGGTCGAATCGTGTCCAAGGCAAAGGATGATACTGTAGAGTCGGTTTATGAGAATTATTACGATTACGATGAGGCCCTTTCAAAATTGCCTGGACATAGGATACTGGCACTCAACCGAGGTGAAAAAGAAAAAATTCTCAAGGTATCCATAGAGGCTCCTGTTGAAGATATTTTGCGTTATCTTGAGAAAAAAGTTATTAGTCGCGATAACGTAAATACGAATGAAGTTTTAAAAACAACCATAGAAGATGCCTATACCAGACTTATTGCTCCTTCCATTGAAAATGAGATTAGAAGCAATCTTACCGAGATGGCGGAAGATGGTGCAATAAAGGTCTTCGGCAAAAATCTTACCCAGCTCCTTATGCAACCGCCTATTGCAGGACGTAATGTCCTAGGATGGGATCCCGCTTTCAGGACTGGATGCAAGATAGCAGTAGTTGATTCTACCGGCAAGGTGCTCGACACTACGGTTGTCTACCCCACTGCTCCTCAGAATAAAGTTGAGGAGACTAAAAAAGTTATCAAGGCAATGATTAAGAAGTACAATGTGTCATTGATTTCTCTTGGCAATGGTACAGCCAGTCGCGAATCCGAGCAGATAATTGTAGACATGTTGAAAGAGATTCCAGAGAAGGTAGAGTATATTATTGTTAATGAAGCGGGGGCTTCTGTTTACTCTGCCAGCAAGCTTGCTACAGAAGAGTTTCCTAATTTTGATGTAGGACAGCGTTCTGCCACATCTATGGCCAGACGACTCCAGGATCCTTTGGCTGAGCTGGTAAAGATTGACCCTAAGTCAGTGGGTGTAGGACAGTATCAGCATGATATGAATCAAAAGAAGTTGGATGAGACCCTGGCAGGTGTTGTGGAGACCTGTGTTAATGCGGTAGGTGTGGATTTGAATACTGCATCTGCTTCACTGTTAGAGTATGTATCCGGCATCAACAAGACCCTTGCCAAAAACATAGTTGTTTATCGAGAGGAAAACGGGCGATTTAATAGTCGTAGTGAGCTCAAAAAAGTACCTAAACTCGGCCCGAAAGCTTTCGAACAATGTGCAGGATTTATGCGTATTACAGATGGCAAGAATCCACTTGATGCCACTGCGGTACATCCGGAATCTTATGACGCAGCCAAAGCATTGTTAGAGAGGTTGGGTTTTGATACTAAGGATATTGCAGCAGGTACTCTTAAGGATATCCACAAATCTATCGGAGATATTAAGACTTTATCCACAGAACTGGGTATTGGAGAGATGACGTTAAACGATATCATCAAGGAATTGGAAAAGCCGGGCAGAGATCCCAGAGAAGACATGCCTAAGCCTATTCTTAAAAGCGACGTACTGGAGATGAAGGATCTTAAGCCGGGCATGCAGCTCAAAGGCACTGTTAGAAATGTAATAGATTTCGGAGCATTTATTGATATTGGAGTTCATCAGGATGGTCTGGTTCATATTTCTCAGATGACAGACAGGTATATTAAGCATCCTCTGGAGGTGGTTTCTGTGGGAGATGTAGTAGATGTAGAGGTATTGTCTGTAGATGAGAAAAAAGGACGCATAAGCCTTACAATGAAGCTTAGTAAAAAGAAACAGGGGTAATCCTGTACAGTTTAGAAAAGTTGTTTTTATATAATATTCACAAAATATTCTCCGCGGAAGCACTTTTGGTTGACAGTATTGTCAATTCCACCTATACTTTAACTCAGTTGAGAAAAGTAACAGTGAGTTTGCTTTTTAGGAGAAAAGGTTATGAGTGAGTCGTTAGGGGTTTCGACTCACTCTTTTTTTGCTTTGCAAAACTCTATCTTGTTTAATTAGTAAATTCTATCCCACACTTTTACTACACTTCTACTTTATGCTAAAATGACTATATAGAATTTATCAGGGAGAATAGTCTTATGGACAATATAAAATTTAGCACTAAGATTAGTGAGAGAGATTTATATAGATTCAATCTACATCACATCTATACATCCTCTCAGGGGATTATTTCTGTTGCCTTGTTTGTGCTGCTTATAGCAGTGTGGATTATGCGTTTTTCTGTGCTTTCCACTATCTATAAGATTTTTTATCCATTGGTAGCTGTTATATTTTTATTATATATTCCGTTTAGTCTTAAGATGCGTGCTAAGGCCCAGGTGCAGCAGGAGGTTTTTAGACATCCTCTTACCTATGAGTTTGCCGACTCAGGCATTATCATTACTTCGCCGGCTTCCGAAGAGCCTGCCGAGTTACCATGGGAATACATTTACAAGATTTCCACTTGGAAGGATTATCTGCTCATTTACAGTAATAGAATTAATGCATATATCATTCCTTTAGAAGATATTAAGAATAATTATGATGGCATAGTGTCATTCATAAAGACTAAAGTCGAGGATTACAAATTACAGATAAAATGATAGAGATTTTTGAAACGAATTCAGCTGAAGAGACACAGGAGCTTGGCAAGGAATTAGCAAAGAAAGCTGTTTCTGGGCAGGTGTTTACATTGATTGGAGACTTGGGTGTGGGCAAGACGGTTTTCACTCAGGGATTTGCTCATGGTTTGCAGATAGATGAACCTATTTGTAGTCCGACTTTTACCATTGTTCAAGAATACGATATGGGTAGACTTCCTTTTTATCATTTTGATGTATATCGCATCGGTGATGTAGAGGAGATGGATGAGATAGGTTATGAGGATTATGTGTATGGTGATGGCGTCTGCCTGATAGAGTGGGCTAATCTTATATCAGATATTTTGCCGGATCACTACACTCAGATTACGATTGAGAAGAATTTAGAAAAAGGATTTGATTACCGCAAGATTACGGTAGAGTATATTTAGTATGAAGATATTAGGCATAGACGGTTCGGGGCTGGTGGCATCCGTAGCTGTCGTTGAAGACGATAATTTAATAGCGGAGTATACCACGGGATACAAGAAGACTCATTCCCAGACCTTACTTCCGATGCTTGACGAAGTCAAAAGCATGATTGAACTGGATTTACACTCACTAGATGCTATAGCTGTTGCAGCAGGCCCGGGATCATTTACCGGACTTCGCATTGCTTCTGCCACGGCCAAGGGACTGGGATTATCTTTGGGATGTCCTATTGTATCTGTTCCTACCGTGGATGCTTTAGCTTTCAATCTATGGGGCCAGTCAGGTGTTATATGTCCTATATTAGATGCCAGACGTGGCCAGGTATACACCGGGCTTTATTCATTCGGTGAAGATGGCACATTTAGAGTTGTTAGAGAACAGTGCGCTTTGGATTTTCACGATATCTCTCGTGTTATCAATGAGCTTGGTGAGCATGTCACCTTTCTTGGGGATGGAGTTCCTGTTTTTAAAGATTTGATAGATGAAGTTATTAAGGTGCCATATCGATTTGCACCGGCTCATCTCAATAGACAGCATGCAAGTAGCGTGGCAGCTTTGGGAGAGATATATTATAAAAATGGTGATTGTGAGCCGGCAGCGGACCATAGGCCTGAGTATTTGCGATTGTCTCAGGCTGAGCGTGAGCGCTTGGAAAAAGAGGGCAAAAAGTGATGTCTGTTCATTACCGCCACGCCACAGAAGCTGATCTTAATCAGATAAGCGCTATAGAACAACGTGTGATGCCGTCGCCTTGGACATATACTTCTTTTAAGCAGGCATTCGATTCATTACATTCGATTATTTTAGTGGCAGCAGATGATTATCGTATATACGGATTTTCTGTTTTATATATTACTGCACCGGAAGCGGAACTTCCGGATATAGTTGTTGATAGCGATTTTCGCAGACGGGGTATTGGCAGGGCACTTTTAGAGTATACTGTTTCAGAAGCTGTAAGCCGGGGAGTTCAGACTATATACTTAGAAGTTCGGGTTTCCAATCAATCAGCCCGCAGCATGTATGATGGCATTGGTTTTACCCAGATTGGTCTTCGCAAATATTTCTATTCCAACCCCGTAGAGGATGCTATATGCATGTCCCTTGATTTGGAAGCGTATTCTGCGACTGATGAAAAGATTTAAAATTATTTGAGGATATATAGATGTTAGATGTTTGTTTATTGGGAACCGCGGGTATGATGCCCCTTCCTAATCGTTGGCTTACTTCTTGTTTGTTTAGATTCAATGGGGAGGGGCTGCTTATAGATTGTGGTGAGGGCACGCAGGTCGCCCTTAGAGAAGCGGGATTTTCACCCAATCCGATTTCGGTAATATGCCTCACTCATTATCATGCTGATCATGTTAGTGGCTTGCCGGGATTTCTTTTGTCTATGGGCAACTCAGACAGGACTGATCCTGTCACCATAGTTGGCCCCAAGGGATTAGAGCGGGTGGTCAACTCCCTTAGAGTTATTGCACCCGAACTCCCTTTTGAGATACGTTTTCACGAGTTAAAAGAAGCGGATGAGAGATTTGAGTTAAAAGGATTTCATATTCATGCATTCAAGGTTAACCACAATGTTTTGTGCTATGGATACTCAGTAGAGATTCCGAGAAAAGGAAGATTTGATGTAGATGCAGCCAAGGCATTAGGCTTGCCTGTACAATTATGGAACCCACTACAAAAAGGACAGGAAGTTGAATACGAAAACAGGATAATCAAACCGGATATGGTCATGGGAAAAGCCAGAAGAGGTTTGAAAGTTACTTATTGTACAGACACTAGACCTACCGCCTCTCTTGTAAAAGCGGCCGCAGAATCAGACCTCTTGATTTGCGAGGGAATGTACGCGGAAGAAGACAAATTAGACAAGGCAAAACAGAATAAACATATGACTTTTTATGAGGCGGCAAAAGTAGCAAAGGATGCCATGGTAAAAGAACTTTGGCTTACGCATTTTTCACCGTCCATGACCGGTCACAAAAGATATATGAAATCAGTCTGTGAAATATTTCCACAGGCACATTTGGGGGAAGATGGCAAGTTTATAGAACTTGATTTTGTGGAGGAGTAGTATGAAAAAGGTACTGCGCATAGGGATAGCAGTTATTTGTATGGTGTGCTTGGTAGTAGGATATTATGCCTATTTATCAAAGAGAAATGCTTCGACGTCTTCTGAAACTGTTACAGAGCTTTCTGAGGTTGAAGCAATTATTTCCAAAAATTTCAATAAAGAATATCCTGCCACCCCTAGAGCAGTGGTTAAATGGTACAACAGAATAATTACAGCCTACTATGCTGAGGATTTTACTCAAAAAGAATTAGAACAGATGGCGGATCAGGCGCGCATGTTGATGGATGACGAACTTTTAGCACTCAATCCAAGGGATACTTATATAGCCAGTCTTACACTTGAGATAGAGGATTTTCATAATCGCTCACGGACGATAGTCTCCAGTACTATAAGTGATTCAAAAGAAGTTCAATACAAGACAGTAAATGGTTATGAATGCGCCTATGTTTCGGCATATTATTTTATCAGAGAGGGTAGCTCCTACACCCGCACATATGAGGATTTTTGTCTGCGAAAAGATTCAGATGGCGATTGGAAAATCCTTACCTGGAGGTTGTCTACAGAGGACGAAATAAATGGATACTAAAGAAATAAAAATACTTGCAATAGAGAGCTCGTGTGATGAGACTGCTGCCGCCGTTGTGGTAAACGGCAGAGATGTCAGAAGCAATGTTATATCCACTCAGATTCCATTACACACTTTATACGGCGGAGTGGTTCCTGAGATTGCTTCAAGAAAACATATCGAGCGGATTAACCAGGTTATAGAACAGGCCCTCGATGAAGCGGATATGGGGCTTGAGGATATGGATGCTGTTGCGGTTACATATGGTCCCGGACTTGTAGGTGCGCTTCTTGTAGGAGTTGCTGAGGCTAAAGCGATAGCATTTGCTACAGGTTTACCATTGGTGGGCGTGCATCATATTGAAGGGCATATTTCTGCAAATTATATAGAAAACAAGGATTTGATGCCTCCATTTTTATGTCTGGTTGTTTCCGGTGGTCATACCCATTTGGTCAGAGTATCTGACTATGGTCAATATGAGATATTGGGACGCACTAGGGACGATGCAGCAGGAGAGGCTTTTGATAAAGTTGCAAGGGCCATTGGACTAGGTTATCCGGGAGGCCCCAAGATCGAAAAGGCGGCTCATGATGGCGATCCATTTTCTATTTCATTTACAAGACCGAAGGTTTCTGATGGAGTCTATGATTTTTCTTTCAGTGGTCTAAAATCCCAGGTTCTTAATTATATTAATGCTGCAGGGATGAAGGGAGAGCAGGTAAATGAGGCTGATGTTGCCGCATCTTTCCAGCAGACAGTCATAGATACGTTATGCGAACATGCAGCACTTGCTATTGATGAATTTGATATGGACAAGTTTGCTATTGCCGGAGGAGTTGCATCTAATCAGACTTTGCGTCAGGCTATGGAGAGTATGTGTAACGAGAAAGGTGTAAAATTTTATCATCCTTCTCCTATCCTATGCACAGACAATGCTGCCATGATTGGGGCTGCTGCGTATTATGAATATTTGGCCGGTAGACGAGATGGTTGGGATTTAAATGCCATTCCAAATCTTAAATTGGGAGAGAGATAGACATGAATAAATTTACTGCTATTGTACTTGCTGCAGGAAGCGGCAAACGTATGGAACAGGAGATTCCCAAACAATATATGCAGATTGGCGGAGCACCGCTTATGGTTCACTGCCTTAGGACGTTTCAGGAGAGCAAGGTCACTCAGATTGTACTCGTTGTAGCCCCGGGAGATGTCGATAAATGCCGCAAAGAGATAATCGAAAGATATCATATCAGTAAATGCGTTGCTATCGTAGAGGGCGGAGAAGAACGCTATAATTCTGTATATGCTGGATTGCAAGCTATAGATGACGGCTATGTTTTGATACATGACTGCGCCAGAGCTTTTTTGTCCATTGACATTATTCACAGATGCATGTCAGCGGTAGCGTTGTATGAATCTTGTGTAGTTGGCATGCCTACAAAAGACACGGTAAAACTTACTGACGATCATCGTAAAGTTTTAGATACCCCTGACAGGAGCAATGTATGGATAGTTCAGACACCTCAGTGTTTCGAATACAATCTCATCAGAAAAGCCTATGATAAAGTTATTCCTACGGCAGATAATACCATAACAGATGACGCTATGATTGTTGAACTTGCTACGGATCATGATGTACATATGATAGAGGGTTCCTATACTAATATCAAAGTTACTACGCCTGAGGATGCAGCCTTTGGTGAGGCTATTTTAAGGAGTCGCAGATAGTTTGAAAAATCAGCAAAAAATGGGTTATGTCGCAATTTTCTGAATTTAAGATTTTTAGAAAAAATTTCACCATTTTAGTTGACACAAACTGACTCGAATGATATTATACTATTCGTGCTTAAGAGTTCATGGAGAGGTATCGAAGTGGTCATAACGAGGCGGTCTTGAAAACCGTTTGTCCGCAAGGGCGCGTGGGTTCGAATCCCACCCTCTCCGTTGCATAGGCAATCACGTGAGTGGTTGCCTTTTTTCTATATAATAAATTCTATTTAAAATAATTTGGGAGGTATGTATGTTATATTTTTCATGCGACTATGCCGAAGGATGTCATCCTGAGATTTTAAAAGCACTGGCAGAGACCAACATGATATCTACGCCGGGGTATGGCGAAGATGATTTTTGTCTCAGCGCGAAAAATAAAATAAGAGAACGAATTAATTGCCCTGAAGCTGATATATATTTTCTGGTAGGCGGGACTCAGACTAATCAGGTTGTTATTGATTCTATGCTTTCAAATTATGATGGGGTGGTTGCAGCAGATACCGGCCATGTAGCTATGCATGAAGCGGGCGCCATAGAATACAGCGGCCATAAGGTAATAACACTACCACATCATAACGGCAAGATATTGGCTGATGACCTCGAGAAGTATCTTACAGATTTTTATAATGATGAGAATCATGAGCATATGGTCAATCCGGGGATGGTATATATATCATTTCCTACGGAATATGGTACTGTTTATTCAAAACAGGACCTTGAATCGATTTATTCAATATGTAAAGATTATAAGATTCCATTATATATAGATGGGGCTCGTCTGGCATATGGCCTTGCGGCAGTCGATGATTTGGATATGGCAGATATTGCAGCACTTTGTGATGTATTCTATATAGGCGGGACCAAGGTAGGAGGCTTGTTTGGCGAGGCAATTGTATTTACACATGGTAACACTCCTAAGCATATGGTCACACAAATCAAACAGCATGGCGCACTTCTTGCAAAAGGTCGTTTGCTTGGAATTCAATTCGATGTCATGTTTACGGATGACTTATATATGAAGATGGGATTTTCAGCCATAGAAAAGGCACATAGGATTACGACTGTCTTAAAAGACAAAGGTTATCACTTCTATATAGAGTCTCCTACTAACCAGATATTTATAGTAATGGACAACGTATCATTGGAGCGCTTGGCAGAAAAGTTGTCTTACGGTTATTGGGAAAAGTATGATGAGAACCATACAGTAATACGTATTGCTACCAGTTGGAGCACCACGAATGAAGCTGTTGATGAACTAATAAAAATGCTGTAGAAGGTTTTTTGATTTTTTTAAAAATAGTTATTGACATTGAGTGCCTGCTTTGATAGTATAAACAAGCTGTCGCGTGAGCGAAAAGCTCCGCAAAGATAGTGATACAAAATAGTAAAAAGTGCTTGACAAAAGTCGTTGCAGATGATACTATTTACAAGCTGACTCGCAAGAGCTCAGCCCTTGATTTTCCTAAGAAAATCAAAAAATAATTTAAAAAAGTTGTTGACAAATAGTTGGCATCGTGATAATATAAACGAGTTGCTGCTGAGGGCAACAACGAAACGCAGATTGATAACTGAACAGTGAAACAAACCTTGAATTAATACAAGTTAAAGCAACCTTGCTTAGCAAAGTTGTGATTTACATGTATCCTTGAAATTCATTTAGTTTCTAGA
>FLNY01004880.1_pt1 | contig 17456 bp, 12 predicted proteins | sample 1140381 | NCBI WGS metagenome assembly FLNY01 (sample SAMEA3878172, study PRJEB12797) | bioreactor metagenome | biome: Moose rumen | place: Sweden | collected 2011-10
GAGAAGATAGGAAGCTTCTGCGAAACGACCAGCGTGTTGAACATATCAATCATCGGAATGTTGGTACGCATCATTCGCTCGGCGAGGATACGCTTTGAAGGGTTTACAGAAGGACCGCCGATTGGCTTCATGTTCTCTGTAAGAGCCGGCCCGTTGTCGCGTGGCTCACCCGAACCGTTGAAGATTCGTCCCATCAAGTCGTCGCCGAAAGAAACGCGCATTTCGTTTCCAAGGAAGCGAATCTGGTCACCTGTTGAGACACCTCGTCCGCCTGCGAAAACCTGCAGTGAAACTGTGTCACCGTCGATTTTGTTGACCTCAGCGAGAGATTTTCCGAACCGTGTGGTGATTTCTGCAAGTTCGTTGTATTTAACGCCCTCTGCTTTTACTGTGATTACGGAACCTGTAATAGATTCGATTTTATTGTATACCTTATTCATATCTATTCACCGTCCCCCTATGCTTTGAGAAGATTCTCTGCTTCTGCGTTCAGTTTGCCTGATTTTGAAGCATACAAATCATCGATTTCTTTTTCGAGTTTCTTGAAGTCATCGCTCTCAAACTCAGTGTAGTTCCAGTCGAGGAACTTCTGGCGGAGCTGGTTGAAGTAAGTTCTCGCTTCGTCTTTGTCTGAGAGTGTGAAATCAGAACCAAGAATCTTAATCAACTTGTCAAGGTCATATTTCTGTCGCTCGACAGTTGCGTTAGCGTCGATTGCGTCGAATGAGTTCTGCTGGAAGTAAACTGCGTCAAGCATCTCTTCCTTAAGGTAAACAAGGTAGTCATCAAGAGATGTACCTTCCTCACCGACAACCTTCATCATTGAACCTACGTCTACACCCTTTTTGAGAACATTGAAGCAGTATTCAACTTTGTTCTGTTCGATGATACCTGTGTATTTAGACCATGACTGAATCGGGTCAATTGCAGGATATTTACGGGCATCAGAACGAGCTCGTGAAAGACCATGGAATGCACCGACAACTTTAAGAGTTGCCTGAGTAACAGGTTCCTCGAAGTTACCGCCAGCAGGAGAAACCGTACCGCCGATTGTGACAGAACCTTTGCTTCCGTCTGAAAGGCGAACCTGACCGGCTCTCTCGTAGAATGCTGCGATGTAAGACTCCATGTAAGCCGGGAATGCTTCCTCGCCAGGAATCTCTTCCAAGCGGCCTGACATTTCTCGCAAAGCCTGTGCCCAGCGGGATGTTGAGTCAGCCAGAAGAAGGACATTCAAGCCCATCTGACGGTAGTATTCTGCCAGAGTAACTGATGTGTAAACCGAAGCTTCTCGTGAAGCAACAGGCATTGATGAAGTGTTACAGATGATGATTGTTCGCTCCATCAAAGATTTGCCTGTTTTCGGGTCTTTGAGCTCAGGGAACTCAGTCAAAGTCTCGACGACCTCACCAGCTCGCTCACCACAGGCCGCGATGATTACGATGTCAACATCAGCGTATTTTGAAGTGGTGTGCTGCAAGACCGTTTTACCTGCACCGAAAGGTCCTGGAATACAGTATGTACCGCCTCGGGCAACCGGGAAGAATGTGTCGATAAGGCGAACCTTTGTGACCATTGTTTCGGTTGGAGCCAGTCGCTCTGCATAGCAGTTTACGGCACGCTTAACCGGCCATTTGAATGAGAGGCCGATTTCAACATCGTTGCCCTTTTCGTCTGTGAGGACGGCAATCTTGTCTTTGAGGGTGTAAGAGCCCTTTTCTTTGATAGATTTTACAGTGTATGTGCCAAGCAGATAGAATGGCACGAAGATTTTGTGGGTAAATGGTCCTTCTGGAACAGTTCCCACATATTCTCCGGCTTTGAGAATGTCGCCAACCTTTGCAGTCGGTGTGAATTCCCACTGTTTTTCTTTGTCGAGAGGGTCAACATAAATACCCTTCTCAAGGAACCAGCCTGCCTTTTCTGCAAGCAATGGAAGGGGGTTCTGCAAACCGTCGTAAACCTGTCCCAAAAGACCCGGTCCCAGTTCTGCAGAAAGAAGGTCGCCAGTGAATTCAACAACATCACCCGCCTTGATTCCCTTTGTCATTTCGTAGACCTGAAGCTGAGCTACATTTCCGCGGATACGGATAACTTCGCTCTTTAAGCTTGAGTCTTCTACTTTTACATAGGCAACTTCGTTCATAGAAACAGTTCCGTCAAACTCGACAGAAACCATGTTTCCATTAACGCCGACTACCTTTCCTTTTGTATCCGTCATTTAATTCTCCATTATTTATCTTCAAGAATCCTTGTGTAAATCTTCTTGTAAGAAGCCATGCCTTTTGCCTCATCGAATTTTTTCATTCGCTCGGCAAGCCGCAGTTTGAGACCGTAACTGAATACGGAATCAAGCGAAAACCCGTCTGTTGGACGCATACTTTCTATGACAGAGAGCCTGTACTGATTGAGGTAAAGTTCTGCCGACAAGGGGCTGTCCATACCGCTTGCAGTACGAGCCGCCTGAACAGCGTCAGGAGCAATTGACTCGTTGCCGGTACTGAACTTCTTTTTCATGCGCAGGGCACGGATTGAAGCCAGTGCAAGCCTGAGGCTTTTTTCTTTGTAGTTCCATTCGTCAACAAAAGAAGAGCCTGTCTTAGAATCTTCCAGCGGTGGTTCAAGTGAAAGACCGTCAAGAATCTTCATTTCATTTTTGTTAAGAAAGCGTGAACAGAGGTCATAATATCGTTCATAAGTAATTGGAATCGCCTTGTCTTCCCCCACGGAAAAACCCGGAAGCTGGGACATAAGGTAATATTGATTACTCATATTCTACCTCCACTCAAGTCCTACTCGCTTTTGCCTGCTTCTTTCATGATTTGGGCAACGCGTGGATTCAAGTATGTGCTGAAAAGCTCAGCAACTGCTTCCGCAGAGAAATCGTAGAAAGCAGCACCGTCTTTTACGCCGACGCGGAAACCTGAGCCAATGGAATTGTCAACTTTTAAAGTGAGTCCCTTTGAGATTTCGGCTTTAAGGGCGGCCTTCAGATTTGATTCGAGAGAAGCCAAATCCTTTTCGTTCAGAAGAACTGAAACTTCGCTTGCCTCTGTATTTGCAGTCCAAGCCTTAACCGTCTCCGGAATAAGTTTTGAAAGCAAGTCAGAAGAATAAGCCTTTTCTGATTCTGCGGTGATGATTGCAGAAAGCTCTTTTGTGATTGAGTCACGGAATGAAAGCACGAGATTTCGGCTCGCCTGACGGATTGCGTCCTCACTAGCCTTTTCCATGCGTGCTGTTTCATCTTTTGCTGCTTTGATGATTTTTTCTGCTTCTTCTTTCGCATTTGCGATGATTTTCTCGGCTTCGCTTTGAGCCTGAGCTTTTACTTCAGAAGCAGATTTTTCGGCAGCTGCGACACCGTCTTTTTTAATCTTATCGATTAAATCCTGTACCTGGATGTCCATGCAAACCTCGCTTAAAATAAGATAAATTATTCTTAAATTATAACTCATTTTTGACGAAATGCAAATAAAAATCAAATAATAACGAATGATTTTTTTCTATATTGACACACAAAGCCTGATTCAGTAGAATGTTGAAATAATCGATTATTTTTATAGGGAGGCTAGAAATGGCTGGTGCATCAAAGAACTCTCGTACTACCGTTGCAACACAGAAATTCAACTGCACATGCGGTGGCGAAGTCGAAATGAAAACAAAGCTCGAAAACGGCAGACTCAAGAACTACGCTGAATGCCAGAAATGCAAACGCGTTGAGAGACGACCAAAAGATTTCAAATAATAGGCAATTCTATCAGAAATCTTTAAAACATAAAATCCCTGTTTCTTCATGAGTGCACTTTGAAGAACGGGGATTTTTTTATTTGTAAATTTTTATCATTACTTATCCAAATATGTTTCAATCGTAATCGCAGACACTATTGCCGTAAGACAAGTCGTGATGATTGGAGCATATTGATTGAAATAGTACAGAAAACTGTTTGTTTTTGCGGTAATTGTACATTCTGGAGTGATAATATCATTTTTAGAGATTTTTTTTCCGTTTATGTCCTGAATTTTTACAGAACTGAAGCTGTTCTGAGATTTTACGAATCCACCGGCCAGACCAATGTAGTAATCAAATGTGCGGTCTGGAATGTAGGGATACCGTCCAGGATTTGCAACCGCTCCGGCAACTGAAACAAAATACTGCCTGAATGGAATGATAAGTGTGTCGTTCGGCTTTATTTCCTGTGTCGTGTAGTATTCTGAGTCATATAAAATTGGATTTAAATTTAAGGGGATGGTCTCACCATTTCTGATTATATAGGCATTCGCTAAATCGCTTGTTGCCGTGAACCACGCTTTGTTTCTTCTGGCAAAAAAAGCATAGTCTTCGCCGGGGATGAAGGGAGCCGGAATCCTTGTTGAAGTCTCTAGTTCTGAGTCAACATTTGCATTTATTGCTCCTTCTACAAAAACAACAGGCTTTGAGTCAGAAAAGCTTGCAATCGTAATAAAATCGTAGCTTTTAAGCTTAAAATTCAGGTTGATGTCGGTTTGTGTGAGGTAAGATTTTTGACCTGAGCCTTTTTCTGTCGTTAAGTTTCTTGTAAGCTCGATTCTTGAAGTGTCGGCAAGCACTTCAAGTCCGTTTCCGTAGATTTCAATAAGCTCCCGTAAATTTTCTCCGTCTAAAATCTCGTAAGTTCCGGGCCTCTCTACGGCTCCGTCTATCGAAACGATTCGTTTTGCACGGCTCACGATGATTTTGTCATCCGGGCGAACGAAAGGGTCTTGTGATAAATCACCTTTTCTTGTGGCCATGAATAAATCGTAATTTTTTTTACTGCCGTCTGCGCTCTCGATGGTGATTTCGCGAATAGATGAGTAAGGTGTAAGGCTTTTTTTTACAAGAGTTGAAAGCCTTGTGAGAGCCCAGGCATTCCTTTCTACTGATTGCTCGACTTCACCAACTATGCTTACCAAAAATGTCGACGGGGCAGAAAGAACGAACTGAACGCCACTCATCGGGTAGTTTCTTAGGACGAGTGCTTCTACCTGACTTTTTAACTGAAGGTATGTAAGACCCGCGCAGTTTATGACGCCCATGTTTGCGACTCGAATCTTGTAGGTTGAGTCAACTGGAAGCGTGTAGGAGACCGGTGTCGTTCCGGCGGCAAATCCCAGCGTGTAAACATCGCCTGCCGTGACAGGGTAATAGGACACAGACATTGCAACCTGGGGATCCGGAATGATTGCTGCGGTTGAATCTGAGTCAAGGGTAGACTGATCAAGAGAAGTTGAAAATCTTGAGATGTCCTTGTCAGTGGTTTTTACGGATATACCGTTTACTGTCTGAGAGCCTGTATATTTTTGTTTTAAGTTTGAAAGACTTTGTGCGTTCAGGGAAAATGAAAAAATTGTTAAGATTGTTGCCGCTGTTATCTGTTTTATTTCAATCATTTTGATTCTTCCGTTTCCTTTGATTTTTTTGCGTTAAGCTGAAGTTTTTCGACAGCCTCAGGGTCATTTTTGATGTTTTTCCATGCGTTAAGGGCAAAAGCGAGAAAAACTGACATAAAGAAAGCTGCAAAAGTTACGATTATGCACATTTTTCCGCGGCTTGGCCCTGATTTTAAATCAGGAATTTCTGGTCTGGCTAAAATCTGAAAAACCGGAGTTTCACTCTGCATCTGGACTTTTAAAAGCTCATACTGAGTTTTTAGCTGTGTATAGACTTGCTTCTGGGCTTCAAGCTCAAGCTGTAATTTTGCGCTTCCCGTTGTAATTGAAGGAATGTTCCAGGCATTGCCGGCATAACCGACGCTTGCGCCGAGCTTTTTGATTTCCTGCTCGATAGATAATATTTCGTTGTAGCTTGACTTGATGTTCCGCTCCAGGTTTTCTTTTTGAATTTTGTTGTTATCGAGACCTAATTCATCGAATTTTTCGCTCATCCAGTCAACGACATAATTTACGACTGATTGCGCAAAAATCGGGTCTATGTCAGTAAAAGAGACCGTAAAAACACCTGTTTCTGTGTCGGAGGTGGCTTTTAAAACCTCTTTGAGCATTTTTCGAGATGAAGCGCGGACAGATTTTTCGATTTTGAATTTCTCAATTAGCTTGAATTCGTCGGTGACGGCATCCAAAAGCGCGTCAGAAGAAATGAGGTATGTCGCCAGGCTTGTATTTGAAGAGCCACCGCCTCCAACGCTCACCCCGGCAAGGCTCGCAAGGCTTCCTAGTCCTGATGATGACAGCATAGATGATAGTCCGTTGCTGGAAGAATTTTCTTTTATGAGCATTTCTGCTTTTGGAGTGTAAACATTTGGCATTGGAGATTTTTCAGGAGCCATTACGATGGAAATAATTGCGAAAATGACAGAAAAAACTGCTGCAAGAACGGAGATGATAATTATCATTTTTTTGTAATGCAAAAGAACTGCGAATAAATCGATAAGTGAGATTTCGTCCTCTTCCTGCTGAAGCTGTGTGTTTTGTTCGTCCATAAAATCATTTACTCCAAAGAAAACTTTTGCATATACTAGCAAAAAAATCATCAATTTGCAATGAAAAAAGGCTTGGATAAAATCAGGTGCTGCTTTATTTAAAACTTGCCGATTGCAAATTTTTTGCTTATTTTCATAGTGAAAGAAGGATTCTGAAACGAGTTCAGGATGAAAATTTAAAAATGGGGGCATAAATGAATTACGAGCAGTTTACTCTGAAAACACAGGACGCTCTCCAGGAGGCGAGTGCTCTTGCGCAGCAAAATGACCATAGTGAAATAGGACTTCCTCATCTTCTTTGCGCAATGCTTGAGCAGAAGGACGGAATTACAGTGCCGATTATCGAGCGGATTGGCGTTCAAAAAGAAAATCTTCTTGAAGGGGCAAAAAATCTTCTTGCCTCTTACCCGAAAGTGACTGGAAATGTTCAGGTGCAGCTTTCTGGTGAGGCTCAGAAGGTGCTTTCAAAGGCAGAAAAAGAAATGGCTGCCTTGAAAGACCAGTTTCTTTCGGTGGAGCATATTTTGCTTTCTATGAGTGAAAGTGAGGGACAGACGGGCGAATTACTCAAAACTTACGGAATTACTCACGAAACGATCCTTGAGGCCTTGAAAAGTGTCCGCGGAAACCAGAAAGTGGACACAAACGACCCTGAAAGCAAAATGCGCTCTCTTGAAAAATATTGCACTGATTTGACGGCCCGCGCCAGACAGGACAAAATTGACCCTGTAATTGGCCGTGACGAGGAAATCCGCCGGGTGATGCAGGTGCTTGTCCGCAGGACGAAGAACAATCCTGTCTTAATCGGGGAGCCTGGTGTTGGAAAAACGGCGATTGTCGAAGGATTGGCCCGCCGAATCGCAAGCGGTGATGTTCCTGAATCTCTCAAAAACAAACGGCTTTTGTCCCTTGATATGGGAAGCCTTGTGGCCGGGGCGAAATTCCGCGGTGAGTTTGAAGAGAGACTTAAGGCAGTAATCACGGAGGTTGCGAAATCAGAAGGGCAGATTATTCTTTTTATCGATGAGCTTCACACGATTGTGGGGGCGGGGGCCAGCGAAGGAAGCATGGACGCTTCCAATCTTTTAAAGCCTGCTCTTGCCCGTGGTGAATTAAAGGCAATCGGAGCTACGACTTTAAACGAATACCGAAAATACATCGAAAAGGACGCGGCCCTTGAGCGCCGTTTCCAGCAGGTTTACTGTGCCGAGCCCAATGTTGAGGACACGATTGCAATCTTGCGTGGTTTGCGTGACAAGTATGAGATTCACCACGGAGTTAAAATCAATGATGAAGCCCTTGTCGCTGCCGCTACTCTTTCAAACCGCTACATTACGAACAGATTTTTGCCTGACAAGGCTATTGACTTGGTTGATGAAGCCGCAAGCCGCCTTAAGATGGAAATCGAGAGCGAGCCGACGGAGCTTGACCAGCTGGAGCGAAAAATCCTTCAGCTTCAGATTGAAAAGCAGTCCCTTTCAAAGGAAGATGATGCGGCCTCAAAGGAAAGGTTGCAGAAACTTGAAAAGGAACTTTCCGAGGTTTCAAGCGAGCGGGACGCCATGAAGTTAAAGTGGCAGAACGAAAAGGCTGAAATCGACAAGAGCCGGAAACTCAAGGAAGAGCTGGAGCAGGCCCGCTTTGAGGAAGAAAAATATACCCGCGAGGGAGACTTTAACAAGGCTGCGGAATTGAAATACGGGAAAATCCCTTCCCTTGAAAAGGAGCTGGCCGAGGCTCAGAAAGCGGACGAAGAGAGGCATAATAAAGAAGATAATGGCGTTTCAGATTCGCTTTTGCGCCAGGAGGTCACGGAAGAAGATATTGCCCGCGTCGTAAGCGCATGGACTGGAATTCCCATTGCAAAAATGCTTACTAGCGAAAAGCAAAAGTATGTAGAGCTTGAAAATGTGCTTCATAAGCGGGTTATCGGGCAAGATGAGGCCGTGAAGGTCGTTAGCGACGCAATACGAAGAAACAGGGCTGGCTTGAATGACCCCGCACGCCCTCTAGGCTCTTTTTTGTTCATAGGTCCTACCGGAGTTGGAAAAACGGAGCTTGCAAAAACTTTGGCAGACTTCCTCTTTAACGATGAGAAGGCCCTCACTCGAATCGATATGTCTGAATATATGGAAAAATTTTCCGTCACTCGTTTGATTGGAGCTCCACCGGGATATGTTGGTTACGATGAAGGCGGCCAGCTCACGGAGGCCGTTCGCCGTCGACCTTACAGCGTGATTTTGTTTGACGAAATCGAAAAGGCTCACCCCGATGTCTTCAATGTGCTTTTGCAGGTGCTTGATGACGGCCGCCTTACCGACGGACAGGGCAGGGTGGTGGACTTCAAGAACACGATTATCATTATGACAAGCAACCTGGGTAGCGATTTGATTCTGGAAGATGCGGAGTCTAGTGGGGAGGGCGTTTCTGAAGCCACCCGGCTTAAGGTTGATGTCCTTTTAAAGCAGACTTTCAGGCCTGAATTCTTGAACCGAATCGACGAAATCGTAATGTTTGGCCGGCTTTCAAAGGACTGCATCTCAGGAATCGTAAGGAATCAGTTGGAGCGGGTAAAATCTCGCCTGGCCGACCGAAGAATCGCTCTTGAAATAGAGCAGAGTGCCATTGACTTTTTGAGCGAGCAGGGCTATGACCCGTCCTTTGGCGCCCGTCCTGTAAAAAGGGCAATCCAGACTTTTGTCGAAAATCCTCTTGCGAAGGAGCTTTTGTCAGGAAAATTTGGTGACGAGGCGAAAATCGGTGTAAAGGCAGAAAATGGTGAGCTTAAATTTTACTCACTGTGACGCATATAAATACTGACAGAAAAGAAGCAAAAAAAAAACTGGACGAGTGAACTTCGTCCAGTTTTTTTTGCTAATTACAAATTAGCTTAGTCTTCTACAGCTACGCCCAAGTGCTTTTTTTGGAATTTTTTGAGCATTGCGACTCCGTTGCGCTTTCCGTTGTAGACATAGCCGCCGTCCCAATATTCGAGGGCAGCGAAGAGGGCGTTACCACCATCCTGATCGTCTGATTTTTTCGTACGGAATGAAACATAGTTTGCAAGCTGCTCAAAGTCAGAGTTGTGAAGGGCTTCGAGACGCTTTCTGTTGAATTCATTCCATTTTTCGAGGTCTTTAAAGCCTTCGCCTTCGTCCTGAACGATGATGTGTGCGTGGCTTGGGCTGAATGAGTACCAGACCTTAACCTTTTTGTTTATGTCGCAGTTATTACCATGCTTAACTGCGTTTTTGATAACTTCTGAAATCTGCTGCTCAAGAAGGTTGATTTCTTTGATTTCGAGAGGAGCTGACTGCACGATAAGAAGAGTGAAGTAGCGAATCTGTCGGAAATCTGAAGGAAATTCCTTATAGAGCATGTTCGTTGTATCGAACAACGGATCGTTATCGTCTGATCGAAGTTCTTTAATCTGTTCCATTTAGTTTACATCTCCTTTTATATTTTTTTGCAGCCAAATTACTCGTTGACCATAAGAAGAGCTTCTTCTACGCTGTTTGCGATAGGGAAGTAGCCCATAAGCTTAGTAAGCTCGATAACCTTCTTTACAGAGCCATGAATGTTTGAGATAGCGAGCTTTAAGTTCATCTTTTTGATGGTTGAGCAGATGTAGATAAGTGCACCGATTCCAGACGAGTCGATGTAGTCTACTTGCTCAAGGTTGATGATAAAACTCTTTACATTTTTCTCAAGCATTTTCATGACGAGTTCCTTTAATTTATAGGAGTTGTAAAGATCCATTTCGCCGTTTACATCTATGATATAAACTTCGCCATTTTTTCTAATTTTCAGTTCCATAAATTAACTCCTTTAGTTACTGAATCTTAATTACAAGAAGTGTCTGGTCATCGCGCAGCTTTTCATTACCGATGAACTTCTTGACATCTGCTTTGACAAGGTTTGCAATGTCCTTGCCTGCAAGTTTTGCATTCGCTTTGATGATAGCAGAGAGACTGGCGAGTGAATACTGCTGTCCCTGTGCGTTGAGAGCTTCAACCAAACCATCAGTATAACATATTATAATGTCTCCTGACGAAGCTGTAAACTCTATATCTTTATAACTTGTCGTTTTTTCGATACCGATTGGCTCACAAGTTACTGATACCTTTTCTATTGCGCCCTTCGCTGCGTTAAAACGCAGTACCGGAACGCTGCCGCCTGTAGAAAGCTGGACTTTTTTGTTTGTCGGATTGTAGTTGATAAGTGCGACCGATGCAAAGTGGTCTGCGTTTGGCTCCGAACAAATGCCTCTGTTTGCCCAGCTTAAGATTGTTCCCGCACTCTGCGTTGTGTTTACGATAAGACGGAACATTGAGCGAATCATTGTCATTACGAGGAGGGAATTCATTCCTTTTCCTGCAACATCCATCATTACGAAGGCGATTCTGTCCTGACGGGCCGGAATTACATCGTAAATGTCCGCGCAGACACCAGATGTGTGCTCGGCGTAAGTTCCGACATTTAAGCCTGCAAGCGGAGGAAGCTTTTTTGGCAAGAAAGAAAGCTGGATGTTTGAGGCAATGTCAGCTTCCTTTGTAAGCTCCTGCTTTTCGTTGTATTGCTTAAAGTTAAGTACTGTTTTGAGTGCTGATTCCGCAAAACCTGACAAGGTTTGAGCCCAGTCGAATTCCTTTTCGCCAAATGGCTCGACTCCTGGATTCCTGGAAAGGGCAAGGACTCCGACAACAACATCACGGCCAGGCATACGAAGCGGAAGGAAAATGTAGCTTCCGAGCTTTAAGAAATCCTCCGGCTCGTTTTCGAAAATCCTGTCGTCAAGCTTTGGAACGGGGATAAGCTCTGCTTTTCCTGCCGTCGCAACTTCACCGAAGATATTGTCACGGAGCGGGAATTGTGCATATTTAAAACTTGTTGATACGCGGAGCGGCTTATGCGGTAAGTCTTCCGGCAGCTTGTATGGAGGCGGAAAGTCTCCGTTGAAGGATTTTACGGTGATGAGGTCTTCAAATTCGTCGACCATAAGAATTGCGCCACCGTTAGCCTTTGTGACTTCAACACATGTCGCATTGATCGCGTCAAGCAGCGTTTGCATGCCTTCGTCCTTGTCGCCCTTCATTGTGAATGTGTCCGAAGCGAGAGATACGAAAGCCTTTCCTTTTTGGATTAAGTCAAGTTTTTCGGCTTGAATTTCTTCGACAACGACTTCTGGCTTTGCTTCTTCTGGGATTTCTTCGACTTCTTCTGCAGTGATGTATTCCTGTGGCTTTGCAAAAACCAAAAGGATGCAGTATGGAATGAACAGTAATGAAGTAAGAAACATGAGAAGAGCAAAAAGAATCATGCTTGGATGAGTTGCAGTGTAAACGCAGGCAAAAATTACGACAGCAAGAGCAAAATAAGCAATGAAACTTACCTTTGCAGTTTTTCGGATTTTAATGATTGTAAGAAGAACTCCGATTGCTACCGCTACGAATGCTGTGGCGAACAATGGAACGAATGAAATTGCGTCTGACATTTGACTCCCTTTTTTTCAGATTTTATAATTTTAGCATTGAAAAATGTTACCGTCAAGTTTTTTTTGGAATTCTTGGGCTATTTTAAAACTCACTGACTGTTTCTTTTATTGCCTCGAAAAGCTCGTCCATTGCCTTTTTCGTTGTGGAGTGTCCGAAACTGAAACGGACGGCGCTGTCTTGAATCTCTCGGCTCACATTCATTGCCTCAAGAATAGGGCGGGACTGCTTTTTTGCCGAGCATGCGCTTCCTGTCGAAATGCAGAAGCCCTTTGCGTCGAGGGCGCGAAGCAAAACATTTCCTGGAATTCCTGCGAATGCGGCCTGAACTACCCAAGGGCTGAAATTCAGTTGGGCTGAGTCAGAAAAATCCTCGCGGAGTGAAGGAACGAGACTGCATTTTTCCAGAGTCTTGAGTTTCTTAAGGAAATCGACAGTCCATTCTTTTTGGGTGACAAGCCTTTTTTCAGTGCTGGAGCTGAAATAATACTTTTCAAGACATTTTGCGAACGCGACGGCTCCGAAGAGATTTTCAGTTCCGCTCCTGATATTCTGCTCCTGTCCGCCGCCTGCTAAAAATGGATTTATTGGCTTTGAAAGATATAGAATTCCGATTCCTCGCGGACCTCCGATTTTATGCGCGCTTAGGGCCGCACTGTCTATTCCCTTGTGAGAGAGGTTTAGCGGAATCTTTCCCGCCGCTTGAACGCAGTCGATGTGAAAATGAGGCTTTTTTTTGTTTCCCGCCCATTTTGAAAGGCTGTCGGCTATTTCATAAATCGGCTGGATGCAGCCAGTTTCGTTGTTTACCGCCATGACTGTAACGAAAAGTGTGTCAGGAGTGAGACTTTCGGCTATGGCTTTTGCTGATATAAATCCGTTTTTGTCCGGGGCTATGCTCACTACATCGAAGCCCTGCTTTTTTAGCATGGCACATTCTTCCCTCAATGCGGGGTGCTCAATGGCAGACAGGATAATCCTGCCCTTTTTAGGCGAATTTAAAACAGAAAGCAGGGGAATATGGTCGCTTTCGGTTCCTCCTGAGGTGAAAAAAACTTGATTTGCCTTTACGCCCAGCGTTTTTGCGCATGATTCCCGCGCGTCCTCAAAAATCTTTCGTGCGTCCTTGCCTATTTTGTGGGTTGAAGAAGGGTTTCCGTCGTATTTGATGGCTGTTTCAAGGGATTGGCGAAGGATGTCTTCGTCACAAGGGGCTGTCGCTGCCCAGTCAAAGTAATGCTCGCTGTTCATAGTAAAAGTATAAAGTGAAAAATGAAAAGTGAAAAGGGAGGAAAGAAATGTACGGTTATGAAGGGTGCGTGCCGTGTCAGCCGTGGAAGCCCGTAGTTGCATAGCGACTGAAAGGAGCGTAGCAATGAGCGTTAGCGAAGGCTGGAAGGGCTGTTGGCAGAAAAAGTTCCGCCAAAATCCTTGACTTTAATTTTTCTGCTCGTTTCGCTATAATGTTCCCGTGAGTAATACAATCAATAATAAGAACATACATCGTGTTGATGGTGAAAAAATCGTCATTCAGGGGGCGCGGGAGCACAATCTCAAAAATATCTCCGTGGAGATTCCCCGCAACAAGCTGGTCGTTATTTCAGGTCTTTCAGGAAGCGGTAAGTCTTCCCTGGCCTTTGACACCCTTTTTGCAGAGGGGCAGCGCCGTTATATGGAAAGCCTTTCCAGCTATGCCCGGCAGTTTTTGGGCAGCATGGATAAGCCTGATGTGGATTTAATCGAGGGGCTTTCCCCTGCAATTTCCATCGAGCAGAAAACCACTCACAATAATCCCCGGTCAACCGTGGGCACGGTCACGGAAATTTACGATTATTACCGTCTTCTTTTTGCCAGAATCGGTCACGCCCACTGTCCTAACTGCGGCAGGGAGATTAAAGAACAGAGCGAAGACCAGATTATCGACACCATTATGTCTTGGGGCGAGGGAAGTCGCATAAGCCTTTTGGCTCCTGTCATCCGTGGGAAAAAGGGCGAGCATCAGAAAATCATCGAAGATGCCCAGAAGTCGGGTTTTGTCCGTGCCAGAATCGACGGCCTTATGGTGGAGCTGGACGATTCAATCAAACTTGACAAGCAGAAAAAGCACACAATCGAAATCGTAGTCGACCGAATTGCTATAAAAGATGATTCCCGAAAACGACTTGCAGAAAGCGTTGAGGCTGCTTTGCAGGCTGCGAACGGGGTTGTGATTGTTCTTCGGCGTGTGAATGACGACAGCGAGAAGGGCTGGCACGAAGAAGAAGTCTTTTTCAGCCAGAAAAATGCCTGCCCTGACTGCGGAATCTCCATCCCTGAATTGCAGCCCCGGCTTTTCTCATTCAACAATCCTTTCGGAGCCTGCCCGAAATGTACCGGCATAGGCGAAAAAATGGAATGGAACGCAAAAAAAATCCTTCCTGACGAGTCTCTTTCCTTTAACGAGGGTGCTTTTCCTTTCTATAATCCCGACAGCGAGTGGAACAAGTCGCTTTTTTCTGCGGTTGCGGAGACCGGCGGATTTTCCCTTGACACTCCAATTAAGGATTTGAGCGAAGAGCAGAAAAATTTCCTCTGGCAGGGCGACGACTCAAAAATCATGCACTGGATTTACCAGAAGCAGAGCGGCGAGGGATTCTCCGAATACAAGCGGCCCTGGATTGGCGTCTGGGCTGACATGAAACGCCGCCACAACGAAGCCTGGGGCGAAAGCCAGCGGGTCCGCATGGAAGAGCGTTTTATGTCTGTTTCTGAGTGTACCTGCTGTCACGGAAAAAGGCTTCGTAAAGAGGCTCTGGGCGTTACCATAGGCGGAAAAAACATCATCGACTTGTGCGGCTTGAGCGTAATCGAGAGCCTTGATTTTATTGAAAAACTGGAGCTGACCGAAACCGAAAAACTCATCGCTTCTCAGATTGTAAAGGAAATCAAAGCCCGCCTCACTTTCCTGAAAAATGTGGGCTTGGATTACCTTACTTTGGAGCGTTCGGCCGGCACTTTGAGTGGCGGTGAGGCTCAGAGAATCAGGCTTGCCACCCAGATTGGAAGCGGCCTTACAGGCGTAATGTACATTCTTGACGAGCCTTCAATAGGACTGCACCAGAGGGACAATGAGAGGCTTATCGAAACCCTCACTTATCTCAGGGATTTAAAAAACACCGTCATCGTCGTGGAGCATGACGAGCAGACTTTGCGCACGGCGGACTGGCTCGTTGACATAGGGCCTGGAGCCGGCGTTCACGGCGGAAATGTAATCGCTTCGGGAACTCCTTCTCAGGTTATGGAAGTGAGCGAAAGCATTACCGGCCAGTACCTAAAAGGCACTCTTTATATGGCTCTCCCCAAGGAAAGGCGAAAGGGTAACGGAAACTTTATTTCAATCAAGGGCGTGCGGGAGCACAATCTTAAAAATATCAGCGTGGACATTCCTCTGGGAACTTTCACTTGCATTACGGGTGTTTCTGGAAGCGGAAAATCCACCCTCTTGAGCGATGTCTTCTATCCTGTGGTGTCAAATACCCTCATGCGAACCGATTACAAGGCAGGTGAGCACGACTCAATCACAGGAATCGAACACATCGACAAGGTAATCAACATAGACCAGAGCCCGATTGGCCGCACACCACGAAGTAACCCGGTCACCTATGTGGGTGTTTTTGACAGTATAAGGGAACTTTTCGCTTCCCTTCCTGACTCAAAGGCCCGCGGCTACAAATCGGGCCGTTTCAGCTTTAATGTGAAGGGAGGACGCTGCGAGAACTGTCAGGGAGCGGGAACGATTACCATCGAAATGAACTTCCTGCCTGATGTTTTCATTCAGTGCGATGTCTGTCACGGCCACCGTTTCAATCAGGAGACTCTGGATGTGCGCTACAAGGGAAAGAATATTTCCGATGTCCTCAACATGACCATTGAAGAGGCGGCGGATTTTTTCAATTCCATTCCCCATATTTCCCGGAAGCTTGAGACCCTAAAGAGCGTGGGCTTGGGATACATTCAGCTCGGCCAGTCTGCCCTCACTTTGAGCGGCGGCGAGGCCCAGCGGGTAAAACTTGCCACGGAACTTGCCCGGCCTTCCACCGGAAAGACTATTTACATCCTTGACGAGCCGACTACGGGCCTTCACTTCGCGGATGTAAAAGTCCTCATGGATGTGATTCAGAGGCTTGTTGACAAAGGCAACTCCGTCGTGATGATTGAGCATAACCTTGATGTAATCGCTCAGGCTGATTATATAATTGACCTGGGACCAGACGGCGGAAACAAGGGCGGTCAAATCGTAGACACCGGCACCCCTGAGGAAGTGGCCTCCCGCTGGCAGAAAACCGGCAGCTACACAGGAAAGTTCATCGAACAGACCCTGGCACACGCTCATAGAGAATGAATAATAGACGCGGATTAACGCAGATGAACACAGATGTTATGTTTTGTGTGAGAAAGATTTTAGTTAAAGACGAAATACTTTTGCAAAACAAATATATATAATCTGCGTCTATCTGTGTGTATCTGCGTCTGAAAATATAAATGAAAAAAAGTTTTTTTGTGCTTGTTTTTTTGATTTTCTCTCTTTTTTCTCTTCCGCTTTTCGGGGCGGAGGGGGAAAAGTCCGTGATTTCCATTGATCAGGCTCAGAAAGTTGAGAATACAAAGGACGCCGTGAGCGGGGAAGACTGCATTGTCCTGACAGGAAATGTCAAAATCTCCGTGAGCAGGGGAAGCACGAAAACGACGATTAACGCCGAGCGGATAAATTACAACCGTGCCACCGAAATGCTTTATGCCGAGGGCAGCGTTTCCCTCACCCAGTCAGGAGGAAGCGCGGGTGGCGAGACAATCACGGCCTCAAGCCTTCTTTTCAACACGGCCACCCTTGAAGGCGTTTTCGATAATGGCCGGGCTGTGCAGACTTCAAGCGATGCAATCAACCTGCCCTCAGGCTCAACCCTTATCGTAGCTTCAGAAGTGTTCGGCCGGGACTCTGGCGGCACAATCGCCTTTAAATCAGGCGAACTCACTTTTTGTGATGATGAGAATCCCCACTGGCGCATCAAGGCGACCAGAATATGGCTTTTACCTGGCGGAGAATTCGCTTTCTTGAACGCGATTTTGTATGTCGGGCGGGTTCCGCTTTTATATCTTCCAGCCTTTTATTATCCTAAGGACGAGCTTATTTTTAATCCTACATTCGGCTACAGACCCAGGGAAGGCTACTATATCAATACGACGACATATCTTTACGGGCGGAAGGGGAGCGATGCTGTAAGCTCGGCTGACATAAATGCATCTTCCAGCTCTTCTTCTGATGACGATGACGACAAAATTGATTTTTTCAGTTTTATGAACACGAGCTCTATGAAGGAGCAGAGGCGGGAAGGGCTTGTCCTTCACAATCTTGACGAGGATTTTACGGGCGATACCTCAAAATATTTTAAAGTGATGGCGGACTATTATGCGAATATGGGAGCAATGGTCGGCTTTGACGGAGTTTTTGCCCCGAATTCAGTCT
>FLNY01005039.1_pt1 | contig 17455 bp, 14 predicted proteins | sample 1140381 | NCBI WGS metagenome assembly FLNY01 (sample SAMEA3878172, study PRJEB12797) | bioreactor metagenome | biome: Moose rumen | place: Sweden | collected 2011-10
ACGGCATCGGTCGTCACCATCTTCCATATATACATGGTCTTGTCTGCATAGACAGAACCGCGCTGACGCATCCACTCAAAATTCTGCACGCCGACGGCGTAGCCGCGTCTTTTTGTCTCTTCTTGTGCCATGAGTCAATGATTTTTGGTGCAAAGATAAGCTTTTTTTTCCAATTCTCCAAATCTTTGCCAAAAAATCTTATATCTATGGGGTCCCACTACTCCCCAACGGGTGCAGAACATAACGTCCCGATGGCATGAAGAGGACTGACAGCAGTAACTTTTCTGCTCTCTTCTCGCCGAAACCGCCCATACGGTAGCAGATGTTGCGAAGGGAATAAAGACCCAACGGAGATTCAAGGGTATTTATATAGGGCGCTGCTTTAAAAAACAGCGCCCTAACCATATTATATTCGGACAAACTTAACGGTTCCTCACGATTCTGTCGGCAGCGCGTGTGGAAAGAGCCTCCAGAGTAGCGGCCTTGACGGTCATCGGGCCTTGTCCCTTGGCGGAAGAACCCAGCAGATAAGCCATAGAGATATACTCGATGGCGGCATACGTCTCCTGATCCAAAATAGCTACCAATGTTGTCTCGTCGGCCGACAGATAATAGCCCGACGCCGAATCGTAATTATACCTGGAGGCAAGGTCGGCCGTAATCTGACTTAATGACATTTTATCGTATTCAACGAAAGTTAAAACTTCATAGAGATTGGTAGTTGCATTTGTGAAATAATAGTTTATCTGCTCAATCAGTGCATCATTGTTATAATAACCTACACGATAGTCATCGACAACGCCGTCGTTGTCATAATCCATTTCCTCGCCTTTCCCTTTCTCTCCTGAAAACATCTCATAGAAACTGTAGTTGGTATTCATCCAATTCTGAACAGTAGTTACTGATGCATTCCAGACAAGATATGGATCATAGAACTGATTTTGCTGCGGGATAGGCTGATCTCCGGCAAGACATGCACTATACCATTCATTAATTTCAGAAAGGTTATCAGCAAACTTTGAATCAATAGTACCTTTGCTGCTGCTGTAGTAACAAGCCAAATAGTGTCGGTAAGCTTTGGATAAATTTATACTCATGTTATCCATCTCATACCAGCTAGTGCTATTTGCCAAGTCTGAGTCCTGACAACGCATTTCAATATTCAGGTTATCTGCCAAAGTATATAATGTGAAAGCTACTTGATTGTCCTCCACTTTCTTTGATCCAAGTAAATAAAAATAACCAGACTTTGACAAATCTTTGCTAACACGTTCGCTGGCTGACAAAGACGGATCAAGGCGATAGGCCGCAATACATTCTGTGGTGCCGACGCACACGTTAATCACATCATTTGCTTTGTCAAAGTTGAGAAACCAAGTTTGTATGACGTTTCCAATTGCTTGAGGAGTAATTGTCTCAGTTTTCGTACCGGAGACTGTAATGCTTTTGCTTATGACACCCAAGGCTGCATACCAATAGACATCAGAATCGATCTGATCAATCTGGAGAGTTGACAGTTTATCTTTCCCTGAAATCTGCCAGTCATAGGGCTTGCGGTTGTTTGCTGTGGCAACCATTGTTTCTACAGAAATCAAGGTATAAGTCCCTTGCTTTACCGACGGGAATTGGACGGTTATGGGATTGGTATTTTCTGCATACGAAACATTCTCATCTGACAAAATTCCGTCCTTGTCATAAAGGAAGGTCTGTACACAAATATTATACTTGCCGTCACGCAAGAGATCTTTGATGCTTTCTTTCATCTGGAGATCATCATACATACTCTCTGTGGAGATATTGAGCGTCAACTTGTCAAAAGTATCGATATCAATATCATCATTGGAACAACTTGCAAACATGCCGCAAAAGAGGGCAGCCGCTGCAAAAATATATTTTTTCATAAACTTGGATATTTATTAATTAAACAAGGAGAAAGTGTCACAGTTTGGCGATATCGAACATCCATGCCAAGGAGAACTCCACAGAATTCAACTTTGCATTGAAATTTCCGGCCATTTCGCTCGTGCCGAAGAAATAGCGGGCATTGATGTCGAGACCGATTGGCAAGGTGTAGCCGATACCCACCACGGGACGGACATCGTTGGCCTTGAGATCTCCGGTTTTAATCACTGTGGCGGAAGTGGCCGTGCCGAACCTTAGTTCGTCGGGATCTGCCGTCATACAGATAGCGGGAGCCACGCCGGCTTCGATGTAGAGGGGATTGACGGCCGACTTCTTGTAGAATGGATACCACTGCACCAATACGGGAATCTCGAAATAGCCGAACTTGAGGTCATCGCCGGCGTTCGTCTTGGCTACGTTCTGTTTGTACTTCAATTCGAGGGCAACACCCCAGGCACCCGTGCCGGGATAGGAGCTTTCGAACTGCTTGCCGAAACGGGCACGAAGGGCCACACCGCCCGTGAAACCGAAACCGGCACCATCCTCGATGGAATAGTTATCAGGATTGGACATCATCGTCATCGTGCCGCCCACACGGGGGCCGATGCTCAGTTTGTGCTGACGCTGTTTCAACTTGCTTTGGGTGTTAACCACCTGTGCCGAATTGTCATCACTGCCTCCGAAGAGGTCGTCTTGTGCCACCGCCGAGGCTGTGAACATAAGAACTGTGAACAAAAACAAAATGCGTTTCATACTTTAGTTTTTTAATGTTTATAATATAACTGTTTGTAATAGGGTTCGGATTGCAATGAATGTCAATAGAACGGGAAAAGTTCTTTGACCGAGATATGGGCATTGCCTCCGAGGGAGGTGGTCACATCGACGCTTTGGTTGGAGACCTTCTCGGTGACTTTGAAATAGGAAACCACCTCGGCCGAGCTTCCGGGCGGCAAGGTGATGGTGGTGGTATTGCCTACGAAAGCTTCACTACCCGTCATGGTAACCATCATGGTGAGTTCCGATGCCGTGGGGTTGGTCACGAGAGCCGTGACGGGAATCCGGTCGGCCGCATTGGCTTTGGTACCGGCCACCGTAATACGGATGACGGGAACGGTAGGCTTGGGCGCAACAACCGTATTGGCGGGCAGAACCTCCTCGACCTCTTTTTGAAAACTGTAGTCGATGTTGCCGTTCCAAAGTTGGAGACCTTCGCTCGCTACCGAAACACTGAATGAGCGCTTCGTGCCAGTGGGTTTGTAGTCGAACGTATAAGCCGAACCGCTCACCTTGCTTTCCATCAAAGCGCCTGTTTCCGTGTCGGTGACTTTGACTTCCAACGGACGGTTTTGCCAAGCTGTGGGAGTATCGAGACGGAAGGTGAGAGGCAGGGATTTTCCCTCCTTGTATTTCAGGATACCTTCTTCGCGATAGGTGGTGAAGGGGGCTCCCTGTTCTTCCCATCGCAGCAGACCCCATAAGCCGTCCAACTGCACAATGGCGATATCCTTGATGAACGGCTGCGCCTGACTGAACTGGGCGGGAAGCAGGATTTTGTCGCCGTCTCTGTATCCCCACAGGGATTCGGACTGCGTGGGCTCCAAGCCTACGGGACCCGTTTCCACGGTCAGTTTGACGTATGGCGGATTGCCGGCACGCCGGGTGACTGACTGGAGACAATGCAAGTAATCCAGCTTGAGCTCACGCGGAGCCTGTGTCTTGCTTGTGGTTTTGCTGTTGATGTCGAAGGTATAGAACTTGTCGCCATAAGCATTCCAGACGATGGCCTTCCCCTGATATACATTGGTGCCGCCTCCGAGTTCGTCCAATCCCAAGATAACAGGAATTTCGCGTCCCGCCGTGTTGATGAGTTTGTAGCCTGTGCGATCTGTTACAGCAGCATAGCCTTCGGAAAACGGTGCTATCTCTGTCCATTTTCCATCGAAGCCCAATACGGGAGCTCCGAGGTCATTGATATATCCGAGACATCCGTTGCCGTCCACGACAGTCATCAAACCCTCCGAAAAGAATATCTGCCGCTTGATGATATAATAGGTAGCCGAGAAGGACTGCCAGGTGCCGTCATCATGCAGCACGCCCAAAATCTGATACCTTCCTCCTGCTTCACGCAGCGCCACTGCCAAATGGTCGTAGAAGGGCGAAATCTGGTCGGCCGTGGGCGGCAAAAGTTCTGTGCCGTCCGACCGAATGAGGCCTGTTTTTCCTTCTGCCGACTTCACGACAAAGAGTCCGGCTCCGAATCTTTCCATCGAAGCGTAGGGTCGAGGTTTCATCTCCCATCGGATGGCTTGGCTCCAGCCAGGAATCCAACAGAGGGAGAACAGCAGTAAGAGAAAATTTTTTGTAGTGCTCATAATTTGAACTCTTTTTCACGACAGCTTCGGGCTTAGTCGTTGCCACCTTTGTTTTTCTTCTTTTTGGTTAATTTCTTGGTAAAATTCAGGAATTGCTTTGCAATACCGGGACTCTTCTGATTCACAGCCAAAGAAGCAGTTGTATCTCCACATTTGATGACAATCATTCCGCTGCGGTCTTCTTCTCCTTCGGAATAATCTTCAACCTCAATAGAAATCTTATTCTCTGTTTTATACACTGTGACCCAATCCGGATGTTCTGCAATAATCCAATCATCATAATTGCAAGTCACCTTGACGCTCTGTGTATAACCGTCTTTTGGACTGGCCTTGAATTCCACAAAAGCTTTGGACAATTGCAGAGAAACATCCTTGTGGGTGTCCACTTGGACGGTGTCCTGAGCAACAGGCTGTGGTTGGGAGGCCTGTTCTTTTGCCTTCCGTTCTGCGCGTATAGTCTGGATATTTTTATTACATATTGCAATTTGGTTGTCGCACATATCTTTGCGGGCCTGAGCCACATAAATCACTTTGGCAGCCTGGAATTTCTTGATTGCAGAATTTTGGGCTGTAATAGTCATCTTCTGTTGCAAGTTCTGACCTTCAATGAAAAGTTGGTCAGCGTCGGCCTGTGCAAAGGCAGGTGTTGCTGAAATCACAAGTATGGCCACTGAAAGCCACGATACAATCTTCTGAATGAATTTCATTGTTAATCTATTGTTTTATTTGTAAATGTTTTGATTTTTTCTGCTTTTGCTCTGATTGCTGATGCCCGGTCTTCTTCACCCAAAGACTCCAGTTCAGAAGCCTGCTGTCCGAAGAGGTTTATCATGCTGTCGAGTCGTGATTTGATGTCCGACAGACAATCCCTTATTTCTCCGGCGTTAAACGAAGTCAGCGTATCAGCCGTGACTCTGGAGAGCAACTCTTCATAAGATGAATAAGCATCCATCAAACACTCATCGCGATTTTCGGACATTTCATCTTGCGCCTTTTTCAAAAAAGACTCAGCCCTTTCTTCCAAAGAACGGGCTTCTTCCGTCAACCGTTGGATATGCTGCCGGCGAGCCAACTCAATCTGTTCGCGTTCCTGCCGGGCGGCTTCTTCCTGTTGTTTTTTTCTGTCAATCACAAAGAAAATAGCGATTCCGACAATTACCGCAGCTACAGCTGCGCTCAGCCCTATCTTAAGCCCCTTACCCATACCTTCGGAGCCGCCTACCCTCTTAATTCCGTTGAGCACTTCTATTGCCGCACGCATCTGCGCTGCCGTCTGATAGCGCATCTCTTGCCGTTTTTCGCAGGCTGTTGCTATTACCTTTTGCAGTCCTTTGTCCTTCACAGCTGCGAGAGGCACTTTCTTTTTGATTTGTGCTTCGAGGATTTCATGGCGCGGACCTTCAAATGGAGTGTGTCCGACAATACATTGATAGAGAAGAATACCTATTGCGTAGATGTCCGTCGTCTGGTTCTGGTGCTGCAAGTCTCCCAAGGCCAATTCCGGAGCAGCATATTCGGGCTTGCCCATAAACGAACCCGCCACCGTGAGAGAACGGTCGCCTGTTGTAAGGTTGTTCATCTGCTTGGCGATACCGAAGTCGATTAGTTTGACGTGTCCATCAGTTGTAATCATGATGTTGGAAGGGTCTATGTCTCGATGGATATAGCCCGCATCATGCAGTGCCATCACGCCCGAAAGAACATTCGTAATAATATATTTGGCAAAATGAGGCGAATCGTTCCTGTAGTCCTGAAACAACTTCACGGCAAATGGAAAATCCTCGCCGTTACGGTCTTTTGTCACTCCTTGCAGAAGGTCTGCCAAGGAAACTCCTGTCAGCAATTCTGAAACCACATGATAATGCTTCCTTAACTCACCTGTTTGTGTCATCTCCTGTGTTTCGATGAATCCGAACATTTCTATCAGGTTATCGTTGCGCAGTTGAATAGATGCCTCGCGGCGGGACCGCTCGTAAGCAGATGCAGGAAGGTCGTCAAACAGACATTTGATAGCCACAGGTCTTGTTTCTCCCGTCGTGTCATTCACGGCGAAACCCTTGTAAACCTGACCCATGCCGCCCACTCCGATGGGTTCTTCCGACGAGCTGAGTTCGTAATGAATCCTTTTGCGGCGTTCTGATTCTCCTTGTAGAATTATCTTTGTCATTACTTTATTTTCCTTTCTTTATAATCCGACTCAATTTTTTGAATGCACTTCTTCAGATGATCTATTTTGTCTTTGGAGGCGATATTTGAATATCTATGCTTTTTAGCATCGAGTGCAGGTTTAATATTTCCTAATGTCATATTGAACTCACTAAGGTACTTTTGATATTGACCTTCTGTCACCGTATTGAGCGAATCAATATTGGTTTTCACCCTTTCGACCCAGTATAAGTGCCTTTCTTCTGCTTTTTTGAGGTTGGATCGCCACATCCCTGCCATACTGTCCAAATCCGACTTTATCTCATTCAGGATTTTGAGCACCAGATCTCCGGGGATGTCTTTATTGTTTAAGCTGTCTTTTTTCGGCTGGTTTTCGTCCTCGGGAGATGACTCTTTGTCATTGGGGTCAATGTCTTTGTCGTTTGTGTCAATAATGACGCGTTCGAGCAAGTCATTTCGAGGAGATGCTTCTTCGCCCTGCTCCAGCTTCTCAATCCGTTGCTCTAACTTTTCTTTCTTTCGGTTTAGCTCCTCGTTCTCTTTTGTCAGTTGAGCGTTTTCTCGTTGCAAATCCTTCAATTGGGCGTTATCGTTCCCGGAGAATTTCCCTCCCCCGAAGATATTGAAGGCAAGACTCACGAGGAGACAAACAGCCAAGACGGCAATAATGATTTTTGAGATTCGATCCATTTTGTCTTTGAGTTTAGAATCACTTTCCACCTGAACTATGGCAAGCGTGTGGTTGTCGTGTCCTCCGCCGTGGGCTGCGCCCAGTTCATCGACTTCCGTCTGGAGACGGGTGACGAGCGAAGCTGTATCCTGCGAAGACGCGAAACGATGCAAGAGATTGGGTTGAGGCATCATTCCCCACACACCGTCGGTACACAAAAAGAAACGGTCGCCGCGTTTGTAGGGAACCTCGTCTATCGTCGGCGTATTGTTTGACAATGAGCCCAAGCCCTGCGTGATAATGTTGGACTGGGGAGACTTGCGTGCCTGTTCCTCGGTGATGGTGCCGTGTTGCACCAATTCGCCCACCAGAGAATGGTCGGCAGTACGGAATCGCATCTTGCCGTCCGACATGCGATAGCATCGGCTGTCGCCGGCATGAACCACCCATGCGGCTTGAGGCGTGAAGAGAACGGCAACCAATGTGGACCCCATCCCCCGAAGGGCGGAGTTACGGTGCATCTCTGCTGCCAATGCCTCTTGGGTAAGAGCTACTGCCCGTTTGAGGGTCTCCTCGGCAGAAGACATCGCATTGGCCTCCCGCACAGCCTGCATGAACCTTGAGACAGCCACGTATGAGGCGGTCTTGCCACCGGGACCGCCTCCCATGCCGTCACAAACCACCACAAGAAAGCCCAACGGGGTTTCGACATACCCGAAGTTGTCCTGGTTTTCGGAACGACCCCCGATAAGGCTGTCAACGCTGCCGTGGAACAGGGCCGATGCAGATGCAAACTGATTCATGAGTGGACGTTTCAGGTTAAGCCCATAAAGCAAGGGACCAAATAAGAGAGGAGAGGACGCTGAGACCGAAGGAAATAGCTCCCGCAATGTCCCAATTGTGCTGAGTCCGAATGAAATCCTGAGCCGAGGACCAGGAGCCTCTCTCCCATGCCAAACGACGTCCTTTCACGCCTAAATAAATGCATACGAAGGGAGCTAACGGCCAAGCAACGATATTTATCAGAATAATCCACCAACATCCGTTGAAGAGACCCCACAGACCGGACAATCCGAATGCGCCCCAACTCCAATTGTCAAGCTGGAGATTGGCATCGGACGAAACTCCGGCATTGTGGGCCGCTTGCCGGGCCGGAGACATGGGTTCTGAGGGCTGAGACTGAGGCTGTGACACCTCTTGCCGGGGAGGAAAGAAAGTGTCAATCTGATTCCAACTGAGGGGGTATTTGCCTGCAAGGATAATCTGATCCCCCCGATGGATGGGAACCGCACGTTTGTGAACCATGACATTGTTAATCATGGTTCCATTGGAGCTGGTGTCGCGAAACATCAGCTCCGACCCGTCGTAATAGATAGCCCCGTGACGGGAACTGGCATAACGGCAACGCTCGTCCAAGTAGATGTCGCTATTCTTGTCCCGCCCGACGGTGACTTCTCGGAGATTATTCATAACAAATTATATTATCTCACAATGAACATGTACGTATCCTTGGTCCGTGAATTGTAAAGAGCGTATGCCCCTTTCTCATCGATGGTGTACTCAGCTTTGACGGTTCCGTTGCTGCTGGTTTCCAGCGATGCAGGGCGCACCACTTTGTTGACCAAAGAACGATAGTCAAAATAGTAAACATCGCCGCGTTTTTTGACGGTCTCTTTCTGAATGCGTACCACCTGATACTGTTCCACATTGGTTCCTGCTGCAGGTGCGAGATATTCCACACTGACCGTAACCGATTGTTTGCCATTGAGCGGCAACGTTATCTTTTGGCTGAGGCTGTCGATGATGAATTTGTCACCTTCCTCCCGGACAGACAGCGCCTCGGCCAACTGGCGGTTTATGCTCAGTTCGTTGGGTTTCAGTTTGACATCAAACAAGATTTTCTCCTTGTCGTTGGCAACCTTGCGGACGGTACGGATATCCGAGATGCGCACGCTTTGGATGGTTCCGTATTCATCGCGCATGAGGAAAGCATCGTTCGATGCGTCATCCGATGAATAATCCTGTTCAATCACCAGACCGCGGATTTCGCCGTTCTTGGTATCGATGACATCCAAAAGGGGAGTCTGCTCCAAGATGTCCTGTTTGAGATTGATGGCCCGGTAATTGCATTTCAGAATGTCATCGAACAGAAACGTCTCGACAACACCGTCGGCACTGAGAACGCTGATGGTATGCTGAGTCTCGCCGGCGTACTCCCCCTCATAGCGGCGACCGTCCTTCAACTGATAGATACGATTGATGCCGGAAAGAGCCATTTTGGCACGTCTTTGTCCCTCTACGGTCGAGACATCTTCCCAACTCAACTCATAACGGTTGGGGGTCAGTTCCAGAAATTTCACAATCGTTCCCCGTTCCAAAAGACGCACCTTCTTGAATTCCTTGACGGAACGGAAAGGCAAGGAAACAAGATTGGTAGCCTGGAATGCCTGCGGATTGAGGTTGATGTCTGTGAGCAGAAGCGATTCTCCTTGGAATCCCTCGTTGCTTTCACCCCACTGGACCCACACAGAGTCCAACTGCTGGCGGGAAACAGCAAACGACTGTTGATTGGACACCCATTTATTGTCGAGAACAACCATAGCTTGGTCTGTTTCAACTACAAAATTACCGTTGCCAGACTGGCTGCTGATATAACCCTGATATACAGAGCCGTTCTTCATCGTGATGCGTTGTATGGTCTTGGCTTCCGCAAAAGCACAAGCAAGCACGATAATGCCAAATATCAATCCTAAACGTTTCATTTTCTGACTAAAAATATATTCATTAATCTTCTTCAACTGCATAAGGTGCCTCTACAATCTCCTGAACGTATTTGGCCAAAATACCGAAATTGAATCCTTGTGTGCCGGCGATACCGGCATTCAGAACACCCACCAGCTTGCCGTACTTGTTGAAAATGGGCGAGCCGCTGGCACCGCCAATAGTGGCAGCACTGTGTTGGAAACTATATCGCATAGGTTTTTGGGTAACTTTGCCGTCATGATCCACTGCCTGCATGCCGTTGACAGACTTGAAGTCTTGCGTTGCCGACGGAGCTGGGAATCCGAGCGTGTAAACATAGGTGCCGTTCTTCAGATTGTCAGGATTCACGTCCATGGAATCTTTAATATTGACATATGAAGCTCCTGCGGGTAATTCACTCCTTAAACTCTGAAGCAATGCAACATCTTTCTCGGGATTGGAGCCGGCAGAAAGGGTACGACAGGAAACCATATTTTCGCTGGAATAATATTTCCCCTGTTGTACAAATACGATGCCATCACTCACACCTTTCACTTTGACACGATCCACGAAAGCCTGATCGGTTGTGCCATACGTGGCGCGCAGAAATTCCTCGCGACAATATTTCTCGAGGGCATCTTTCATGTCTTTAGCCTCTTCAAAGAGCCAAGGCTTCACCACATGAAGATTGGTAATAATCATACCGTCTTTGGAAACAAAGAATCCCGTACCGAAATAGGAACCATATTTCACCTTTGCCTCATCGGTAATCATATCGTAAGGCAAAATATGGGGACCCTTCTTATCGGTATAGAACAACAATTTTTTGGGCAATGGGAAACTCTTGAGTGTAGAAAGGTCAACACCGTCACAGGAAATTTCGAAATGGTACAATCCCTGAAGTAAAACGACAGACGTGCTGTACCGCGCATATAATTTCGACTCATCCATCTCTGTTACACCAGGTGTAAAAATGCCCGATTTCCAAAGTCCAATGCCTGCGGCTGCCAAAACGATGATGGAGGCTGCGATACCGACAATTTTCTTCCATGCATCGTTGGGCCACGGAATGGAACGGCTCAAGTCTGCAGGCACTCCGCCGCAGACCACCGCGCTGTTCTTCTTGATACGAACGGCCGTGTTGGGTGTAATCTTCTGGCCGTCAACGGTCGTTCCGTTTTTGGAATGGTCGAAAATATAGAACTTGCCGTCCTTGCCCTGCTTCACCGTCGCGTGATAGCGGCTTACGGTAGCTCCGGAGAGCTGGATTGTATTTTTGAAATCCGAACCGATGCTGTAAATAGCCTTGTAAGCCGAATTGTCTTCGGGTTGGGGCATTTGGGCCCACGACAATTCGACATCGGCAAAACGCACGGCATCACCCCGTCGGATGTTGATTTGCTTACCGGGTTTAATCGGCTGATTCATAACAAAGGTACCGTTGCGGCTACCCTTGTCTTCCAAAAGCAAGTCTCCGCTATCCATCATCGTTATCTCTGCGTGCAGAGAACTCACTTTTTCGCTCCTCAGAACGATGTCGTTACCGGGATCACGGCCAATCTTGATAATTCGCATAATGTTATGTATTTTATGGGTTTATACTCTTACTGATAAGTTAATTGTTTACAAGCGGTATTTCGAAGCATTGGAAGGAGTCTCTTCTGTCTTGGTGTCCTTCTCCTTTTCGTCCGATTTCCGGGTGTTGTCTTTCTCTGTCCCGGTCTTGCCGTGCTTGGTGTTAGCCTCCTGCTCTGTCTTTTGCTTTTCTGCCTCTTTCTCGGCGTTTTGTTTCTCTGCCTCTTGCTTCTCGGCATCGGGAGTCTCCTTCTCTGTCTCCTTATCCTTGTTCAGCGTATTTTCGGGATTGGGAGCAGGAGCAGGGGCAGGGGCTTCGGCAGGAGTCGGTGCCGGAGAATCCGAAAAGGCCATATAGGCCCAGACACCTCCGCCGATGACAATCACAGCGGCAATAGCGGCTATCACATATTTTCGATAGCCCGTAGGATTGGGGATGGCATTCCAATCCATCTGTGCCACATGGGCAAAGGAGACATTGTCCTTGCGGGTGACCGGCACGGGTACATTTCTCGATATCCGGATACCATTGATATAGGTTCCGTTCTGACTCTGGTCCATGATGGTCATTTTGCTACCCGGACCTACGGTGAGCACTGCGTGACGTCGGCTGATGACATCCGTGCTGTCGTTAATCACGATGTCGCAACCTTTTTCTCGTCCGATTGAATACGATTTCATATTGATGTGTAATTGATTATTTGGTTTCTGAATTATCGGATTTTGTATTATCGGCATTATCGGCTTTCGCTCCCTGATCAGCATTTTTGAGAGACGCTTCCTTTTCGGTGTCCTTGTCGTTCGGGGAGTTCACTTGTTCTGTCGCCGGAGTTGCGGACTCCGTCTTTTTGTCTCCGCTGAGGAGCACTATATTGAGAATCAGACTGGCAATGCAGACAACGCCCAATACCGCAATGATGATTTTTGTTTTCTTGTTCATAGGAGGTTCTTTTAGGGAATTTTTCTTCGTTTCTATCAGCAACAATGTCAAGTTGTCGTGCCCGCCGCCGCCATTGCGGCCTGCGTTGTCAACACCGGTTGCAATGTCATCGGTCAAAGCTCCGAGAGCTGTTTTGCGATTGGACAGTTTCTCGATGAGCGCCGATTCGGGCATCGTGCCGTGAATGCCGTCGCTGCAAAGCAGGAATCTGTCACCCTTCTGATAGAACACTTCTTCGATGCTCACTTCAACATCGGGTTTGATGCCCAACGCACGGGTAATAATATTCGACTGGGCCGAAAGACGGGCTTGTTCTTCGGTGATAACGCCCTGTTTCACCAAATCGAAGACCATGCTGTGGTCGAAGGTGCGGAAGACTTTCTTTTTGCCCCGGATTTGATAGCACCGGCTGTCGCCCACATGAGCCACCAGAGCACTCTCCTCGGTGAAGAGAGCCACAACAGCTGTGGAACCCATTCCTTTCAACTGGGGTTCGGCTGAGGCACGGGCGATAATCGCCATGTTGGCATTGCGGATGGCTTTAATCACAATGTTGGCCAACTCCTCATCCTCTTGCGCCTCTTGAACACTTTGGATAATCGTTTCGACGGCAATGGACGAAGCCGTTTTACCTCCGGGACCACCGCCCATACCATCGCACATCACAGCCAGAAAACCGTGACCGGTCTCGGCGGAGCCGTAAGAATCCTGGTTTTCGGCACGACCTCCGATTCGCGACTCTGCAAATCCTACCAGAAAATCCGTGTTGTCGGTGCGAAGCTGTTTTAGTTCCATATTTGTTTATTAAATGATTAGCAATAATAACACGATAATCAGAGCAACAAAGCCTGTGACCCAAAGAATGGTCGAAAGAGTATGTTCCTGGACATAGTTGCTTATCTTGTCGCTTACGGAAGGGTCGGGCAGGAGCGACTCGCGGATGGCCTGCTTGAATTCCAAAGCCGTCTGGTAACGTTTGTCCTGATCCTTGTTGGTGGCCTTCCATATCACCCTCATCAGTTTGAAGGGAATCTTGGGATTGGAGGGCAGAGGCTCTTTGATTTGCTTGGTGAGCGTGTCCACCTCCGTGCTGCACGACATGGGATTCTTGCCCGTCAGCAATTCGTAGAAGGTAATGCCCAATTCGTAGATGTCCGTCGTGGCATTGATGCGAGCCTGCGCATTCTCTTCCCGGAGAATTTGTTCGGGAGCAGAATACTCCGGCGTTCCGATGAAACCATAGGAAGAAAACTTGTTGCCCCCGTTCATGCGGGCAATTCCCAAATCCATCAGACGAACATTGGAGTTGTTCTCCACCATGATATTGGAGGGTTTGATGTCCCTGTGAACCACTCCGCGGGAATGCGCATAATCAAGAGCATCCAGAACGGAATAGACAGCGTGACAAATCTTCTCCACACGTCGGGGATCGTTTTCCAATTGACGGACGTATTTGTCGATGTTCTCGCCTTGCACAAAATGGCTCAGGATGAACACCGGGCCATAGTCCGGCGCATACTCACAATAACCCACCATTTCCACCAAGTTGGGATGACGGAAGGCGAGAGATGCTTCCTGCCGTGCCCGCTCACGAATCATTTTACTGCTCGAGTAGGCACTCTTCACCTTCTTGATGGCAATGGGCTCGCCGGTTTTGCAACGGAACCCCTTATAGACATCACCCATGGCACCTCCGCCGATGTGCGACTTCTCGGGGTCATAGCAATACCACTCTCCCATCACCTTGAGATAGATGAAGGGGTCTCCCGGCCGCTGTACTACAGAGTTGGAAGGTTGAGGCTGTTGCGATTGTTGATAGGGCATAGCGGTTTATTGATTTATACTTGCTGCGTCAAGTTCTTTCGCTGCTTCAAGTTGGGCTTTGGCTTCTTCGGCGGTTTTCAGAGCCGATTTACTCTTTTCCAAATAAGCATCGTCATGCTGACGCGAAGATTCTGTGACTGCCTTGGAAAAATACTCTATGGCTTTGTCGATGTCGCGCACATAACCTTCTGAGCGTCCACGACCTCCGAAATAGTCCTTGCCCAATTCGTAGAGCGCTTTGTAACTGCTTTGATCCTGACTGATGCAGAGTTCCAACAACTCGTGGGCTTTGATGTTGTCAATTTCTATATTGGCCAACTTACGCATTTCGACGACGGATTTGACAATCACATCTTTGTCGGTCTTGCCCTCAAAGTAAAGACGGCTCAACAACAGCGTAGCCTCGGCATACCCCTTTTGGGACAATTCCTCAAGGTATTTAAGTCCCTTGGGAGCACTGTTGCTGTGCAAAAGCTCAAGCGCGGCATTGAAAGTGGTGGTGTCGGCAGAAGTGAGATGATTTTCGACAACGGGAACGGAGGATTTTTGAGACGGGCGATTTGCCTGATCTTCGGCAACATAAACCGCGTTCGGCTCCCCGCCGGACTTGGGCCAAAGTGCCACTGCGGCTCCGATGAGTGCCACGCCTGCCACTCCGGCGGCAATGATACTCTTCTGCTTGTTCCATTGGAAAGCTGATTCTTTGAGATTCTCCGGCAGACGCTCCAAGGCCACTCTGAATTCTGCCGCACTCTGATATCGGTCGGCACGATTTTTCTGGGTGGCCTTCTCCACAATCTTGCGAAGTTCTTTGTTCTTCACCAAATGGAGCGGCAGTTTGTTGTGTATCTGCTTGTGGAGCACCTCGTGACGGTCTCCCTCGAAAGGCGTGTGACCCACTATGCACTGGAAAAGCAGAATGCCTATGGCATAAATATCCGTCGTAACACCCTGACTTTTGATGTCGCCCAACACCAATTCCGGGGCGGCATATTCGGGTTTGCCCATGAATACACCGGCCACCGTGAGCGACTTGTCGTTGGTGGTGAGAGAACGCAACTGCTTGGCGATGCCGAAATCTATCAGTTTGACATGGCCGTCGCGCGTGACCATGATATTCGTCGGGTCTATGTCACGGTGGATATAGCCCGCATCGTGGAGTGACATCAAGCCGGTCAATACTCTTCGGATTACCTGGATGGCGAAACGATAGACATCCTTCCGATAGTCGTCGTACAGTTTTTGTGCGTATGCAACCACCTCTCCTTTCCTATCCAGAAACTTGCCTTGCAGCATGTCGTCGAGTGACACGCCCTCCAGCAGTTCGCTCACTACATGGTAATGTTTGACTCTCTCGCCCAGCACATCTTTTGTCTCTGTTTCGATGAAGCCCAGCATTTCTACGAGATTGTCGTTGCGTATCTGGATTGAAGCCTCTCTTCGAGCACGTTCAATGGCACTCTCAGGCAGGTCATCGTACATGAATTTGATGGCCACCTTGCGTGTCATTCCGCTTCGTTCATCCACACAGCGCCCCTCATAGACCTTGCCCATGCCTCCTACACCCAGCGGTTCCGACTCGGTGTCGAATTCATAGTAAAGTCCCAGTTTTGCTTCTGTTTTACCCTGAAGTTTCTGAATTGACATGTTCCGTGTTGCTTTATTCTCTTGTTATTCTGCGAAATTACATTCCGACCGTTCCGCCGTGATTGCCGGTTGAACTGCCGTCCAAACCTACCGTACCTGCACTGCCGCCGCCCCAGTAGGGAGGTTCGCCAAATCCTTCAGAACGGGTAGCACCCTCGCTGCCTCCGAACATCGGAGGTTCGTCGCCGGGAAAACCTGCTGCCTGTGATGCTGTTGCCACTGCTATGAAATTGGGATTCACTTTCAGCCCCAACGATGCGGCATCGATAAGCACCAGCAAAAGTTCATAGTTGTCGCCAAAGGTGATGATGTCTCCGTTCTTGCACTCCTCTGCCGAGAACCCTAAGCTCACGCCGTTAATCATCGTTCCGTTAGTGGAACGGGCATCGCTAATGGAGGCAATCACTTTCTCGGGATTTTTCATTTTCCGAATTACCAGTACGGCATGCTCTCCGGAAACAGTGCCTTCGGGCAATTGGATGTCACAATTGCCGTTCTGGCCTATCACGTTTTGTCCGATATGCAAAGGCCAGTATTCGCCACCCGCATATCTCGATACGGAATAAAGAAAACCTACCACCGGCTTCCCCTGTGGAGCAGCCTTGCCGTAAGAAGGTTGAGGCCGGGGTGCAGACGCGCTACCCTGAGCTACAGGAGCTTCGTCATCCATCCCGGGGACAATCGTTCCTCTTTGGGCACCGGTATTTGTCCCACGAGAATAAAAATCTCCACCTCCGCGATTGTAATTCATTTCCTGACGGGAAGAATCATCGGGTTCTAATCCTGAAATAATGGTTTTGTTCTGTGACATAAAATATGTATTAAGTGGTTAACGTAAAATTGAATCTTGAGACTTGAAACTTGAATCTTGAAACCTGGATCTTGAAACCTGAATCCTGAAACCTGGATCTTGAAACCTGAATCTTGAAACCTGAATCCTGAAACCTGGATCTTGAAACCTAATCTTATTACACCCACGCCCAAAGCGCCGGCGTTTTGGTTCTGCGACCTCGGTGACAGTTGAATTTCCAAATTCAACAAGGAGAGCAAAAAACGCTATTGATTTCAAAAGTAACTAAACCGAAACTTTACTTCTTTGTAATACCTTATTTAAAGATTAAACATAAAAAACGTCTTTGGGTAAAAAATACTTCAAGCCGGCCAAAAAACAAAAATGCATGATTTTGGCGGTGCAAATATAGGCACTTTTTCCGAAAAAACAAAAAATAAGCAGGAAAAACTATAAAAAAAGTAACTATATATCACATTTTATCAAATTTTGGCGAACAATTAAGACAAAATTGCATCAATTTGTAACCTATATTTAATACTCGCCCATGACGGACTGTTGTGTTCTGCTGTGCTAAAATGAAAGGAGGGAATAATGAACATGACTCCGAATTTTTGGGATTGGTGATGACATTGTTTTGCAAACGGATTTCCGAAGTTCGGGAAACGCTTTGAGCGTACTCAATTGGATTTCCGAAGTTCGGAAAACGCTTTGAGCGTACTCAATGGAACTTCCGAAGTTCGGAAAACGCTTTGAGCGTACTCAATGGAACTTCCGAAGTTCGGAAAACGTTTTGAGCGTACTCAATTGGATTTCCGAAGTTCGGA